>Ga0315336_1002846_pt1 | contig 24972 bp, 17 predicted proteins | sample ASW5metaG_FD_204512 | JGI IMG/M metagenome (GOLD analysis project Ga0315336, IMG submission 204512) | Ammonia-oxidizing marine archaeal communities from Monterey Bay, California, United States - ASW #5 | ecosystem: Environmental > Aquatic > Marine > Intertidal zone | place: USA: California... | reverse complement strand
ACGAAAGTCTTATCCAGTGTCGCCGCCATGCAAGCCTGTTGAGATTCCAAGAATTCCGTATCTTCATTGAAGGTAAAGGCGATTTCCTTGTGCAAGATCTTGGTCGCTTCTTCGTCCTTCGGCTTGTAGCCGTTCAGTGGCGTCCAAAAATAGTAACAGCTCTCTTCGTTTTTTGGTGTCGCACCGTGGTAAAGCCGGAGATTGAATCCGCCTTCCTGCTCGCGGTTTTGCTTGGCACCGCGGCCTTCTTCGAGCGCGCCTGTCCACTGAACCACGGTCGACGGCACGACATATTCGAATTCCTGCCAGCGATCGACCTTGGCGTCCTCCGCGAATCCGGCACCTTTGACATAAGTCGGCGGCGGCACAATGTTTTCCATCCAGCGGATATAATGAACCCCGGTATCCGTCGGCGTGACGTCCATGGTGGCATCAACCTGGCCTTTTTGGTCGCCGCCGCCGATTGTGTTGCGGTGTATATATGGAATGTGGGTCAGATCCATCAGATTGTCGATCAGCAGCATGTAGTTGCAGTTGATCTCAAACATGTCGTGGAAATGTGGCCAGTTGTCGTGGTCGTCGTTCCATGGAAAATCGACATGAAGCTTGCTTTCGTCTGCCAGTTCCGGGTCACCCATCCAAATCCAGACGATTTCTTGCTTTTCCAAGATCGGATAGCTGCGCACCTTGGCCGTACGCGGAATCTTTTCCTGGCCCGGTATCTGCACGCACTGACCGCTGCCGTCGAACACCAGGCCGTGGTAACCACAACGCAGGCCCATGGGCACGACGTCGCCGAGGCGGAGCGGCGTCGCCCGATGGCAGCAGCGATCCTCCAAGGCGTTTGCCTTGCCGTTGGCATCCCGAAACAAAACCACGTCTTCGTTCAGGAATGTCCGTGCCAAAACTTCCTGTCCGACTTCATGACTCCAGGCCGCGTGATACCATGCGTTGTAAGGCCATTGTTGGTCTGTGCTTAGGAACATTGTCGACCTCGTTCGTTGAATAGCGCGTGCTGTTTGGAAGCATCGCCGCCTAGGCGGCAGCGCTCTGCCGGCAATAGCACGAGGCGTGGACTTGTACTTCGGCGCGGGCGAGCGCCTGGTCGAGCTGTTGCTTGATCAGCAAGGCTTCCGTGGTCTCGCCGCGCCGCGTCAGGCATTCGTGCAGGCCGTGCAAGCTCCAAAGGTTGCCGGGATGCTGGCAGGCCCGGCTCAGCGTCTGGTCGAGCCCGAGGTCGGCGCGGTAGACGGCCTCGGCTTCTTCCGCATGGCCTTGTTCAAGCAGCAGCGCGCCGAGCGCATGGCGCGCCGGCTGCATCCAGCCCCACGGTTCGTCATAGGGCAGCGCATCGTCGAGCTCGACGGATTTGCGTAGATGGGCGAAGGCGGCGTCGAAATTGCCGCGGCGATATTCAAGCTCGCCGTTCAGCATCTCTTCGGCAATTTCCAGCAGGTCGATCACCAAATTGTTGTGCACCCGCCGGGTCTTCGGCACCGTTGTCTTGGCCGCCAGGAAAGCGTCGCGCTCGCGTTCCGCATCGGAAACGTTGCCGAGGGCGGAATGCGCCACTGACTTGGCGTACAAGGTCATTGCCGTCGTGCAACAGTAAAGCTCCTGATCCTCGGGCAGGTCTTGCGCAATGATGTCATGCCATTTGCCGAAGCGCACTAGGACGTGCTGCTTCATGGGGATATACCCCTCGATGAAATCCGCCATCGGTGGAGACGGAATGCGTATTAAGTCTTCGGGTGTGTTGTCGATGAGTTGCTGGGCCGCTCTGATTGCCGGCGTGTACTGGCCGAGAAACATGGCGCCGTAGATGGCGAAATGAAGATTGTGTGTGCGATACAACGCATAGAAGTTCATCGGGCCTTCTTTTTCGAGAAACTTCTGGTCGGCGGCGATCGCCCGCTCATTGTAGACCACGACATCGCGATACTGACCGCAGAGCACGTCAATATGGGTCGGCATGTGAATCAGGTGACCGGCGTCCGGCACCAGATCGCGCAAACAATCGCCGGCGCGCAGCGCCTTTTGCGGAAATGGCGACATTTCCATCAGATGCACGTAGAGATGCAGCACACCCGGATGCTCCCAAGCTGCCGGCAAGTCCGTAAAAGCGCTTTCCAGCACCTCCTGCGCCTCTGCCGTACCGGCGCCTTCGGCGATACCGCCGGTTTCGAGATCCCACATTTTCCACGGCGTGCGGTTCATGATGGCTTCGACGAAGATGGAGCGGACTTCAAGATCATCTGGATGCGCCTCGTAGACCTTGCGCATTGCATCGGTGTAGTCGTCGTTCCAGGCGGATTGGTCCTCTATCGGGTCGCGTTGTGGGTAGCGCGCCGGTAAGGCGCGGATCAACGCCTGTTCGACCGGCGTCGCGCCATCCACATGGGACAACGCCAATTGCATGGCATCGTACGCCGCGGCGAGCGCTTTCGCCTTGCCGGCCGGGTCATAGAGATGCCACGGCATATTATAATTCGGCCCGACAGCGTAGGCGATGCCCCAATGAGCAAAGGCGCAGCCGCTGTCATGTTCTAGCGCCTTCTGAAAACACGCAACCGCTTCCTCGTGGTTGTAAGCGTAAGTCCAGTTCAATCCGCGATCGACCCAAAGCTGCGCCTCAGGGGAACGTGTCGTGACGGTACGTTTGAATGCGCCTAGGTCGTAGTAGTTCATCTGGACCCCAATCTCCGTTTGGCTGACTTGATCGGCCAAAATTGTTGGCCGGACAAGGGGTCATTGTAAAGAGCCTCGGTGATTTCGCCAGGGCGACGGACACAATTGAAACCAAATCGCCGACCCGGCGACATTCGATAGAAACCTTCACACCGTTAATTCATAGGCACCGAATGCGTCAGTGACGATCGTTGCCAAATGCATCCGGACCAAGTCTGCAATGACGCTTAACCAGCGCGCCGCCGCGAAAGGACAAGAAAATGAATATCGCCAATTTCAACATGCCGGTGGGTTTTTCTGGCAACGCCAGCATCGTCGAAACCATCGAGCCAAACGATACGATCGACGTCACTGCAAGCGTCGCCGTGACGTTGGGCGACTTCATGCAGGCGATGCCGGTTATGAAGCGTGTCGCATTGGAATCCGGCGCGCCGTTCGCGCCTAATACTATCGGCGCCACGCTCGCGCACATGAACTACGGCGGCAGCGGCCGAGAATCCGGTTGCGTCGTCCTGGCGCGGCTGAATGACAATGTCGCCGGGTTCGCTGTTTTGACGGTGAAACCCGACATTGGGTTGGAACTCGTTTGGTTGCACGCGGGCAGTGAAGAGTCGGATCTGGTGGTCGACGCGCTTTGGCAGAAGGCATCGGAAATCAAGGTCGAGTGGAACTTTCCGATCCTGCATGTGGGCTACTTTACGGAAATGCCCAAGACCATGCGTGATCACGTGAGTGTTCTGTGAGTGCGGATCACGGATGGACCGGCACCAAGTCTTTGCGCCGGGTCCGCCCCGATCATGCGTCGAGGGGAATCGAAATGGTTACTGAGTACCAAGGCATCAACAGTCTATATGACCCGTCATCGATTTTCGCCGTCGAAAGCAGCACGGACAATGGCCCTGCTAACGCGATGCCCAGCACCAGCGTCCGCTGTGCGTTACTGTTCGTCGACGTGTGTGACAGCGTCGGCCTCTACGACGAACTCGGTGATCGGCGCGCGCTGGAAGTCATCGACCGATGCCTGCACGCATGGTCGTGTGCCGGTGCCGACCGCCTGGGCGTCGAGATCAAGCGCCTTGGCGATGGCCTGATAATCGCTTTCCCGACCGTTGCCCAGGCCCTCGCCGCGGTGGAAGACAGTGTCGCGGCAACCGCGGCCGACCAACTGGACGTGCGGGCCGCCCTGCATTTCGGCGCGATCCTCGTCCATGGCGACGATGCCTTCGGGCAAAGCATCAATTTGACCGCCCGCTTGGTGCAATCGACGGCCGCCGGCCGGATCGTCCTATCTGCTGCCGCTGCCGAGCGCTTGGATGCATCTCGACGGCGCCGCTTTGCCGCGCAACGGCATTGGCAGGTGAAGGGGTTTGCCCAGACAATCGTTGTCTGGCCCGCCGAGTTAGCCGATCTCGCTGCGCGACACTGAAACAATTGAAACAATAAACCGCGTTTGGCGACATTTGGCAGAAACCTGCCGCGCCCATCTTGTGTCCACGACAACGGCCAGAAAGTGGAGATCCCTGCCGGATCGGCCGTCAATCAGACAGGAGAATGTGCGATGTCTTATCAATGGTTTTCGTTCCCGTCGCCCGGAGGTGCGGCCCAGATTGTGCCGATTCGCGTTCCCCGGTTCAGCATTCTTTATGCGGTTGCTGATGCCGTCAAAACGTTGGTGCAGTGGTACCAATACCGTAAAGTGGCATCGGAACTGTCGGCGCTGAACGACCATACGCTGGCCGATATCGGGCTACATCGCTCCGAGGTCCACGGTGTCGGCCGCAGTGCCATGGGTGTCGATACCAAAGGGCGGTACCTTCGATGACGAGGCCGGTACTCCCGCGCGCCGCGGGCTGTTGGTCACCGGCCAGGATTCTTCAGGAAGACTGGGAAACGCGACGACTTCGGCAACAGCGAAATTTCGGGTGCTTTAGTTATTAGGGGTGTCGGTTGGTGTGATAGCATCGACGGCACCCTTTCCCTTTGTGCAACGCGTTAGTCAGATTGGGTATAAAATAGAGTTATGACAGTAAACCATATGCCGTCGCCTCAAACGGACGCTGCTCAGCAGACGCTGTTGAATTTTGCCGTATCCCATTCGCCGGCGATTTTCTACGTCGTCGGCCTAGAAGAAGAACAACGATTCAGATTTATCAGTTCAAATGTTGAAACAATTACCGGTCACGCGGCTGCCGCTTTCATGGCCGACCCCCAATATGGCCGCAAATTTATCCATCCCGACGACTACCCAGCCTACGCCCAAAAAATCCAACAGCTGATATCTGACGGCGAGCTGACCCATGAGTACCGGTTTCGCTCGCTTGGCGGCGACTACCGCTGGTATCGCGACGAGTTGCGCATCGCCGACACGGGTCTGGAGTTCATCGGTTGCATGATCGATATCACTGCGGAAGTCGAGGCCACCGAACAATTGCGTGAAGGCGAAAGCCATTTCCGCAAAATGGTGGAAGAAAATCCGTTGCCGGTCTGGTTGACCGATATCGAAACCAGCGAAATCTATTATGAAAGCCCGGCGGCGGCGGCGGCACTTGGTCACGAATGGCCAAGCACCGAAAACAACTTATTCCTTGGCCACTATGTCGACCCCGACGCACGGCAGTTCGCGGTCGATACCCTCAAACGTGATGGCCAACTTCTTGATTTCGAAACCCAGCTCCGCCGGGTCGACGGCAGCGCGTTTTGGGTTTCAATCAACAGCCGTTTGATAGAGCATCAAGGGCGGCCCGTCACCATTACCGGCATTGTCGATCTGAGTGAGCGTAAGCGCCGGGAAGCGGAACTGAGGCAAGCCCAGGAAGAGTTGCGGGCGAGCGAGCATCATTTCCGACGGTTGGTAGAGGATAATCCGTTGCCGGTCTGGTTGACGGACGTTGAAACGGCCGAAGTTTACTACGCCAGTCCGGCGGCGGCGGCGTTGCTTGGTCACGAATGGCCAAAAGAAAAACCGAGATTTTCCACCGATCATTACGTCGAACCCAAGGACCGCGAATCCGTGGTCGACGCGGTCAAACGCGACGGGCAAATTCTGGATTATGAAACCCGCTTTCGCCGCGTCGACGGCAGCGAGTTTTGGGTCACGATCAACAGCCGCCTGATCGAGTACCAGGGTCGCGACGTCACCATTACCGGCATCATCGATCTCAGCGAGCGCAAGCAGCGCGAGGCGGAACTGCGCCACATCCAAGAAGAGCTGCGCGAGAGCGAGCAGCATTTCCGCATGCTGGTGGAAAATCATCCCCTGCCTGTCGCCTTGGTCGAGGTCGAAAGCGGAAAGATCCTTTATAACAGCCCAGCCGCGGCGGAATTGACGGGACATGGCTGGGACCCTGAAAACGAACAAAATGTCCAGGATCACTACGCGAACGACAAAGATCGAGAAGTGTTTATCGCTAAACTGCGCGAGCATGGCGAATTACGGAATTACCCAACCCGCTATAAGCGGGACGACGGCTCGGCCTTCTGGATTTCAACGTCGGCCCGTCTGATCGAATGGCAGGGGCGTGAACTGCACATCGCCAGCATGGTTGATCTGACCGAACAGCTCGAACGCGAGGAAGCCTTGCAGCGGGCGCATGAGACGCTGGAAGACGCCATCGAATCACTGTCCGAAGGCTTTGCGCTGTTTGACGCCGACGACCGTCTGATTACCTGCAACAGCCGCTATCAGGACTTCCAGGTACTCTGCCAAGACATATTAAAGCCAGGTGTGGCGTTTGACGACTTGGTCCGCGCCGGCGCCGAGCGCGGCAAATTTGCCGGCGATAGCGCGGAAGTGGAGGCCTGGCTGAAAGAGCACAAGGCCAATCGTTATGGGTCTTATAGTGGCGGATTCGAGTTTAAGCAGTCCGATGGCCGTTGGGTTTCCTATTCCAATCAGCAAACGCGTCAAGGCGGTATGGTCGTTACGCTGACCGACATCACAGAACGCAAGCAAATGGAACGCGCACTGCGTAACAGTGAAGAAGCGGTTCGGACCATTCTCGAATCGTCGCCGGTCCCACTAACCATGGTCCATGCCGAGAACGGGCACATCATTTACGAAAGCCCCGTGGCGCAAACCATTTTCAGGTTTGATGCTGCCGTCGGTTACGGTGATGAGATTCATCCACGCTGGCCAAATCCGAAAGACCGCGACGTGTTCTTGGATCGCTTGCGATCCAATCGCTCGATCGACGGTATGGATGTTGTTTTGAGGCGCGGCGACGGCACAACTTTCCCTGCCGCGCTGTCGTCGCGGTTGATCGACTACAAGGGCGATGAAGTCATCATCTCCAGTATCTTCGACTTGACCGAGCGGCATGTCATGGAAGAGGAATTGGTGCGCCAGCGCGAAGCGCTGCACCAGAGCGAAAAAATGGTCGCGTTGGGCGAGTTGCTGGCCAGTGTCGCCCACGAGCTCAACAATCCGCTGTCGGTGGTGGTTGGGCAATCGATGTTGCTGCAGGAAACCACCGATGATCCGGCGATCGCGACGCGGGCCAAGCGTATCGGCACCGCCGCCGACCGCTGTGCGAGGGTCGTCAAGGCGTTCCTCGCCATGGCCCGGCAACAACCTTTGGAAAGTCGGCCGGTCGATCTCAACGAAATGATCGAGTCGTCGATCGAAGTCACAGGCTACGCGTTGCGCTCCTCCGGCGTCGACGTATCTATTCGCCTGGCCCGCGACCTGCCGGCGGTCAATGTCGATCCCGATCAGTTGACGCAAGTGTTCACCAATTTGATCGTCAATGCCGAACATGCGTTGCGGTCGGCGCCCGGCCAACGCCGGGTCTGGATTTCTTCCCGCTACAGGGCGAAAACCAACGACGTGGTGGTCAAGATCAAAGACAACGGTCCGGGCATTCCGGAGGACACCCGACGGCGTATCTTCGAACCGTTCTTCACGACCAAGGAAGTCGGCAAAGGTACCGGAATGGGGCTTGCGATTTGTCATCGCATTCTGGACAGCCATGGCGGCAAGATTAAGATCGAATCAACGCCGGGCGGCGGCGCAACCTTTGTCGTGCAATTGCCGGCGATGAGCGGCGTCGAGGAGAAACACAAAGAAGCGGCTCGGCATGAGCAAAGGCTTGAGGGGCTATCCATCTTGGTTGTCGACGATGAACGCGACGTCGCTGAAATGTTGACAGACATTTTGAACGGTGATGGGCACCGTACAGAAACAGCGACCAACGGCCGCACGGCACTGGCGCGATTGGAGTCCGAAGACTTCGATATTCTTTTGAGTGACATGCGCATGCCGACGATGGATGGTCCGGCACTGTTCAGTTACCTGCAGGCCCAGCGGCCCGACCTGCTGGAGCGGACCGCGTTTATTACCGGCGATACCTTGAGCAGCGATGTCAAAGACTTTCTAGCGGCGGTCGGCCGGCCGCATATCGAAAAACCGATTACGCCGCAGGACGTGCGTGATCTGGTTCGGCGTGTTGCCTTGGGCGAGAACGGCGGAGACCAATGAACACCAACAAAGACGCCCACATCGTCGTCGTCGATGACGAACCGGAAATTCGCGAGACGTTGCAGGAATATCTGCAAATGCAGGGCTTTCGCGTTACTCAGGCAGCGGGCGGTGAAGACCTCCGGCGGCTTGTCGAAGAAGACGAGATCGACCTCGCCATCCTTGATATCACCATGCCCGGTGAGGATGGATTGTCGCTGGCGCGATTCTTACGTGAGCATACCAAGGCCGCGGTCATGATGTTGACTGCGTCCGGTGAAACCGTCGACCGCATCGTCGGCCTCGAAATGGGCGCTGATGATTATATGGCCAAGCCGTTCGATCTGCGTGAATTACTGGCTCGGGTCAGGGCGGTTTTGCGACGCAGCGGCGCGCAGGCACCGTCCGGCGGCGATATCGCGCCGACCACACGGGTGCCGTTTGGCATCTGCGTGCTGGACGTCGACGCCCACAAGCTCTTCGACAGTGATGGCGTGGAAATTCGTATCACGGCGATGGAATTCGATTTGTTGAAAGCCTTTGCCGACCACCCCAACCGGGTCTTGAACCGCGATCAGTTGCTGGAGTTGGCGCATAACCGCGGTTGGGAACCCTTCGACCGCAGCATCGACATCCGCATCGCCCGCATTCGCCGCAAGATCGAGCGCGATGCCAGTAAACCCCAGGTGATAAAGACGGTGCGCGGTGTCGGCTACGTCTACGCACCGGAAAGTCCTTGAGCAGCTTCGCCGGCGACGGGTTTGCCCATCGCCTCAGCGTTGACGGTCAAGCCAATGCAGATATTTCAACGCCACCAGCGCCTCGGCACTATCGGGCCCGTGGTCGGCGACCATGTCGTAATAGTCCTGTTCGGCATTCGCAACGCTAGCGGTTTCCTCGAACGCCGTGACATCGCCGCCGTGGTCGATTTGAATATTATGTGTATCAGGCATTGCTGAGTCTCCTATCGCTTAATGAATATTCCGACCATGATGGCGCGGCCGGATTTCAGGACGATGTCACGCAACGGCCGAAACGGTTTCAATTGTGTCGATCTGAAATCGAAACAATTGAAACCAAATCCCCGTTCTTTGGTAGTTTGACAGAAACGTTCGGTTGCCAAGATCCCGCTTCATTGCGAGGAGACGGCCATGACCATACACACTAAATACGAGATGGATGTCGTCGCGGATCAAGGCGCGGCGGTTGCCGATATGCATCCGGATGGCGACATCGATCCGCGCGAGGAGCGGCTGTTTCGTGCCCTGGATGACGATAACGATGAAGCCGTTTTGGCGCGAGATCTGGAACGGACGTTGGCCCAAGTCGGGTTGGCTACGGATGACCGACGGCTCAAAGAAAGCATGACGGCCATCCGCGACAGTGTGGCACCCGACCCCAAACTCGAAGAACAGCGGCAAAAGATCGATCGGTCGGAATTTTGTTACGCGATCCGTCACAACATTCTGCTGATCGAGCGCGCGTTGCAGGGCCGCATGGTAATTCCGGATTTCGGCGGGTTCAGCGAGGATGTTCGACAAATCTTCGAGCGGGTGCAGTCAAACACCGCCGGTGCTCCGGCCAATTATATCCCGCAATTGGATGTTCAAGGCAGCGAGGCCGACCGTTTTGGGGTTGCGCTTTGCACCATCGACGGACAACGCGCCGCCATGGGCGATGCGCAACACTATTTTACCGTTCAGTCGACCTCGAAGCCGGTCACCTACGCGTTGGCCTTGGAGGAACACGGGTCGGACTACGTCCATCAGTTCGTCGGTCATGAACCAAGCGGTGTCGGTTTCAACGAGTTGACGCTCAACCGGGAAAGGCAACCGCATAACCCGATGATCAATGCCGGTGCCATCATGACCGCCGCCCTCGTCGGGCTCTCCGAGAAGCGGACGTCGATGGCAAATCGAGGATCTCAAAGTATGGATCTTCGCGGCTGGACCGGGCGCCGTTTCGACCATGTTCTGGATCGCTGGGCGGCGCTCTGCGGTGGCCAGAAGCCGCGTTTTTCAACGTCGGTGTTTTTGTCGGAACGGGAGACCGCCGACCGCAACTATGCGCTCGGATACTTCATGCGGGAGAACAATGCGTTCCCGGCGGATATTGATATGCACGACGTCCTGGAGTTCTATTTGCAGTGCTGCTCCATCGAACTCACGGCGGAGATGATGTCGGTGATCGCCGCGACCTTTGCCAACGGCGGTATCTGCCCGGTCACCGGAGAGCGAGTACTGAAAACCGACACGGTTCGCAACTGCCTGTCGTTGATGTCGGGCTGCGGCATGTACGATTTCTCCGGCGAGTTTGCTTTCCAGATCGGCTTGCCGGCGAAAAGCGGGGTGTCCGGCGCCGTCATGGTTGTCATCCCCAACGTCATGGGCTTCTGCGTTTGGTCGCCAAGACTGGATTCGCTGGGCAACAGTGTCCGCGGCATCGACTTCTGCCGAGCATTGGTCGAAAAGTTCAACTTCCACAATTATGACGACCTCACCGGCAGCTCGAGCCGCAAGGATCCGCGCCTCAACCCCATTCAGGTGAGGGCGCGGGAAGTCAACGAAATGATCTGGGCCGCCAGCAAAGGCGATCTCGGCGCTATCCAAGACCAGGTTGGCCGTGGCGCCGACTTGGATTGCGCCGACTATGATCTGCGAACGCCGCTCCACCTTGCGGCCGCCGAAGACCAGCACCAAGTGGTGCGGTATTTCGTGGCGCGCACGCAAGAAGACGAGAAGCCTGACCGGCTTAGTCCGCGCGATCGCTGGGGCAGCACACCGCTTGACGATGCGTACCTGCACAACAACGAAGAGATCATCGCCGTTTTGCAAGATGCCGGAGCGGCACGCGGTACGCCGCGCCGCCGGGTTCGTGGCCTGGAGAAAGCGGATCAGCCGAATGGCCTGTTCGATCCGTCAAAGGCCGATGAACTGATCTGGGCGGCGAGCCTCGGTGATCTTTTCGCCATACGCCGGTTGGTGGCGCAAGGCGTTCTGCTGGACCTCGCGGACTACGATCAACGAACCGCGATCCATCTGGCGGCGGCCGAGGGCCATCTCGACGTCGTGCGCTATTGCATTGCCCACAATGTCCACGTCAATCCGATCGATCGGTGGGGCAACAAGCCGCTCGACGACGCCATCAGACATGGTCATGACGGCGTGGCGGACGTTCTGAGGGAAAACGGCGGCCGGTCGCGGGTGTGAAGGCGATCAGCGATTTGTGATGACGGCGGAACGGTCCAGTATGGTCGAGTACTGTCCCTACCGGTAAGCTTCCCGCCAGGGAGGTTACGGATGGAACGTCGTCTCTCAGCCATTCTCGCGGCCGATGTGGTCGGGTATTCGCGGCTCATTCGCGCCGATGAGGAAGGCACGCTGCTGCGCCTCAGAGCGCTTCGGACCGACTGCATCGATCCCAAGATCGCCGAGCATCACGGGCGCGTGGTCAAGCTCATGGGCGACGGCATGCTGGTGGAGTTTCCGAGCGTTGTCGATGCGGTTCGTGCGGCCACCGAAGTCCAGATGGTCGTGGCCGAACAGAGCGCCGACTTGCCCGAGGACCGCCGGATTGCGTTCCGTATCGGTGTCAATTTAGGTGACGTGGTGATCGACGGGGACGACATTCACGGTGATGGCGTCAACCTGGCGGCCCGTCTGGAAGGTCTTGCCGAAAGCGGCGGTGTTTGTGTTTCCGCCAGTGTCTTTGAGGAAGTCCGCGATCGCATCGACCTGGTGTTCGAGGATTCGGGCGAGCACAACCTCAAGAACATCGATCGGCCGGTTCGGGTCTGGCGTTGGGCCAAAGAAAATTCTTCGAAGGACGCTGGCATCGCGAACACGGCCGGCCCGGTGCCCGATCCCGACATGCCGGCCGTCGCCGTTCTTCCGTTTGCCAACATGAGTGCCGATGCCGAGCAGGAGTATTTTTCCGATGGCCTGACGGAAGACATCATTACCGCGCTCACCCATTGGCGGTCTTTTCCGGTGATTGCCCGAAATTCGAGCTTTGCATACAAAAACAGGACTATCGACGTCACTCAGATCGCGCGTGAATTGGGCGCGGGATACGTGCTCGAAGGCAGCGTGCGCAAAGGCGGCTCGCGCCTGCGGATTACCGCGCAATTGATCGACGGCGCCAACGGCCACCACCTGTGGGCGGAACGCTATGACCGCGAGCTCGACGACGTCTTCGAGGTTCAAGACGATATCGTGCAACGCATTGCATCGGTGGTGGCACCGGAACTGGCTAGGGCGGAACTCAAACGCTCGACGACCAAACGGCCGCAGGATCTCGACGCCTGGGATCTATGCCTGCGCGCCATGGCATTGCTTCACGATCGAACGGGAGAAGGAAACACTGAGGCGCGGGCATTGTTCCAACAGGCCATTGCGATTCGGCCTGATTACGCGGACGCCTATTCGGGACTGGCCATGACCTACAACCAGGACGTCGTGATTGGCGTCGCCAAGGACCGCGTCGCGAATGCAAATTTGGCGATGCAGGCCGCCCGTAAATCGGTTGAATTCGACGAATCGTCGTCGCTCGGCCATCATGAACTCAGCACCGCCTACCAATTGCTCAACCGCGTCGATGATGCGCTGGCGGAAGTGCGCATTGCGTTGCGCCTCAATCCGAACGACGCCCATGTTGTCCATGCGATCGGAAACAAATCAGATCTGGCCGGCGATCCGGACGGGATTTCGTACATGGAGAAGGCGCAGAAGCTCAATCCGGAGGACGCCCAGTTGCACACGCATCTGACGTTCCTTGCCCGAGCTTATCTGAATATCGGCAAGCATGATGCCGCGGTGGACCGTGCCCGCCAAGCCATCCGGCGGCGGCCTGACTATGCTGCCGCGCATTATATTCTTGCCATTGCCCTCGGCCAGCTTGGCAACATGGAAGAAGCGCGGGCGACACTCGCCACCTGCGAGACTTGTAGTCCGAGATTCGTTGATTCACGCCGAAATTGGCAACCCTACGCGAACCCGGAAAGCAATGAGCAGCTCAAGCAAGGACTCGCGCACATCGAAAGTTCAGCGTAAGCGGACGCGCCGCCGCACCGATCGTTGAAATCCTTCTTTCGCGACCGGCTACTCAAGTAAAGACTTCGACCGAGCGATCTGTGCGACAACGATTGCCAAGCCGACTTTTGATCCCTATGAGTGGCGCACGATGGCAAGCAGAGATTCGGCGGCGCCCGAATGAACGATTCTCTTCAGACCCCGGGTCCGACTGGCGACCGTCTGGTAAAGAAATCTCTCGACAAGGATCTTCGCCGAATTGTCCGGCTGGAGGACGCGACCAGCGCGCTCGGTCGGCGGATGGCGGCCCCTGGCCTTGCATTTTTGTTCCTTGTGCTGGTCGGCGGCATTGCCGCTTTTTATTTGGCCGGCACGCCGAACGCGCTGATGATTGCCATGGCCGGCGTGCTTGGCGGCTACATGGCACTCAACATCGGCGCCAACGATGTCGCCAACAATGTCGGCCCGGCCGTCGGTTCCCGTGCGGTCACCTTGCTGGGCGCGCTGGTGATCGCTGCCATTTTCGAATCCGCCGGCGCCCTGATCGCCGGCGGCGACGTGGTGTCGACCATTTCCAAGGGCATCATCGATCCGTCCCTTGTACCGGACAGCGACACTTTCATTTGGGCAATGATGGCAGCACTGTTGTCGGCGGCCCTATGGATCAATCTCGCGACCTATGTTGGCGCGCCGGTGTCGACCACCCATTCGGTGGTCGGCGGTGTGATGGGGGCCGGTATCGCCGCGGTCGGATTCGGCCTGGTCAATTGGGCAACCATGGCGAAAATCGCCGCCAGCTGGGTGATTTCGCCGCTGCTAGGCGGTGTCATCGCCGCTCTGTTCCTGGCCTTCATCAAGATCACGATCATCTATCAGGACGACAAAATTGCCGCCGCCAAACGCTGGGTGCCGGTGTTGCTGTCGCTGATGGCGGCGGCGTTTTCCTGTTATCTGGTAATGAAGGGATTGAAACGGGTCTGGCGGCCCGATGCGCTGTCCGTTTTGGCCATCGGCGTTGGTGTTTTCGCGCTAGCGATGGTGCTGACGCGTATCTGGGTAGCGCGCAAAGCCGTCGGGCTGGAAAACCGCAACCGGTCGCTCAGAGCGCTTTTCGTGTTGCCGCTGGTCTGTTCCGCCGCGCTGCTGTCGTTTGCCCATGGCGCCAACGATGTCGCCAATGCGGTCGGCCCGCTTGCTGCCATCGTGCACTCCAGCGCCACCGGCGATATCGCCGCCAAGGTCGAAATCCCACTCTGGGTCATGATGGTCGGTGCCGCCGGGATCGTCTTTGGCCTGTTCCTGTTTGGCCCCAAGTTGATCCACATGGTTGGCCAGGAAATCACCAAGATGAACCCGATGCGCGCCTTTTGCGTCGCGCTCTCGGCGGCGATCACGGTGATTGTCGCCTCGGCAATGGGATTGCCGGTCAGCTCCACGCATATTGCCGTCGGCGCGGTTTTTGGCGTCGGGTTTTTCCGTGAGTACTACACCAGCCACAGCCGCCGGCGCCGGGATTACGTGGCGCGCGTTCAGAGCCTTCACAACGGCGGCTCGGCAAAGGAGCCGCCCAACCGGGAAACCGTTAAACGTCGGCGGCTGGTGCGGCGGTCGCACTTTATGACCATTATAGCGGCCTGGGTTATCACCGTACCGGCTGCCGCAGCCCTGGCGGCCGGCATTTATGGGCTCATTTACTTGCTTAAATAGCCGCTGGCTGCCTGTCCAAGCTTGTTGATTTGCGGCGACCGATGGATTCGCTATGATCGCCCATCGCGAAATGGCCATGGGAGCTTGTAATGTCTGTTGATAAATCAACAACGGAACGGGTCTCGAGTTTTTGTGCCCTATGCGTATCACGATGTGGCGCTGTCGCGACTCTGGAGAATGGCAAATTCACCGCCTTGGAACCGGATCCGACCCATCCGACGGGTGCGGCGCTTTGCATAAAGGGCCGCGTCGCGCCGGAGTTGGTCTATCACCCGGACCGGCTACTCCATCCGATGAAGCGGACCCGGCCGAAGGGCGACAGCGATCCCGGTTGGCAGCGTATCAGTTGGGACGAGGCGCTCAACACGGTGGCCGATAAACTGAAGCGCTTGGCGGATCAGCACGGCCCGGAATCCGTCGTCTTCACCACCGCCTCGCCGTCGACGTCGGCATTGTCGGATTCGCTCAATTGGATCCAGCGATTGCGAAAAGCCTTCGGCACGCCCAATCACTGCCTGTCCATGGAATTGTGCGGCTGGGGACGCTACCTGGCCAGTCAGTATGTCTATGGTGCCGCCGTGCCGGGCGAGTACTTGCCCGATCTCGATCATGCCGACTGCATTTTATTCTGGGGCTATAACCCGACGGTGTCGCGGATCACCCACGCCACCGCGACGGTGGCGGCGCTGAAGCGTGGCGCCCGCTTGATCGTCGTCGATCCCCGCCGGGCCGGCCTCGCCGGTCGCGCCGATCACTGGTTGCAGGTGCGGCCTGGCAGCGACGGCGCGCTTGCCCTTGGCCTGGCGAACGTGATGATTGAGCGGGGCTGGTATGATCGGGACTTTATCCGCGACTGGACCAACGCGGCCCTGCTGGTCCGGTCCGACAACGGGAATTTTCTTCGCGAGGCCGATCTTCGCCCGTCCGGCGCCAAGCGAAATTTTGTCGCCTGGGACGAGGCCGCGGGCAAGCCGGCCGCCTATGACCCGGACCGCGGTATGTTCGACGGCGATGTGGCGCTGTTCGGAACTTTCGACATCGAAACAGCGGATGGCATCGTGGCTTGCCATCCGGTCTTTCAACTGACCGCCGATATGTGCGCGCGCTACCCAACCGACACGGTCGAACGGCTCACCGGGGTCGCGGCCGACGATATCGAAGCCGCGGCGCGGACGTTGTGGGAGGCACGGCCGACCGCTTTCTATTCGTGGAGCGGGGTTGAACAACAAACCAATGCGACGCAGATCGCCCGCGCCATTGCCCTGCTCTACAGCCTGACCGGAAACTTCGATACCAAAGGCGGCAATGTTTTGTTTCCCGGCGTGCCGACAGGCGACATCGTCGGCGAGGATTTGTTGGATGCGGATCAACGTGGCAAGGCGCTTGGTCTGGGGGTGCGCCCATTGGGGCCATCGCGTTTTCAACACGTCACGTCTTCGGAAATCTACCGCGGCATTCTGGAGCAAGAGCCCTATGCCGTTCGCGGGCTCATCAGCTTCGGCTCCAACCTGCTGGTCGCCCATGCCGACGGCGAACGCGGGCGCCAGGCGTTGGCCGCCCTCGATTTCCATGTCCATGCCGATCAGTTCATGAACCCGACGGCCGAGTTGGCCGATATCGTGCTGCCGGTGACCAGCCCTTTCGAATCGGAAGGCCTGAATATCGGCTTCGAAATCAGCGAAGCGGCGCGGTCCCTGGTACAATTGCGCAAACCGCTGGTCGAACCACGCGGCGAGGCGCGGTCGGACATCGACATTACCTTCGATCTCGCCTGTCGCCTTGGGCTTGGCCGGCATTTTTGGGACGGCGACATTGACGCCGCCTACCGGCACCAACTGGCGCCGAGCGGCATTGCGCTCGAAACCTTGCGCGAAAATCCGGCAGGCGTGCGGGTACCGCTCGAAACCCGCTACCGCAAGTTTGCCGAGCCTCGGGATGGTGCACCGACGGGATTTAATACACAAACACGCAAAATCGAGTTCTATTCGGAAACCATGCTGCGCCACGGCTATCCGGCCCTGCCGGACTATGAAGAACCGTTGGTCGGGCCCCATTCAAGGCCAGATCTCGCGGCGCGCTATCCGTTGATCCTGACCTGCGCAAAAGACACGCTTTATTGCGAAAGCCAACACCGGGGTTTGCCGAGCCTGCGGCGCCGGGCGCTGGACCCGCAGGTCGACCTGCATCCATCGGCGGCGGCGGCGCGCGCCATCGCCGCCGGCGACTGGGTTGCCATCGAAACCCCCAACGGCCGGGTGCGCGCCCGGGCGCGATTGAACGCGACGTTGGATCCGCGGGTGGTCTGCGGACAACATGGCTGGTGGCAGGCTTGTCCGGAAATCGGCGCGCCGGGTTTTGAGGCGTTCGGTCCGGACAGTGCGAACTTCAATCTTGTTATCGGCCACAATGATGTCGACCCGGTCAGCGGCTCGGTGCCGCTGCGCGCTTATGTTTGCGAAATCACGCCGCTGACGTGACGGGGTCGACCGCCGTCAATCCGGAAAGAACAATTGCTGTCCGTCGATGCGGTGGCCGGCGATGGCGTCGCGGCCCGCCGCGGACAGCAGCCAGTCGACAAACCGTTGGCCAAGGGCCTGTTTGACATGGGGGTGGTGTTCGGCCGCGACGACGACTACGCCATAGGAGTTAATCAGGCCAGCTTCGCCTTCGACCAATACCGCGAGTTGGCGCTTGTTGCGGAAGCCGAGCCAGGTGCCGCGATCGCTCAAGGTGTAGGCCGACATTGCTGACGCGGTGTTGAGGGCGGCGCCCATGCCGGATCCGGTCTCCCGGTACCAAGTGCCCGAATGAGCGGTTGTGTCGACCGCGGCGCGACGCCAAATTTCAAGCTCACGCTTGTGGGTGCCGCTGTCGTCGCCGCGCGACACGAACGGCGCGCGCGTCTCGGCAATCCGCTTGAATGCCTGGCCGGCGTCGCGGCCGCCGACGATGCCGGCGGGATCCGCCTGGGGGCCGACGAGGACGAAGTCATTGTGCATCAAGGGGTGGCGCTTGACGCCGAAGCCTTCGTCGACAAATGCGTCTTCGGATGGGCGGTGGTGGACGAGCAACACGTCGGCATCACCGTTGCGCGCCAATCGCAGCGCCGCGCCGGTGCCGACGGCGACGACACGGACCGCGATGCCGGTCTTGGCGGAAAACAGCGGCAAGATATGGTCGAATAGACCCGAGTTCTGCGTCGACGTGGTCGACGCGAGTGTGATGTAGGGTTTATCCGCCGCGCTGGCCGCATCGGGCAAAATCGATAACGGAAGAAAGAACAGGCAGGACCAGGCAACGGCACGGGTCCAATTCATTCGCAGCCGATCCCTTCGTAGATCGAGCGCCGCCGCCACCACAACAATTCGCCGTTTAGGAAAGCTTGGGCCAGGTCGTTCTTCGGCCCGTCGAAAAACTGCGCGGCCGGAGCGCGTTCCTTGATGCGGCCGCGGTGCAGGAAGATGATTTCGTCGGCTAAGCGTTTGGCTTGATTGAGATCGTGGCTGGTCATGATGATCTTTACGCCGCTTTCCGACAGGTCGCGGATGATGGATTCAACCAGATGGGCAGCGGCCGGATCAAGACTGGCGGTCGGCTCGTCCAAAAACAAGACTTGCGGCTGCAGCGCCATGGCACGAGCGAGCGCCAGGCGCTGCTGCTCACCGAACGACAGCGCCCGCGCCGGCGTATCGCAAAACCGCGCCAGGCCGGTTTTGTCCAAAGCATCGGCAACCCGGCGACGCCGCTCGGCGGCGCCGACCTGGTGAATTTTCAGGGCTAAATCGATGTTGCCGGCAGCCGTGCGCCGCAACAATACCGGACGCTGGAACACCATCGCCTGGGCCCTGGCCAGCACCTTCGGATCCAACGACTGAGCCCACCGCACGCGGCCGCCGTCCGGCGCGACGACGCCATGACAAACCCGCAGGAACAGGCTTTTGCCGGCGCCGTTTGCGCCGATAATCAAGGACCGTGCCGGCGTCGCGCCGAAGCGGCAATCGATGTCCTTCAACACGCGTTTGTCGCCGCGCCGGAGCGAGACGTTTTCCAACGTGATCGGGAGGACGCTTGGATTTGCCTTCATGCCGGATTCCGCGCTTCGCCAAACAGCCGCAGGCCGTAGGCGGCAATATTGACACTGAGCGACAGTAACAGCAAAACCAGGCCAAGGCCCAAGGCGATCGACAGGTTGCCTTTGCTGGCCTCCAAGGCGATCGACGTGGTCATCACCCGGGTGACATGATCGATGTTGCCACCGACGATCATGACGGCGCCGACTTCGGCGATGGCGCGGCCAAAGCCCGCCAACAGCGCTGTCACCAACATGAAGCGACCGTCCCAAATCAAAGTGACCAGCGCCTGCCACGGCGTCGCTGCCAACGAACGCAAGGCTTCTTCATACTCGCCCCAGAGTGTTTCGAGCGTCTCCCGCGACAGGGACACGATTATCGGCAACACCAGGATGACTTGAGCAATAATCATGGCGGCCGGCGTGAACAGCAGGTTGAGCACGCCGAACGGGCCGGAACGCGACAGCATCAAATAGACCAGCAACCCGACGACAACCGGCGGCAGTCCCATCAGCGCATTGAGGATGACGATGGTCAATCGGCGCCCCGGAAAGCGTTGCAGCGCGACCGCAGCACCGAGCGGCAATCCTATAAGTGCGGCGATCGCGACGGCGGCGAGGCTGACCTGCAGCGACAATCCGATGACTTCGAGCATCCGGGCGTCCATGCCCCACAGCATCGCGCCGGCCGATGCCATCGCTCGCCAAATTTCGTCCATCGTCTGCTAGCCGCTGCTGGCAAGGTCGGCCCGACCAATAGAGTCAGGACGTATCAATTTCAGTCTCGAACGATTTTGCGTCGTCGCCGTCGATCGTCAATACCATGCGAATAGTCACGGCACCGCCGTGTGTGGCGTCTAGTGCCGCCTTGACCGCTTCATGGGATTCAACGCCCACGCGCTTCAGGTATTTTCGAATTTGCATGTCGCGCTCTTCCACGGTCATCTCGGTTCTCCAGAAGCTTGGCGGCTGTTTCGACGGCTGCAACCTGTCGCCTCGATACAGGATGTTGGCGTTTCGATCAACGGCCGCCGGCTTGGATCCACCGCTCGATGACCGAATCCAATATTCCCAGTGGCATTCCGCCATTTCCCAATACCGCTGAATGAAAAGCGCGAACATCATAGGAACTACCAAGGCGGTCCTGCGCGCGTTGGCGCAGCTCCAGGATTTTTCGCATGCCTATCTTGTACGCGGTCGCTTGCGCCGGCCAAACGACGTAACGCTCGATCGACTTTCGATTGTTTTCATGGCTGGCGGGAAGATTGGTATCCAGATAAGCGATTGCCTGTTCACGGCTCCAACGCTTGTGATGCAAGCCGGTATCAACCACCAGGCGGGCGGCGCGCAACAGCTCCCACGCCAGGCGGCCAAAATCGGACAACGGCGCGCGATAGAAGCCCATTTCTTTGGCAAGGCGTTCGGCATAGAGCGCCCAGCCTTCCGAATAGGCCGTATAGCTGGCGAACCGGCGAAACTTGGGCAGGCCTTTCAATTCTCTCGCAAGCGCTATTTGCATGTGGTGACCGGGAATGGCCTCGTGATAGGCCAGCCCTTCCATATGCGACTTTGGCATCTGCCGCATATCGTGAAGGTTGACGTAATACATGCCAGGCCTGTCGCCATAGACCGCGGGTGATCTGTAAAAGGCGAGATTGGCGGTCTTTTCACGGTAGGGCTCGACCCGTTTCACCACCAGATCGGCTTTCGGTTTGACGGCGAAAGTCAGATGCAGAGCGCGATCCATTTCAGCGATCAGCGCATCGGTGTCCGCAAGATAGGCGGTCCGGCCTTGGCTTGTATTGGGGTAGAAATTCGACGGGTCGTGGCGGATGAATTCGAAAAACGCAGCCAAGTCGCCATCGAAATCGAGTGCTTTGACGATCCTCCGCATTTCGTCGTGAATGCGCGCGACTTCGGCGAGGCCGTAATCGTGGACCGCTTCGGGCGTCAGATCCGTCGTTGTCTTGGAGTGCAGCGCCAGGCGATAGAAGGCTTTGCCGTCGGGAAATTTCCAAACCCCGTCGTCGTTTGTCGCCCGCTGTTCAAGCGCGCTCAGCGCGGCCCGGAGCCTTTCATAGGCCGGTCGAACGGTGTTGAGTAGGGCCCGCTCGGCACGTGTGACCAGGTCGGCGCGTTCGGCATCCGGCAGATCAAGTGCGGTGATTTTCTTGACGAAGTCGGCGCGAATCGCAGTGTCCTTGCCGGACCTGTCGAACGGCGCGCCGGACAGGACCTTATCGATGTCTTCCAGCACTTTCGGAAACACGAAACGCGGAGCGATGATGTCTTTCCGAGCGTGTCTCTCAAGGCGGTCGATGGTCTGGTCCATCACCATGGCCATGCCTTCCAGGCGCTTGATATACGCTTCGGCGTCAGCCTTGCCGGCGACCGAATGGCGGTTGATTAAGAACGAGGGGACGCGGGTATGCGGTCCGCCCATCTGGGTCACGGGATACCAGTGATGGCGAAACGGAAACCAGGCGATGCTCAATTCGGCGCCGTGCTCGAACAAGCGGTAGCTGAGCTGGGAGGTGCTGTCGAGCTTTCCATAGTCGAAGTCGCGCCGCAGTCGGGTCAGGTTTCGAATGCGGATCTCGTGCTCTTCAATGCCTCTGGCTTCGCTGCGATCATTCCAGCGATCGTTGTTGGTCTTCAAGCCGAGGCTTGTTTGCCATTCCGGCCAACGCGCCAGCGCGGCTTGGTGCACCTCTTCGAAGAAAGCCGATAGACGAGCGTTTTCGCTCATTTCAGCGGCCCAACTCTGCAGCGGTACAATGAGCGGCGCCGCCAAGGCGAAACAACAAAACAGTCGCAGGGAAAGGGTAATAAAAAAGCGACCGGGTGTTTGAGTGAAAACGTGGCGGACGAGAATGATTGGGCCGACATGAGTTCGATAGCTAAGCCGTCTTGTAACCATTATTTCATACAATCGTTCGGCTCCGTACGGTCGAAGACTGCACCAGTGTATCGATCCGAGCTAATCGTGCCACGGCTATTTCAGGATTAAGGCATAGCGCGAAATGTCTTCGATGTCCGTACCGGTATAACGGGTTGGCCGCAGGATAGTCGGCGATCGCCGTGAACAACAGGTCGAGCTTGCCAAACGGGCCGGAAATCGACAGCATCAAATAGTCCAGCAACCCGATAACGACCGGCGGCAGCCCCATCAGCGCGTTGCGGGTGACAATAGTCGATCGGCGCCCTGGGGAAGCGTCACGGCGCGCCGTGGCACCAAACGGCAGGTCGCGTCTGGCGCCGCCGACTGTTACAATGCGTCGATATTCGTAGGCCGTGTTTGGCGGACCACCTTCATCGGTCGTTGGGTACCTCGCAATAGCTGCCGATGACAATTGACATGTCGAAGACCGGGCCCTCATTATCGATCGAAACTTGCCCGCAGGATCGTGAAAGATGACCGCGAAGATCCTAGTCGTTGATGACGAACCCGATATTGAAGTTCTGGTCAATCAGCGATTTCGCCGCAATATTCGTAGCGGCGAGTATGATTTCAGCTTTGCTCGCGATGGGGCGGAAGCATTGGAGATGCTGCAAAGCGATGCCGATATAGACATGGTATTGAGCGACATCAATATGCCTCGCATGGATGGCCTCACACTTCTTGGGCATCTCAGCGAGGTAAATCCGATGCTGCGCGCCGTGATCGTATCCGCCTATGGCGATATGGAGAATATTCGAACGGCAATGAACCTGGGGGCGTTCGATTTTGTCACCAAGCCGATCGATTTCGAAGATCTCCGCGTAACGATTGATAAGACACTCTCCGATTTGGCGATTCTTCGCGATGCCCTCGACAAACGCTTCGCGGCCGAGCGAGCACGCGCCAACCTTTCGCGGTATTTCGCACCCAGTTTGGTCGAAACGCTGGCCGATACCGACGAGCCCTTTGGTCCGGCGCGCGAACAGAATGCGACGATCTTGTTTGCGGATATCGTTGGCTTCACGACGCTGAGCGCTAACAAGTCGCCGGAAGCGGTCTTCGAGCTGCTACGGGAGCTCCTGAGCCGAATGGCGGGCGCGGTGTTCGAGGCCGGAGGAACATTGGACAAGTATATCGGTGACGGACTGATGGCGACCTTCGGAACCCCGATCTCAGGTTCGCAGGACGCAAGCGATGCACTACGCTGCGCCGTCGCCATGCAAGCCGCGATCGATGATATCAACCATGCTCGGACCGATGCTGGCGACGGACCGCTGCGCGTAGCGATTGGTATCCACCGTGGCCCGGTTCTGGTGGGCAATATTGGTGAGGAACGACGATTGGAGTTCGCGGTCATTGGTGACACGGTAAACGTCGCCAGTCGCCTTGAAGCCCTGGCCCGCCCGTTGAACACAAGGATCGTCGTCAGCGAGGCCGTCATCGATGCGATTCGCCGGGAGAATCCAACGGGCATTGCCGAACTAAACCTTTTGCATCAGCGCGGGTTGCAGGTTGTACGTGGCCACGACAAGGGTGTCATGGTTTGGACGTTGGATGACCCAACGGCAGAGAGCGCCGCGTGACAGAGACCGGGCGCGACACTGCATTCTCGCGAACGCATGCCCACACATTGGTGGAAATCCGCAAACCTGGCCGCAGCCAATTTCGGACGAAAAAGTCGATTTGAGACGGTTCACGCCGCAGCGGCGGTTTGCTCCGGCAACTCTAGGACGAACTCGGTAAAATCGTCCACCTTGCTGGTCACGTTGAGCCTACCGCCATGTTGTTGCACGATGATGTCGTAGGCGATCGACAGCCCCAGGCCGGTGCCCATGCCTGCCGGTTTCGTGGTGAAGAACGGCGTGAAGATATTCTCAGCAACCTCGTCAGGTATCCCGAGCCCGTTATCACGGATTCGGATTTCAATGCAGGTCCCGACCTGCCTGGTTGTCACCTGTATCTTAGGCTCGAAGCGTGTTGTGCTACTTTGCGCCTTCTCCTGCAGCGCCTGCAAGCCGTTTGTTACGATGTTCAAGAAGGCGCGTCCCAAATCCTGGCGCACCGCCAGCATCGGCTTGACGTCTTCGCCGTAACTCTGCTCGAGTGTGACGTTGAAGCTCCTGTCTTGGGCACGCATGCCGTGGTAGGCAAGGCTGACAAATTCTTCCAAAAGACGGTTGACGTCTGTGCGTTCCAGTTCGCCTGTTGATTCACGCGAGTGATCCAACATGCCGCGAACAATACCGTCCGCTCGTTGACCGTGTTTCCTTATCCTGTCCAAGTTGAGCGTAAGATCGCGCAGGATATCGTCGATCTCCTCCCGTGCCTCGGCGCTGGCCGCATCCTTTGCGGTGTTCAAATGCTCGCGCAGCTCTTCGATCAGCTCGATGGAGAGGTCGGAGAAATTATTGACGAAATTAAGCGGGTTCTTGATTTCATGCGCGATGCCTGCGGTCAGTTGGCCAAGGGAGGCGAGCTTTTCTTGTGTGATGATGCGGTCCTGAGCGGCCGTTAGTTGGTCGAGCGTATCTTGCAATTCGGTGTTTTTGTCATTCAGTTCGTCGGCCAATTTCTCAACCAGATTGAGGCGCCGCACTTCCAACGCATGAGCACGAAACACTTCCAATGCTTCGGCCATCTCGGTTACCTCGTCGTTGCCGCTGCTTTCGACGGGGTTCGTGATGTCGCCCGCGGCCATTTCGCGCATTTTGGCGGCCAGCGCGGTCAAGCGGCGCATGAGCCGGCGATCGACGAATAGCCATGCGATCAGAACGGCGCCGAGCAGGCTGACAACGTTCAATACCAACAGCGCCCATTGCCCGGTCGTCAGAATCCGCGAGACCGTAGCCGTTCCCGCGTTCGCGGCCTGTTCAGTCTGTTGAACCAAGGCACGAATTTTCTTGGTCATAATCTCGGCAGAATGACGACTTTGTTGCAACAGCGTTTGCTCAAGTGCCTGCTTATTCAGGATCTGCCGCCGCAATTCGAACAAGCTTTCCGTGCCAATACCAAAACCCGTCATTTTGTCGACGTGTGGGCGAAGTTTCGAAATTTCCGGATGCTGCCGCAATGTCTCAAGTGC
>Ga0315336_1002845_pt1 | contig 24980 bp, 19 predicted proteins | sample ASW5metaG_FD_204512 | JGI IMG/M metagenome (GOLD analysis project Ga0315336, IMG submission 204512) | Ammonia-oxidizing marine archaeal communities from Monterey Bay, California, United States - ASW #5 | ecosystem: Environmental > Aquatic > Marine > Intertidal zone | place: USA: California... | reverse complement strand
CCGTTTATCGAGCAGGTAGTGTTGGAAGACTGGTTGCTGGACAACGCACCTGGATAAGACCCAGAAATCCCGGCAACGGCCCGAAAAACCGCTTCGTGACAAACCCTGCACTTGTTTGCAAATGCTCTCGGCAACGGTTAGTTTAATCGCGACTCAGTGTGATTTGCGGGCGTGTGCGCTCGTGCACGGACGCATCTCCTCGCAGCTCGCCAACACAGTTCGTCGATCAGCCTCGCTACCCCGACGATATCTGCGTTCCAGGTCATCCTGCCATGGAATCCTCGTCGAATCGAGTTTAGGAACGCATGTTTCCCAAGCTAGGTAAAATTGTCTGCAAGACCTGGCCGGTCATCCTGGTGGCCTGGATCGGATTGCTCGTTTTCCTGGTGAGTGTGGCTCCGCCTTGGAAAGATGTGGTACAGGACGGTGAGTTCGCTTTTCTACCGGAGGATGTTCCCAGCCGGATCGGCGAAGCCGCCTTCAAACGCGCTTTTCCGGACGACGCCAAAGCCAGCACGATTGCGATCGTTCTGCTGCGCGAAAGCGGGGACGGACTGGAACGTGGCGACCTGGAGTTCATCACGAAGGAGCTGGTGCCGGCACTCAAGAAAATTGCCCTTCAGGATGGAGGGCTGGCCAGCATGGATGACGACGAGGTCTCCTCGGCTGAAGCAGCGGATGAGGCGGAGAACACCGGCCCGTCTGACAGATCCAAGGATGCGTCCCCAAAGCGGTCGATCATCTCGCGCATTCGCACGTTTGACGACAGCGGCATCGGAGACCTACTGCAAAGCGACGACAAGAAGGCGACCCTGGTCTATGTGGAATTGACGACCGAGCTCCTGGAATACGGCAACAGCGCGACGATCAAAAAGGTCGAATCGCTGATCGCCCGGGACGGCAAGCTGCGACAGGCCCATAAGATACCGCCGGGGCTGGCGATCTCAATCAGCGGTTCGGCAACCGTGGGACGTGACATGCGGCGAGCGCAGGCCCAAAGCGCCAGCGCCACAGAGACGTGGACCATTGCACTGGTGCTGGGACTGTTGATCCTCATCTATCGGGCACCTCTGCTGGCAGTGATCCCACTGGTGACCGTCGGCCTGGCCACCACGATCTCGATCAAGATCCTGTCGCTGCTGGCCCAGGTGGGACTGGTCACCTTGTTCGACGGTATCGAGGTCTACGTTACGGTTCTGGTCTACGGTGCCGGCGTGGATTATTGCCTGTTCTTGATTGCGCGTTACAAAGAGGAACTGGATTCCAGCGCCACATACAACGAAGCCATCGCCAACTCGCTGGGCAAGGTGGGGGCGGCATTGACAGCCAGCGCCGGCACCGTGATGTGTGGTATCGGCATGATGATCTTCGCCGAGTTCGGCAAATTCCGGCAGGCGGGAGTGGCGATCACTTTCAGCCTGTTCATCTGCCTCTGTGCCGCCCTGACCTTTACTCCCGCGCTGCTGCGGCTTTCCGGTCGTTGGGCGTTCTGGCCCAAGGTGCCGACCGAACGGCTGACGGGTAACGGCGGCTGGATTTCGGCCACCAGTCTGATGGCCCGTCTGATGCGCCAGAATTGGCTCAATGACTTCTGGCGGCGTGTCGCCCGCACATTGCTCGCATGGCCTGGTCGAATCTGGATCGGCAGCATCCTGCTGATGCTGCCGTTTGCAGTCATCGCAGTCATGTTTTTCAGCTATTTGAGCTACGGTTTGTTGGCTGAATTGCCTCAGGACGAGGCCAGCGTGGTCGGCGCCAAGGCCATTCAGTCGCACTTTCCGGCGGGATACGTCGACCCGATCAAGATTCTGCTGATCAACGAGAACGAGGATTTCACGAAGGCCCGCGGCGGTATCAAGCTGATCGACGAGTTGACCAAGAACATCCTGGAACGCAAAGATCAGCTCGGCATCGCCGACGTCCGCAGCGTTTCCCACCCGCAAGGCGGTGACAAAGGCCTGGACACGCTCAGCGTATTGCGGAGACGTGTGGCCCAGATTCGCTCGGTGCGGCACTACGTCTGCGACGACGATTCCGCCTGGAACAAACACGCGACACGCCTGGAAATCGTGTTTAACGACGACCCGTTTTCGCGGAACAGTATCGCTCAGATCACCCACTTGGAACAGGAATTCCCGAATTTACTCCCCGAACAGCTCCAAGCAGACACCCAATTGCACTTTGTGGGGGCCTCGGCCAGCATCAACGATCTCAAACATGTCACCGACCGCGATCAATTGCGGATCGACGTTCTGGTGCTGACCGGAGTGTTCGCGATCCTGGTGATTCTGTTGCGGCGGCCGAGTATTTCAGCCTACCTGGTTCTGACCGTGTTCTTCAGTTACCTGGCGACGCTGGGCGTGACATTCGTCGTGTATTGGAGCATGGACCCGGCGAACTTCACGGGGCTGGACTGGAAGGTTCCCATGTTCCTGTTCACGATCCTGATCGCCGTGGGTGAAGACTACAACATCTTCCTGATGACGCGGATCGAGGAGGAGCAGATCAAACACGGCCCGATCGTCGGCGTCACCGTAGCGTTGGAGCGTACCGGCGGTATCATTTCCAGTTGTGGAGTGATCATGGCCGGGACGTTTTCGTCATTGTTGGCCGGGTCGCTGGTGGGCATGCAGCAACTGGGCTTCGCCCTGGCATTCGGTGTCCTGTTGGACACGTTCGTCGTACGTCCGATCATGGTCCCGTCGTACCTGATCCTGCTGCACAGTGGTCGCTTCGGTCGCCTGGGCCGCTGGCTGGGCGCGCGAACAACAGCCGTCTGAATCCCGTACTCCGGACAAACATGTAATGACACACCGATTCCCACTGTTGATCTTGTCGCTCGCCGCTTGTGGAGCCGTGCACGATTCGGCCCGCGGAGAATCCCGCTGGCACAACGACCTGCCGACCGCCCAGCGGATTGCGGAGCGGGACCACAAACCGCTGTTTGTGGTCTTTCGCTGCGAACGCTGACCGGAGTGTTGGTTGTGGGACGGGCAGGTTGCTCGTCAGAATCCCGACATTCAACGGAAACGCAGCGCCTTCGTCTGCGTGCGGATCACCCGCATGAACGGGGTCGATTTCCAGCGGTTCGCATTCGATCTCGATACCACCTGGAGCGCCTTCTTTACCGACAGCCGGCTGAATATTTACAGCCGCTTCGGTGGTCGGGACGCAGGGGAACCGGAGGAGCGTCTGAGCGTCAAGTCGTTGCTGCACACCATGGACGAAGTTCTCGACGCACACCGGCGGCGACTGTCCGACCTCAAGCAAGACCGACAGGACAACGACCCACACGACCCACGGATCCAACCGGCTCCCAAGCAGAGCTTGACGCCCCAGCAGATTCCACTCCTGGCGCAAAACCATCAGGGATGTGTGCACTGCCACCAAATCCGGGAATACCAGTTTCTGCAGTGGTCGCACGAGGGCGTCTTTTCACAACGCAAGCTGTTCGGCTGGCCCTTGCCCGAGACTCTGGGGATCGAACTGGACCGGGATCACGGACACCGCATCCAACGCGTCAGCGCCAAATCGCCCGCGGTCAACGCCGGCCTGAGATCCGGAGATATCGTCGAACGCGTCGGCGACGTGCCGATACGATCGGAGTACGACATCCGCTGGGCTCTGCACCGTCTGCCCAAACAACACCAGGTTCCCCTGACCGTGCGTCGTGGTCGACAGGACAGTGCCGCGCGCCACACGATGCAGCTGCCCCTGCCGAGCGGATGGCGACAGACGAACTTGAGTTGGAGGAAATCTCTGCGCAGCATTCCGCTGGAGTTCGGATTTCGAGGCTATGCTCTGACGCGTTCACAACTGGACAAATTGAAACTCGACCGCACGCGCATGGCCATCCGGGTGACGTCCGTCAAGAATCGCGGACTGGCCCAAGCATTGGACTTGCACAAACGCGATATCATCGTGCGTGTTGCCGACCGAGCGGCGTCGGGCACATTCTACGCATTCCAGTCCGACTTGTTGGGAGCCTACAAACCAGGGGACACCGTGCGGATTCAGGTGCTGCGCGACGGAGAACGGCTGACACTCAGCGGCAAATTCCCCAATTGGTTTACTCGCGAAACAGCCGTGCCCTAAGCGAAACGCTGACGGCAAAACCGCGGCATTCCGCATTCATTCCCCCGCTGGTTTCACGGACGGCGGCAGCAGCATCTCTGGCAGCGATGCCGAACGCGTATTCGGGATCGGCGGATTGTCCTCCGGGCGAAACGTGAAGACCACCGACAGCTTCACCGCGTCCGTGCGATTACGCGACGCGGCGTGCAGCATCCGGCAGTGGAAGATCAACGCATCGCCAGGCTCGAGTATCACGGGGATTCGGCGTTCGAGGAGTTCCTGATTCTCCTGGAGATCGTCCCGCAAAAACAAACGCTCGTCCAGCCGCTCGGGGCCCAGTTCCAATTGATGGGACCCGGGGACGACCGACAGGCAGCCGTTCTGCTCGCACTCGCTGCCCAGCGCCAGCCACAAACTGACCAGTTCGGGACGAGCAAACGACCAGTAACGGATGTCTTGATGCCAACCCGTCTCGCTGCTGAAGCGGGGCTGCTTGGTCATCACGCAGTTGTGATGCGCCAGGGGCATGACCAGTCTCGGACCCAGCAGTTGTCGCAACGGTTCGACCACACTGGGTTGAGACATCCAGTCTGTGAAGATCATGTCGCGGGAATGAGCGGCCAACAGGCGACGGATGGTCCGTCCCCCCGGCAAGGCGAACGACTCCGGCGCACCCGGATAGCCGGTGTCGATTTCGTACTCCACCGAACCGGTAACAGCTTCCAGGTCGCGCTGGGCCACGTCCCGCATCCGGCGGCAGATTTCCGGACTGCCCAAGCCGCGGACAACCAGAAAACCCTCCCGCTGGAACTGAGCCAGCTGCGCATCGGACAGCATTTCCACATCCGTTACGCTCCCAGCGTCGGGTGTGGTCTGGCTGGTGTTGTCAACGATCTGGTGTTCCATTGGCTCAATCTCCCCCGAAGACGCGGGACACCCTGGTCGCACAGTTTGGACTCTCAGGCATCCATTCTCAGGCATCCATTCTCAGGGCACCAAACGAGGTCCACACGGCACGCGCGCCGCAGGGATCCGCCGCCGATTGTCACGTGATCCGTCGCGTCCTTCAAGGCAGTTCCACTTCAAACACCCGTGTGAACAGTGCGTGCAGTCCCAGGCTGAGAACGATCGATTGCGCAACGACCTTCAGCACACGGTCCTTGCGCGTTCCCAGCAGCGTCAGTCCGGCCAATACGACGAAACCGAATGTCGCCAGTCGGAATCCCATGCCGCCCTGTGTCAGACAGCACACATATCCAATCGTCTCGGCCAGGACCAGCAGCACCCGGACATTGGCCGCCGTCAGCCCGGGTGAACCTGGCATGACTTCAGATTCCGGACGCCGCGGCGCGCGGGTGCCGATTTTGAATTGCAGTCCGATCAACACCAGACAGACAACGACGGCGACAACGATGACCCCGGCGGTGTCTGGCAGACCGACGGGTCTGCGGGGAACGACCTGAGCCACGTTGCGTTCCAGTTCGTCGATGCGTTGTTTGAGATCCGCCCCGGTCAGAAACGTGGGGTCGTACTTCAATTCGTCCAGTTTGTCCCGCACAAATTCCGTTTGCATGGCCCGTTGCAGAGCGGCTGCCAGGACCTGCGTTCGATCGGAGGGGGTGCCCTGGGGAACCCACCAGATCATCACGTTGCTCCGCACCAGGTCGTATCCCTGTTCCACGGCGGTGGGAATGTCGCTGATGTCGGGATGCCGCTGCGGCCCGAAATAAGCCAGCGCTTTCAGGCCTTCACGACGAAACCGCACGTATTCGGCCAGCGAAAACGCGGACACGGCTACGTGTCCGCCCTTGATGGCCGCAAACCGATCGGCGCCTCCACCGAATTGCGTGTAACGAAACCGAGCACCGGAGTGCTGTTGTTCCAGTTGCAGACCGGCAAAATGGCTGGGAGCACCCAGGTTGGCCGCATAGAGGATCTGCTCCGGCTGGGCCGCCGCCGCGGACATCAGCGACCGCAGATCGCTAAATTCAGCGGCCTGATCGACGGCAATCACCATACCGATCTCGCCGGTGGCCGCCACCGCTTCGAAGGCTTCGGGACCGTAACTCACGATCCCCGAGTATTTGGCCGTGATGATGGCTTCATGGAGAATCAACACGGTGTATCCGTCGGGAACGGCATCTTTGACGCGGCGGCTGCCGATCGTCGCTCCCGCCCCATCCAGGTTGACGATCACCACGGATTGTGGCAGCAGATCGTGTTGCTCAATGGCCGCCTTGATGATCCGTGCGAAGGTATCCGTGCCGCCGCCGACGCTGAACGGGACGACCAGACGGATGGATCGCGCCGGATACTCGGCGGACGACGGTTCGACCGGCCCGCAGCCCGCACCCGCCGTCAGGACGGCAGCCAACAGGCCGGCACACAACACACGCGTTTTCACAGCAGTTTTCCACTCCCCTCGTTATCCAGTCGCCTGTTGTGGTCCACGACCACACACGCGGTGCACGAGCATCCTCCAGCCAAATCCGGCGACCAACACGACCAACCCGGTGACCCACACACGGGGTGCGACCCAGATCGACAGGAACAGGCAGCCCAACATTCCACACCAGGAAACAACGCGTGGGTACAGCTGTTGCTCAGGCCGCAAACGCAGCGCCGCGGCATTCGTCACTCCATAGTAGCACAGGACCGTCACGGCGCTGAAGGACCAGGTCCAGCGCACGTCGCCGATCAACACCAGGCCGCCGATCACGATGCCGATCAGGCTCACCGCCCAGCGCGGTGTGTGCCGCGTACGGTCCAGGCGGGCGAACAGCGGGGGAACATCGTGCCGCCGCGCCATGGCCAATGCCACGCGCGACAGTCCCAGCAACAGGTTCAACAGCACACCGAGCATAGCTGTGACCGCTCCGACAGAGACGATCCAGGCCGTCAGCGGTCCACCCCACGCAGCAGCCATCTGCTGCAACGGCGACGTCGCTCCCGCGGTGGACACCAAGTGGCCGCCAGATGCGTCGAAACCCAGACAGGCCATGGAAACGCAAAGATACAACCCCGCGGAAATGCTCAGTGTCAGCAAAATGGCCATCGGAATATTCCGCCGCGGATCGCGAATTTCCTCGCCCAGAGTCGCGATGCGGCCATAGCCGGTATAGGCCACAAACATCAGGGCACTGGATTCGAACAGAGTCCGCCAACCGATCCGGGTTCCCCGTCGATCCCACGCTTGCATCCAGTCCGTGCGACCGAACAGCTGACGGGCCGACAGGGACAGGAACACAAGAATGGCGATCAGGGTCACGCCGACGATGAATGTGTTGACCTGGGTCGATCGCCGCAACCCCCCCAGCGAAACTCCAGTCAGTATCAGCACCAGCACCAAGGCCAACGGCGTGTTCCAGCTTGTTCCGGAGACACCGAACAACGCGAGCAGGTAGGCGGCACTGCCGAGTGCCGCGGTCGCGGCCGAAGCGGACTTGGCGCACAAGAACATCCAACCAGCCGCGAATCCCCAGGCGGGCGACAGGTAACGATGCCCGTATTCGTAGCTGCCGCCGCTGACCGGATGGCTGGCCGCAAGTTGTGCCGCGCTCATCCCGTTACATGCCGCGATTGCGGCGGCAATCAGTACAGCCAGGGGAGTCATCCACAGCGCCCGCTCTGTCAGCCATCCCAAACTGACAAACACACCGCTGCCCACGATCGAACCCAGCCCCAATAACGTGGCACCGCACACCCCGATCTCGCGCCGCAAGGAGCCGCCGTCGGCCGTGTCCGTTTGACTCAAGCCAGCATTCATCGCTGTCTCAACCTGTCACGTTTGCTGTCTGGTAGCTTTGCCGAGTGGCACAGCACGCGGGTAGGATGAACCGCAGCCTTCGGCACGCCTACGCTCACTGTACTCGAGACCCGTTATGCTGGACAACTTGACCACCGAAGCACACCACCCGGAATCGGGTGATCTCGATCTGCTGAGCAGTCATCAGATTGTCGCTTTGATGAACGATGCCGACGCGCTCGTGGCCGACGCCGTGCGCACCCAGGCCGATTCCATTGCACGGGCGATCGATGTGATCTGCGAGCGACTGCGCGACAGCGGAAGGCTGATCTATGTCGGCACCGGCACATCCGGTCGCCTGGGAGTGCTTGACGCCAGTGAATGCCCACCGACGTTCGACACGCATCCCGATCAAGTCATCGGCCTGATCGCCGGTGGCCCCGCGGCGCTGACGCGGTCGGCAGAACACGCGGAAGATCAACCCCAGCAGGCGATCGATGACCTCGCGTCCGTCAACCTCAACCCGCGCGACGTGGTTGTCGGTATCACGGCCAGCGGCCAGACCCCCTACGTACTCAGCGCCACGGATGCCGCACGTCGACAGGGTGTGTTTGTGATCGGAGTCACCTGCAACTCCCAGTCAGAATTGCAACAGCGGTGCGACCTGTGCATCACGGCGGTAGTCGGTCCCGAAATCGTCAGCGGGTCCACGCGCCTCAAAGCGGGAACCGCCACCAAGATGATCCTGAATATGTTGACCACGGGCGCCATGGTGCGGCTCGGAAAGACATACGGCAACCTGATGGTCGATCTGCGCGCCACGAATCAGAAACTCATCGATCGATCGCGGCGGATCCTCGTTCAGCTGACCGGGGTGTCCGCAACGGAAGCCGAACAACTGCTGGCGCGATGTGCGGGTGAACTGAAAACAGCCGTGGTGGCGCAACTGTCCGGAGTGGATCCCGAGACCGCGCGCAGTCGATTGCGGCAATCCGACGGCCGGTTGCGGCAAGCACTCAACACGCCGAAACACGGATGAGCACTCCGGCGACCGCCTTCAGCGGGGCGGTGACCATCAAGCCGCATCCTGTTTCTGATCGTCGGCGGCGTCATTCTTGCCGGCGTCATCCCCGTCATCAGCCGGCTGTTTGCCATCGGCCGGCGGGTCGTCTTCAGCGGGCGGGTCACCGTCTGCCGGCGGGTCGTCTTCCGCCGCTCCGTCCGGATCCGGTTCGGCGACCGCCTGGCCCGTCAGCCATTCGATGATCGCCGCCTCGTCGTAGATACTCTCTTCCACCTGCAACAGGAACAAGGCACCGCCGCCGGAGCTGGGCAAAACTCCCTGAATCTGTCGATAATCCTTGTCCGACTCTGGCTGTTTGCCCTTGGAAAACAGAAAGTTCACCTCACCGATCCCTTTGACATTGAGCGTTTTGCTTTCCGACGATTCAATCGTCAGGGACTCGCTGTGTTGAGCCGTCTGGCTCTTGAGAGCCTGCTCCATCTCCTGTTCCTGGCCGGATTGCTGAGGCATCCTCATCTTCATGATCATCAGCATCCCATCCCCACCCTTGGCTTCAAACAGCCCCATCTTCATCTCAAAGAGCGAGAAAAATCCGATGTCCATCGACCCTTTGGGAACAAACATCTCTTCGGGAACCGGCTGTTTCAGAACTTCCTGAGCAACCGCGCGCGCACCGGCGGGATTGTCCATGTCGAGTTCCTGCTGGGAACCCCAGAACCACAAGCCGCCGCAGCAACCGCAGCAAACCAGTCCGCAGATCAGGACCAAGACCAACATCACTTTCATCAACGTGGACATTCCCGACTTCTGCGGTTTGCCAATCAGGTCATCCATGGGGTCGCGGACATTGTGCCCACTGTCGTCAGGCCAGTCATCTTGTGAAGCCATCGTGTGACCTTGCTCAGGATCGGGAATCGAATGCCCATTCTGTAGAGCAGCATTCTGCTCTCTGGAACAGCATTCTGCACTTCCATGCCGCACGAGTCAATCACTGGCCGTTGGCCGATCGGGAACGGTCTTGGGACAATCACCGCGACATGCTATGAGGCGGCAGCTCACGTCACGTCCTGTACGGATTGCGGTGATGGACACAATCTGGACCCGATGGACGCAACCCGACCGATATCGGAACCGAGATCGCGGATACCCGGTCTTTCGAGCCGTGTTGATCCTGACACAAGCCACGACGATTCTGGCCAGTGTGGCAGGTGCGTGACACGCCACCCATGTTGCCGGCGTTGCCGTTGCCCCAACTGGATCTGGGCCTGTTGCTGTTGGCGTCACTGGCCGTCATCGCCGTCGCGCCACGAGCCGGTTTGGTCATGCATGCCGTCCTGGTTGTGGTTGCCATGTGTCTGGATCAGATGCGGATGCAGCCCCCAATCATCTCTCAAATCCTGCTCCTGTGGTCCACCCTGTCTGTGCGTTCGGCGGTCATCATCGGTCGAGCTCACCTGTTGGCTCTGTGGTTTTATGCGGGGGCCTACAAATTGTTGAGTCCTTACTATCTGGATGGGGATCCCGGTTGAACCGGTCAGCGGCGATCCTGGTGCGCGACACACCCCGGCCAGACCGACGGCTGAATAACTGGCGACCCAACTGGCAACCGGAACACGGGCCAGTTAGGATGAAATGATCGAGCTGATGCGGCGTCTGGGGTGGATTTGACCACCGGAGGGACGCGCAAAGCGGCAGGGACGCCTTGAGCAAGGCCACGCCAGGCAGTCTGAGCCGACAACCATGCATTACGTCCCGGAATCCAGCCGTGAGTTCCTGCCGGCCGACAGCGGCGGCACGATCTCGGGAGGACGGACGAGTTTTCATTATCGTTCCGCGCCGGTGTATCTGCTGACACTGGTGGTCGGCAGCCTGCTGGCCTGCGATTTCCTGATCGCCGCCATCGACGATCCCCAACTGGCCCCCTACCGGAATCTGTGGGGGTTTCGGCTGGCGCTGTTGTCGGCCGTACTGGGCGGGTCCCGAATCTTGTACCAGACTCTGGAGAGTTTGTTCGAGGGGCGTGTCGGCGCGGATCTGGCCCTGACCATTGCGGCCCTGGCGGCCATCGTGCTGGGTGAACACGAAACCGCCGCGCTCGTCGTATTCGTGGCGCTGTGCGGTGAGAGCATTGAAGGCTACACACTGGATCGTGCACGCAGCGAAATCAGCGGTATCTTCAACCTCTGTCCACCAACCGCCCGTCTGCTTGTGGACGGAAAAGAGCGGCAGGTGCTGGTCGCCACGGTGACCCCGGGCCAGACCATCGTGGTCCGTCCAGGGGAGCGCATTCCCGTGGACGGTCGCGTGACAACCGGTCAATCGACTGTGGACCAGAGCGCCCTGACGGGCGAGAGCCTGCCGGTTGAAAAGCTGGCCGGCGACACCGTGTACACCGGCACTCTCAACCAGTTTGGCGCCTTGAACATCGCTGCCGAACGGGTGGGCGAGCAAACGACGTTATCCCAGGTCGTGACATTGGTCGCCGAAGCCGTCTCGCGGAAGGTGCCTCTGGAGCGGACCGCCGATCGTCTGGCACGGCTGTTTCTGCCGGTGGTGCTGGGCTGTGCCGCGGCCACCGTGGTGGGCTGGAAACTGTACGACGGCAGCTGGTTGTCCGGCATCAAACCCGCGCTGGGCGTCCTGGTGGTTGCCTGCCCATGTCCCCTGATTCTGGCGACGCCCACAGCCGTCATGGCCGCGATGGCCTGGCTGGCACGGACCGGAGTCGTGGTCAAGGGTTCAGCCGCTCTGGAACGCATGGCCCGTGTGGACACGTTCGCGTTCGACAAAACGGGCACCCTGACCACGGGTCAACTGGCTCTGGACGATGTGTGGTCGACGGATGACATGGACGCAGATGAACTCCTGCGCATCGCCGCCATCGCGGAAAAGCGCAGCGAACATCTGCTGGCCAGATTGATCGTCCAGGAGGCTGAGCGGCGAGGCTATGTGATCCCTGCTGTCGACAAGTTCATGACACATCCGGGTGCGGGCGTGGTCTGCTCCGTACAGGCAGCCACTCTGGGAGACTGGCCATCAGGGAACCCGCCCGGTGTGGAGTCGTCATCTGCCTCGGCTGACAGCCGGGTCACCGTCACCGTCGGCAACCAGCGGCTGCTGGAACAACAGCAGATCGCATGTCCCGAGGCGATTCGGCGGCGGCAACGGGACATGGAAGCCCGCGGCCAAACGGTGTTTTTGGTCGCGATCGCCAGCAGAGTTTGCGGACTGATCGGTGTCCGAGATACGGTGCGGAGCGAGAGCAGCGAAGTTCTAGCGGCGTTGCGCGACAGCGGCATCGACAGCATGGCCTTGTTGACCGGTGACAGCCAGGTTCCGGCCGATGCCGTCGCTGAGGAATTGCCGTTTTTCGACGAGGTGCGATCGAGCCTGCTGCCGCTCGACAAATCCGCTTGGATCGAGCAGCAAGCACAAGGCGGCCGAGCCGTGGCCATGGTCGGTGATGGGGTCAACGATGCTCCGGCCCTGGCCACCGCCACCGTGGGATTGGCCCTGGGTGGCGTCGGCAGCGATATCGCGGCGGAGGCCGGAGACCTGGTGCTGATGGGCGACCCGCTGCGTCCATTGCCCGGATTGTTGCGGCTGTCTCGCAAACTGGTTCGCAACATTCGACAGAGTATTTTCGTGTTTGCATTTGGTATGAACGCTCTGGGAATCGCCTTGTGCGCCCTCGGCGTGTTCACGCCGGTCGCGGGAGCCATCTTTCACGAACTGGCCTCGCTGGCGGTCATGCTGAACTCCATGCGTCTGCTCTGGTTCGAAAACTGGGATCAGTCCCGACTGGGACGACTGCTGGCCCGACTTACGGACCGGGCCGACCGGTTCAGCGAACTGCTGTCTCCGACCCGGACCGTGTTCCAGTTGATCGACCATTGGCCGGCCGTCTGTCGGCTGGCGGCGGCGATCGCGGCCCTGATCTGGCTGACACACAACCTGATACGGATCGAACCGCACGAACAGGCCCTGGTGACCCGCTTTGGGCAGTACGAACAGACGCTCCAACCCGGTCTGCATTGGCGCTGGCCACAGCCCTTCGAAACCGTCCGTCGAGAGCAAGTGCGATTGGTGAGGATTGTGCCGATCGGATATCGGCAGAGCATCGTTCCGCCGGGAGCCGCAAGCGATCTATCGACAACGGTGGAATGGACAAACGAGCATCGCGCGGCGGGTTACCGGCCGTTGGCCCAGGAGTCTCTGGTGCTGACGGGCGACGAAGTCCCCGTGGAACTGACGGCCGATGTCCATTATCGAATTCACAATCTGAAAACCTACGCATACAGCGCGATCGATCCCGAAACGACATTGCGAGCTCTTACTGAAAACATCGTCCGCGGAATCGCCGCGCAGGTCCACCTGGATGGACTGCTCACCGACGATCGACAGCGGATCGAGCGGATGGTTCGTCAACGGATCCGTGACAGCGCCGGCCAGTATGCCCTGGGGATTGAAGTTCTGGACTTCACACTGCTTGAGATTCATCCGCCTCGATCGGTTGTACCCGCCTACCGGGATGTTGCGGACGCGATGGAGCAACAGCAACAGCAGGTCAACGAGGCCGAGGGGTATTATGCCGCGCGGGTACTGGACGCGGCTGGTGAAGCGGCCATTGAGACACTCAATGCCTCCATGGATCAGCCCCAACGGCAACCGGGGACCACAACAACGGGAACCGTCGTGCCTTGGAAGCTGGACGACGCGCTGTGGCGGCGTTTGTCACACACCGAAGGCCAACAGCGGCCACTGATCTCAGGCAAGGCCGCCGCCGAGCTGCTGGTCGCTCGGCGGGAATACACCAACACGGTCGAAAAGGCGCGGGGTGACAGTTCACGCTTTTTGAGCCTGCTGAAATCCTACGCCGATAATCCGCGTCTGACCTTTCTGCAACTTTACTGGCAGACCGTCGACCAGGTGCTTTCGGCACACCCGTTGACGATCGTTGATCCCCGAGCCAAGGGCCGCCGTCAATTGTTGCTGGGATGGCCCGATCCTTTCGGCACACCGCGGCAACTGCCGGCATGGACGCCGCCCCCCACTGCCGCCGACGAAGATCAAATCGAACCGAAGTCACCACAACCAGCCACAGACGACCAAGCCCCACGACAGGAAGCACTGCCACCACGCTCAGTCCCTTCTGGAACAGAGGCCGCATCAAATGACGACAGAAACCCCAGCCGCTGAGAATGCCATCGGCGGCATCCCGAGCCAAGCCAGCCCGTCGGATGTGAACCGGCGTCCCTGGCGGACCCCGTTGATCGCCGTGGCGGTGCTGGGAGGCCTGAGCCTGGCAGCCAGCAGCATCGTGATGGTGGATGAAACGGAATTCGTGATCGTGGAACGCCTGGGGCACATCACGACCGTATACGACGCGGCCGAGGATCCCGGCCTGCACTTCAAGTTGCCCTGGCCCGTGGACAACGTCCGGCGGTTTGATCGCCGCATGCGGCTGTTCGATCCGCCGGGGCGTGAAATGTTCACACGGGACAAGAAGAACATCATTGTCGATGCCTACGTCTGCTGGCGCATCGCAGCGCCACAACCAACGGACTCAGCCACAAACGCAACAACAGGTTCTCAGGCAGCCGCGCACCCGGTCGTGCGATTTTTTCGCAGCCTGGGTAGCGGGGATGTGGCGGAATCCCGTCTGAACAGCCGCATCCGTTCGATTCTCAACACGCAAATTGGCCAGGTGAATCTGGGCTCTCTGCTGGACGTGGCGGATTCACAGGGGGGTCCGGCCGCTGGGGGGCCGGGACTGCTGGAGCGTCTGTCGCAGGACATTTGGCGGGAAGTCAATCAGCGTGCCGACGAGAGTCAATCGGTGACCGAGCAACTGGGGATCGAGGTCGTGGATGTCCGCATCAAACGGATCAACCTTCCCCTGGGAAATCAACAAGCGGTGTTTGAACGGATGAAGAGCGAGCGGCGCAAGATCGCCGATCGCTATCGCAGTGCGGGCATGGCGGAAAACACCGTCATCAAGAGCACTGCCGACCGTCAGTATCAAGAAGTGCTGGCACGGGCGCGGGCGGATGCCGAGCGGATTCGGGGCGATGCCGAGGCCCAGGCTGTGGCGATCCTGAATGCGGCACATGCCCGGGATCCCGAATTCTACAAGGTCATGAGAAATCTCGACTCCTACCGCAAGATCATCAACGACCGCACCACGTTGGTCCTGTCGGCTTCGAGTCCCGTGTTTCAATTGCTGATCGAAGGACTGCCACAGGGCTCGGATCTGCCGACACCGTCCAAGACACCCGAGCCACCGCCGGCCGCCGGCGACGATGCCGCCAGCGGAGATCCCGAGCAGACCAACACCACGGGCTCAGCGGAGGCTCCCAAATGAAGATGAACCCCTGGTCCATCGGCTACTGCGTCGCCGCCGCCGTGTATGCCATGACGGGATTCTATATCGTCAATGGAAACGAGAAAGCGGTTGTGCGTCGCTTTGGCCGCGCCGTGGTCAGCGACACACGCTCGGTGGTGCTCAAGGACAGCGGCCTGCACTGGAATCTTCCCTGGCCCTTCGGGGACGTGGATCGTGTCAATCTCAACGAGGTCCGCGTGATCACAATCGGCGGCGAAGTCACCGAGGACCTGGATACCACGGGTTTTCTGAGATCCGTCCGCGACGAAACCCAGTCTCAGTTCCTGACCGGCGACAAGAATGTCCTGAACATTCACATTGCTGTCCAGCACCGCATAGCCGAGTCCGGCGTGTACGAGTACCTGTTCGATTCCCAAGCGACGGATGCGCGGCTGTCCGGTTTGGTCGAATCGGCGTTGACCGATCTGGTCTCGCGGAGTGGCGTCGATTACGTTCATCCGCTGGGGCTGGCCGAATTGCAGGACATGCTGACCCAGACGACTCAGCGACTGGTGCAGCAGCACACATTGGGAGTCACGATCGAGCGCGTGAGTGTCGAGGCGGTCGCGCCCCCGTTACGAGTCAAGGCCCACTTTCTCGACGTCGCGAACGCCCGCAACGACAAACAGAAGTTCATCAATTCCGCCCAAGCCTATGCCGAACAGATGCGGGAAACATCGAAGGCCGAGGCATCACGACTGCTCAATGCCACACAGGCCGACGCGGAATCCACGACCGAATCGGCTCGCGCCGCAGCAGATCGGTTCCGCAAGTTGATTGACCAGTTCGCCGCTGATGGCTATGACAACTACAAGCAAGCACGGCAGCTGGCGTTGCAGCGCAGGTATCTGGACACGATTGAAGCCGTGTTGCCGCTCTTGGCGCGCCAGCTCATGTTCGATTCCAGCAAACCGACCGATCTCACGATTTTCGGTCGCTCAGACGACTAGGAATCCGCCGCCAATTGTGACACACGTTGCCAGCCACAGTCTCAGGCTTTCACCATGAGTACCAGTCCAGGCCTGCCGGCGATCACCGGACTCACGCAGCCCGAGCTGATCCACTGGCTGGAATCCTGCGGGCAACCGCGGTATCGCGCGGCTCAGGTCCTGCGTTGGCTGTATCGCAACCGGGCCACATCCTTCGCTGAAATGCTCGACCTGCCCGTTGAATTGAGGCGGCTGCTACAGGATAGTTTTTCGCTGTTTTCGACAACGCCGACCACTCATCTCATCGCCAAGGACGGCACCGAGAAACTGCTGCTGGCGCTGGCGGACGGCCAATTGGTCGAGTGCGTATTGATGCGTGAAACTCGGCGGCAAACTGTCTGCATCAGCACTCAAGTCGGCTGCGGCATGGGTTGTGTGTTTTGCGCCAGTGGCCTGGAGGGCCTCAAACGCAATTTGAGCCGAGCCGAGATTCTGGAACAGGTGCTGCGGTTGGATCGTCTGCTGCAAACGGACGAACGCATGACGAATGTGGTGATCATGGGAATCGGCGAACCTCTGGCCAACCTGGATGTGCTGCTCAACGTGCTCGACACGCTGTGCGACCCCGACGGGCTGGGGCTCGGCGCCCGGCGGATCACCATTTCAACTGTTGGCTTGCCGGACCGCATGCGGGCACTGGCCCAGCATGGCCGGCCGTTCAACCTGGCGGTCTCTCTACACGCCCCCAACGACACGCTGCGCAACACAATTGTGCCCGTCAATACCCGTACGGGTATCGCTGCGATCCTGGAGGCGGCCGACGCATATTTCGAGCGGACCGGTCGGCGGGTGACCTACGAATACGTGCTGCTGGGCGGTGTCAACGATGAGCCACACCACGCCCACGAACTGGCTTCGCTTCTGGCCCACAGAAACGCGCACCTGAATCTCATTCCGATGAACCATGTCAGCGAACTGGATTTCAGCGAACCGGCCGCCCCACGCACCGCGGCGTTCGCGAGCATTCTGACCCAGGCCGGAGTCGTGACAACCGTGCGGAAGCGCAAGGGAGAGGACATCGATGCGGCCTGCGGCCAACTGCGGCTGACACACCAGCGCGGAACGCCCGTCAGCGGGCCGCCAATTTCAAGTGTCGCCGGTCCGCGTGTCCCGGGGTCGACCACTGGCGATCAGTGACTGATGATCCGTTCGGGTTCCACTTCGAACCGCCCGATGACGTCGATCTTCAGACCGAACTTGTCGCCCACTTTCACAGCTTCGCCACAACAGTATCTGTGATTGTTCACGTACAAGTCCAACGGTTCATCGCAGGGTTTGTCGAACATGATCAGGGCACCGGGAACGATCTCCAGCACCTGCTTCATTTCGATGCGTTTTTCAGCCAGCCGAACGGAAACCGTAACCGGGATTCCCAACATCACGTCCTGGGAGCATTGCACCGGAGCCTGTGCGTCATCAGCCGCTGACGTGGTCCAGCCTACAGGGACGACGACGTGGATCGCGGCAGACGTTTCCGGTTCCACCGGCCGCCAGGCGATGATCCGGGTTTGCTCATCGGGATGACCATCTGCGACCGTCTGCGACAGATTCTGCACGACGGACCATTCGACATCATCGGCGGGCATGTCGTCCGGCAGCGACTGCCGGCTCCACTCCTGAGCCAATGTCTGCAATTGCTGCTGCTGGTCCTGGTCAGGTGCGGCATACCATGCCGGCAGGCCGACAGACTCGGGAAGCAGGCACAACAACAGCTGGTCTCCGAGTCGCACGCCGATGCTCAACCCGGCCTGCTCCAGCGAAGACGCATCCCAATCGGGATTCCAGACCACGGGTTCGCCGGCCTGCACACGAAAATCCTGACCGAAACACTGGGTCAGTGCCGATCCAAAGGAGTCCGCAGAGCGACAGCAGTGTTCGACGATCGCCGCGATGTTCTCGACAGAGATTGCGTTCATGATGTGTGCGATGCCCAGTTGATCCCTACTCAACCCTGCCGCGAAACCGATCCTTACGCGCAGGACGCCGTGTTGTGCAGGTCGACTGGAAACATGAATTCCTTAAAACGGATTGGTCACATCCGGCCATGTTGATGTAAACTCCCTCCACCGGCAATTGCCGGTGATCTCAATCTAGCGACCCACCCGAAGAAAACCCGGTTTGCCTAGCGCGCAACGTGAGTCGCATGTGGGCATTCGAGACTCGGTTTTTCATTCCCGGAATGCCATTCGAACACGGGTAGATTGTCGGTTCCTTCATGCAGCGTCGCACGGCCCAATTGCCACTGCATACCGGTCAAGCCCCTCCCTGGTTGTTTCAACGAATGACCCGGATGGCCGCCGCCATCACGCAGGCGATTGTGGAAGAATTCGGCCCCCACGAAATGCTCAAGCGCCTGTCGGACCCGTGGTGGTTTCAGGCGTTCGGCAGCGTATTGGGCTTCGACTGGCACAGTTCCGGACTGACAACGGTCACCTGCGGTGCGCTCAAGCAAGCGCTGAACCAGTCCGGTCCGGATCTGGATTTGATTGTGGCCGGCGGCAAGGGCAAGGTCAGCCGCCGCACGCCTCAGGAAATCGCTGAGGCCGCTGACCGTCTGGGGATTGCCGACGGCCAGCGACTGATCTTCGCCTCGCGCATGAGCGCCAAAGTGGACTCGGCAGCGGTGCAGGATGGATTCGGGATCTACCACCACAGTTTCATCTTCACGCCCGACGGCCACTGGTGCGTCATTCAGCAGGGCATGGATGCCGTGAGTAAATGGGCGCGGCGTTACCACTGGTTAGGAACCGAAGTCGACGATTTCGTCTGTGAACCACACCAGGCGATCAGCGACTTAAACCAGGAATCAACCCAACGCAGTCCGCACGGTGCATCCGACAAATTGAATCTGGTCGCCCGGGAATCGACGGCCAACCGCAAGGCAAGTGCCGAGCTGGTTCGCGAGCATCCCGATCGGATCCTGGAAGAGATCAAGTGCTGCACAGGGGGTCCCACGCTGTTCGCGCCGGCACATCACCGGGTGTTGGACAGCGACATCAATCCCGTTCGGCTGCGGCGGATGGTGCTGCGGGCCCACGAGGCCCATCCCGGCGACTTTGCGACCTTGCTGGAGACTCCAGGCGTCGGACCGGCAACGATTCGCAGTCTGTCGTTACTGGCCGAAATCATTTTCCAGGCTCCGGCCTCGCGGCGTGATCCCGCGGACCGGGAGGCTGAGCGGCGCTGGGCGGACTATTCCTATGCGCACGGTGGCAAGGATGGCACTCCCTTTCCCGTGGACAGAACAACCTACGATCAGAATATCGAGATCCTGACCGACGCGGTGCGTCAGGCTCGGTTGGGGCAAAACGACAAGTTCCACGCTCTACGAAGACTGGCGGAGTATTCCCACTCGAGTTGAGTACCTTGGGACATACCGAGCGCAACCTGACAACCGATGTCCGCGCAACATACGGGACGAGCGACTCCATGACCGACATTTACCTGGGACTGGCCATCATGACAGCGGTCGCCACCGTCCTGTTCTTTCTAGCCTGGAGACTCTGCAAGTCCGTCCCGCAACGGGTGGCCGACGCGGTTTCGGTCAGTACGGTGCTGGCGACGATTTTCTACGCATTTTTTTTGTGGGACAACATCGCCCTGGCACGTCTGCTGCCGTTTTCCAACCTGATCGTGCTCGGCAACTGGTTTCCACTGGCGGCCGGGTTCCTGGCCGGTTCTGCCTGGAATCGGGTGCCCGGAGGCGCCTGGAGGAAAGGATTTTCCGTGCTCGCTCTGGCAACGGTGGCCGGTTACGCGGCCATGCAACCGCTGCTGGGCGAGCCTCCCAAATGTAAGAATCGCTGGAATGGCAACGTCTGTCTGCAGACAACCGAATTGACCTGTTCACCAGCGTCGGCCGCAACGCTGCTCCGCGAATTCGGCATCGAATCAACCGAGCAACAGATGGCCGACTTGTGTTTCACGCGCCGCGGCACCACCTGGCAGGGCCTGTACCATGGCTTGGGAGTAATGATCGCCAGCAGTGACCGGCGGGTCGACGTGCGGCGTTGTTCGCTGGACGAACTCCGGCAGCTCAAGGGCCCGCTGCTGTTGAGCGTGGTTCTTAAACACTCGGACGCGATCGACAATCCCAAGTACGAAACCCGCTTGGGCTGGACAGAGGATGTGCCGCACACCGTAGTCTACTACGGCCATCGCAACGATGGTTCGGTTCTGATCGCGGATCCATCCTTTGGATTCGAGCGTTGGACGCAAGCGGATCTCGACATCCTGTGGCACGGGCGGATTGTGTCTCTGGATTCCCGCTGATCAGCCCGTTGCGCGACGGATGTTTCGGAAACGCCGCTGGTGGCATCGCTGGTGTGGTTTTGGAGCGCGGTCGCGGCCGGCCGTTTGCAGTATCTGTACAGCCCGTTTTGAAGGAGACGTGATGTCGAGTCGAGCCGCTACGGAATTCCGCTACGAAAAACTCACCTGGCCAGAAATCAACGATGCGGTGTCCCTGGGCAAAGTCTGCATTATTCCCTGCGGGGCCGTGGAACAGCACGGTCCGCACCTGCCACTGGATGTCGACCTGGTCTGCCCCTCGGGGATTGCGCGCGGCGCGGGACAACGTCTGCCGGAACAGATTCTGGTACTGCCCACGATCCAATATGGTTACACGGGACACGTGATGGATTTTCCGGGGACGATCAACACGCACTACGAGACGTTGATCCGCCAGGTGCTCGACGTCACACAATCGCTGGCCTATCACGGATTCAAAAAGATCATCCTGCTCAACGGTCACGGATCCAACATGCCCAATCTGGACCTGGCCGCCCGCAGAACGAATCTGGAGACCGACGCGGAGTGTGTGCTGACGGCTTGGTGGAACCTGTTGACCGTCGACAAGGATTTTCTGCCAAACTGGCGCGAGAGCGTGTTTCCCGGAGGCTGTGCACACGCCGGTGAACTGGAAACGTCTTTGTACCTGTATCTGTCCGAAGAGGATGTGCGTCAAGACAAGATTCGCAGTGGCACGATCAAGATGAACACGGAAGACAATCCGTTCAACTGGGTCGACTTGTTTGCGGCGGGTCCCGCGACATTGATTTCCTGGACCAGCAGTTACTCGGAAACCGGCGTATTGGGCGATGCCGAACTGGGCACCCGCGACAAGGGCGAGCGGGCCTACGGCGAGGCGGTCAAACAACTGTGCCGCTTTGTGGAGTACTTTCGCCAGCGTCCCATCGACGTCCGCCACCGGGAACAGCGGCCGGCACCTACGATGGCCATGCCCTGGAACCAGCGCGATCCGGCGTGAACCGGGCCCGGGGACTATTCGTGACGCAGGGCTTCAATGGGATCGAGTCGCGCCGCGGCGCGTGCCGGATACAGACCGAACATGATGCCGATTCCCACCGAGATCCCAAACGCCAGGGGCAGGCTCCACACCGCGATTTGCGGCTGCATTTCGGAAAAAATTTTGCCGAGTTCCGAACCCGCGGTTTGGCCGTCGAGAACAAAGGCGCCGACGAATGCCTGAATCGCCCAAAACGTCCATGGGGTCGACAAGCCCATCAGCACACCCGCGATACCGCCGGTGCCCGAGAGCACCATGGTTTCGGTTAAGAACTGTGAGGTGATGTCGCGCTGCGTGGCCCCTAGCGCTCGTCGAATGCCGATCTCGCGCGTACGCTCGGTTACCGTGGCCAGCATGATGTTCATGATGCCGATGCCTCCCACCACCAGGCTGATGGCCGCAATGGAGCCCAACACAACATTGAAGATCATCCGCAATTGATCCGCCTGTTTCAGCAGTTCCATGGGGACCACGATCGAGTAGTCCTCCTTGGCATGCGTCTGTTCCAGAGATTCACGGACGGCTTCGGCTGTCTTGATCACCTGGTCCCGGTCGCTGATCTGCAGCGTGATTTGATTCAGCTCCACAGTTTCGGCACTGAATGAGCCGGAACCGCGTTGGATGTTCTGGTCACCCAATCTCACATAGAACGTCTGCAGAGGAATGTAAACATCTTTGTTGAAGTCCTGGCCGGACAGACTGCCTCCAATCGCAGCCGAAGCGGTGCGTCGCTTTGTGACACCGACGACCTTGTACTTGATGCTGCCGATCTGTAGCACTTTGCCCATCGGGTCATCAATCGGAAACAGCGTGTCCGCCGTCTCCGACGCCAGCACACAGATGTTCTCCATCTGGCGTTGATCGGTTCCGGTGATGAACCGCCCCTGTGCCATCTTCAGCCGAGTGATCTCGGCATAGTCCCCGGTACATCCCACAATCCGTGCATTCATCGATCGAGCCAGATACCGCACTTCCTTGACCACTTCGCGAATGGGAATCGCCTTGGTCACCGGGGTCAGCGTATTACTCAGCAGTTCAAAATCCGATCGCAGCAGACCATAGCGGAGCATGAACGAGTTGCCCTGCTGGCTGACGGCTTCCTGGGGAGGCTTGACGCTGACGCAGATGATATTCGTAGCTCCGAGTTCAAGCACCTGCCTTTGGGCCTGCGCGCTGGCGCCTTCACCGATGGCCAGCATGGCGATGACCGAAAAGACCCCAAACACGATGCCCAGCATCGTCAAGCCCGAGCGCAACTTGTGCAGCATCAGGCTTTTCAAAGCCAGCTTGATTGTCCGGTATGCACGTGAAAACGACATGCGTCTCGAATTCCGGCTCTGCGGGACGCTGCCACGAAACAGCGTGGTTCCCGACAGAAACTGTTAATCACCCCGCAAACATTCCTTCACCACCAATCACGCCATCCTTCATGAATATCTGTCGCTTGGCCGCTCGAGCTACGTTGTCCTCGTGAGTCACCATGATGATCGTGCGGCCTTCGGAATTGAGTGTTTTCAGGATGTCGATGATCTCAGATTCCGTTGTCGAATCGAGGTTACCCGTGGGTTCGTCAGCCAGCACGATCTCCGGGTTGTTGGCCAGCGACCGGGCGATGGCCACTCGCTGTTGTTGCCCGCCGGAGAGCTGATAGGGTCGGTGATCGAGCCGGTCGTCCAGGCCCACCAGGGTCGCCAGATCGAGGCATCGATTGCGGTCTTGCGAACTGATCGGCGGGTATCCACTGCGGTAGTACAAGGGGACTTCGATGTTCTCCAGTACGCTATACTGTGGAATGAGGTTGTACGACTGAAAAATGAAACCGATCAGGTGGTTACGGATGTGGGACAATGCGTCATCGCTCATCTGAGACACATCATTACCGCCAATGATGTACTTGCCGTGGGTGGGGCGATCCAGGGCTCCCAGCAGGTTGAGCAATGTGCTTTTGCCACTGCCGGACGAGCCCATGATGGCCACGAAGTCACCCTGAGGGAACTCCATGCTCACGCCACGCAGCGCTTTGACCACCACACTACCCAGGTCGTAATACTTGTGTAGATCGATGACTTCGCCAGCCAGGGTCATCGCCGCCCGCCTCCGCCACGATTGCGGGCGGCCTGCATCTCTTCCGAGCTGATTTCCCCGTCTTTATTGGCATCGAACCTGTCAAACATCCCATGCATCTCGGTCGGCACCTCAGCCCGGCCGACCTTGCCGTTCCCGTCCTTGTCGTATTTCTTGATGAATGCGGCCGGATCACCGCCGCTCCTTCGTGAGCCGCCAGCGGCAGCCTGTTTTCCAGCGGACGATTTGCCATGACCGCCTGAGCCGGGTGCCCTTTTGCCGGGTCCGCCCTTGCCGGGGCTACCCCCGCCCGATCGACCTTTGCCAGGTCCGCCGGTGCCGCGTGCAGCGGGGCCGGGGCCGCCATTGTCGGCGTCCTTCTTCTTTTTGGCATCACTGGCCAGTCTGGTTTCCAGCTGCGCCAATTGATCCGAGAAGTGCGTTCTCGGATTCATGATCACCTGGTCATCCTTCTTGACGCCCTCGCCAAAGAACTTCGTCATCTCCTCCAGCGTGATTTCCTTGTCGCGATTGCCATCGAGCTTGTCAAAATACGATTTCATCTGCGACGGCACCTCGGACTCGCTGAGCTTGCCGTTCTCGTCCGTGTCATTTTCGTGGATGATCGCGGCCGGATCTTTGATCTCAACTTTCTGGTCGTTCGAATCGCCGACCAGGATCTTGCGCCGCTCTGGCCCTTTGTCCGTCAAGCCGTAGACAAAGTACTGATCGCCGACCGACAGCACGGCCTGGACGGGAATCACCAACACATTCTTGCGGGTGGGTTTCACGACGATTTCCAAGCCGGCCGTCAAACCGGGCTTGAGTTTGCGGACCAGTTTTTCGTCGCTGGTGATGCGAATTTCCGCCTCGTACTCCTTCAGGTCGGTGTTCGGCCAGTTTCCAGGAAGAGGAATTGGCGAAACCGAATCGATCTTGCCTTCAAACAGGATGTCGGGAAACGCGTCGACCCGAATTCTGACTTCTTGTCCGACGCCAACCTGGCTGATCTTGGATTCGTGAATCCGGGCATCCACTTTCATCTTGGAGAGATCGGGCAATTTGATCACGGCCTGTCGCTCGCGGACAACGACTCCCTGTTCAATCACCACGGGTTCACTGCGGCGACTTTGTTGGTTAGCGTACACAACCTCGCCAGCTTGAGGGGCGATCAGCCGGCAGTCGTCGATCTGCCGTCGGAGTCGTTCGAGGTTGCTGTTTTCGACCGTGTAGGTCAGTTCACACGCCTTGACATCGGCGAAAAACTGCTGCAATGCGGCTTCTCCTGCCAGCCGCACCCTTCCCAGTTCACGCACGGTCTCTGAGGCGGCTTCACTTTTCTCTTTCAGGTTGTATTCGCGGTCGTAGTCGGCCAGCAGACGCAAGGCCTT
>Ga0315336_1002844_pt1 | contig 24990 bp, 20 predicted proteins | sample ASW5metaG_FD_204512 | JGI IMG/M metagenome (GOLD analysis project Ga0315336, IMG submission 204512) | Ammonia-oxidizing marine archaeal communities from Monterey Bay, California, United States - ASW #5 | ecosystem: Environmental > Aquatic > Marine > Intertidal zone | place: USA: California... | reverse complement strand
AACCAGGCGTTTGCCAGTGATAGTTGGAGGGGTCAGGTGTGAAGGAACAGATAGGCGTCTCAGTCGCTTATCTGTTCCTTCATACCTGACCCCAAAGAAAGCGTGGTGGATGCTGCTCTTTCACGCGGGATCTTTCTGTTCCTTCATACCTGACCCCAATCGTTGCTAGCGGCCGAGTAGCCCCTGGCGGCGCAGCGTCGTGAGCACGGTCTCTTCGACGGGCACGGACGTGATCAGGCGCGTGTATCCGACGCCCAGCCGGCGACACGTCGTCTCCATCTCGTCGGCCCAGGCCTGAACCGTCGCCTCGTACCGGTCCAGGACCTCTTCATCGACCGTCACCGGCAGCTCCGCGCCGCTCTCGGCGTCGATCAGAACCACGTCTCCGTCGAGGTCGGGTCGGATGTCTGCCGGCGAGAGCACGTGGAAGGCGTGTAGCTCGTTGCCCCTCGAAATCAGCCTGCGGAGGGCTAAATCCGGACCATCTGGGTACAGGAAATCGCTGAAGAGGAGCGCGATGCCAGTGCCCCGCTGGCGCGGAAAGGCCTGAAGAGCCTTGGCCGGATCGGAGTCGCCACCCGGCTGAATGGCTTCGAGGGTGTCGAACACCTGGTTGGCCGCGCCTCGGCCCCGTCGCGGAGGTGCGTAGTTCTGGATGGCATCCGACAGGCCCGCGACGGTGACGCGATCTGATTTTCCCAGGGAGACCCAGGCGAGAGCGGCCGCGATCTGTCGCGCGTAGTCCAGCTTGTCGCCTTCCATCGACGCCGAGCAGTCCAGGAGGACCTGCACATTTCGATCGTCTTCCTCTTCGAAGAGCTTGATCCACAAGGAGTCGAGCCGGCCGTAGAGATGCCAGTCGAGAAATCGGAGGTCGTCGCCCGGCACGTAGGGGCGGTGATCGGCGAATTCCTGAGATTGTCCACGGCGAATCGACCGGCGCTCACCGCCGCGTACCCCGGCGCCTCGACGGCGAGACCGGAGCGTCAAGGCCGACAGTTTCTGAAGCAGCTCGGGCGGGAGGAGGGGCAATCAGGTGGAGAGTTCGCGGGCGACGCGGCCCTCGACCTCGGGCACCTCGTCGAGGATCTTGCCGATGAGGTGGTCGGTCGTCAGACCCTCGGCCTCGGCCTCGAAGCTGCGTCCGACCCGGTGCCGGAGAGCGGGGATGGCCACCTCGCGGATGTCGGAGATCGATACGCGATAGCGGCCCGAGAGCATGGCGTGCACCCGACCGCCGAGGATCAAGGTCTGCGCGCCACGGGGGCTGGCTCCGTAGCGGAGGTAGCGGTTGGCGGTCTTGGATCCACCGGGCAGGTCCGGGTGTGTGCCCAGGACCAGGCGCATGGCGTAGCGCATTACCTCGGGCGCGATGGGAACTTCGCGAACGATGTGCCGCAGTCGATCCAGCTCCTCGGTGGTGATGACGGCGCTGACCTGTGGACGCACGTTTCCAGTGGTCCTGGCCATGACCTCGACCAGGTCGTCGATGCCGGGAAAGGGGATGAGGACCTTGAAGAAGAACCGGTCGAGCTGGGCCTCTGGCAGCGGGTAGGTGCCCTCCATCTCGAGGGGGTTCTGGGTCGCCATCACAAAGAAGGGCGAGGGGAGCATCCTACGTTTTCCCGCCGTGGTCACCTGGCGTTCCTGCATGGCCTCGAGCAAAGCGGACTGGGTCTTTGGCGTGGCCCGGTTGATCTCGTCGGCGAGCAGGATCTGGGTGAACACCGGTCCCTTCTGGAAGCGCATCGACCGCTTGCCCGACTCGTCCTCGTCGAGGATGTGGGTGCCGATGATGTCGGCGGGCATGAGGTCCGGGGTGAACTGGATCCGGCGATAGGTGAGTCCCAGGCACTCCGACAAGGTGCGTACGAGGAGGGTTTTTCCGAGGCCGGGTACGCCCTCGAGCAGCACGTGTCCATCCGCGACCAAACAGGTGAGTACGCCGCTGACGACGTCCGCCTGCCCGACCAGGACCTTGCCGACCTCCGCTCGCAGTCTGGCTATCCGCTCACCGAAAAAGGCGAGATCCGCGTCGCTCATCGTCACTCCATCTCGTCGAAATACTGCTTGACCGCATCGCGGTATCCGGGGGGAATTTCCTCGGCACTCATCGCTTCTGCTGCGGCTTCTCTGTACTGAGCCGGGAGCTCGATGCCGTCGACGGTGGCGTCCTCTTCGGCGCCAGTGAGCTTGGTGTGCAGCTCATCGATCTGTCCGTTTTCGTCGACCTGGCCCTTCACGGACGCGAGCAGCGCGTCGGCGTTCTCCATTCGGACCGATGCGTAGAGCTTCTCGTAGTCGTCGATGACCTCTCCCTCGGTGGAGTCGCTGTTGCGGTCCTCGTGTTGTTGGCCCTTGCCGGCATCGTGTTCGCCCTGGTCCTCCCAGGTGTGGTTCGGCCCGGCTTGCTGGCCAGCTTTGCCCGCTTGCCCTTCCTCGCCGCCTTCTCCGCCCTCTCCGCCTTCACTGCCTTCGGAGCCCTCGCTGGACTCGCCCGATGCCACCTCGGAGTCGCCGCCGAGTCGCTGCTTGCTGGCCTCCATCGCCCCGTTCAGCTTCTGGGCGCGATCGAGGGCCTTCTGATCGCTCTGGAGTTGTTCTCCGAGCTCTCGGGCCTTGGCGAGTTGTTCGGACATCTGTTGGATCTGTTCCTGGCTCATCTTCTCATTGCCGGACTGCGCCGCCTCGGCTCCGTCTGGGCGTTCGCCAGCTTGTCCCTCGGCGCTTTTGGAGCCCTCGGCGACCTGCTGGCCGGTCTCTTTCATGGCGTTGCCGGCCTGCTTCAGGGCCTCGCTGTTGGACTTTGAGAGCTCCTCGCCGGCGTTCTTGAGGCTCTCCCCCGCCTGTTGCCGTTCCTCTGCTGTGGCCTCGGACAGGCTCTCGGATAGGTCTTTCGCGGCATTGGAGGCCGCGTCGAGATCCCCGCTGCGCAGCGCGTCGGCGAGTTCTTGTGTGGCCTTGGCGTCGAGCTCCTTTGCAGCGCGCTCGAGGTCCTCCAACATGCTCTCGGACTCGGCGAGCTCATCGGCAAAAGTGGAGAGTCTCTCTTGGAGATCCTCGAGGCGCGCGAGGGCCTCTTCCTCTTCGAGGATGTCGCCCTGCATGTCCGATGCGAGCTTGGCGATCTCCCGCTCGATGCCCTCGGGAAGCTCGGCTTCGTCTTCCTCTTCGAAGTCGTCGATGCGGTCGGCGAGGCGCTCTCCTTCGGCTTGCACCTGATCTTTCGCGTCTGGCGTGATGCTGGGAGGCCGGAGCGTGGGCACCATCAGGATCGCGGCGATCGCCACGGCGGGCAGCGCGAGGCCCGGGGTGTGTCGCGGCGCAGAGACCGGGAGCTTGACGGCCAGGTCGGCGATGTCGATGTCGAGCTCTGCGAGCAGTCGTTTGCCCTCGTCGGGATCGCTCTCGCCCAGGTGTAAGGCGGTGATCAGAAGTTCGTCAGTGCCGAGGGCCCGGTCGATCAAGAGAGCCAATTCGCGGCGATCCAGACCCTTCCAGAAGGCGGCGACGCCAAACCCGACGGCGACTCCAACCCCGGTGAACGCAACGGCGATGGCGGCCGATGGGCCCCAGGCCCAACCGATCCAGTGGTGGGCCAGCGCCGCAGAAACGCCTCCCGCCAGAACACCCGCCCACGCTCCAACAGCGCCCCCACGAACGGCCCGACGCAAAAGCAGCCGTCTGCGTGTGGCATCCAGTGCGGCGCGGAGGGCTGCGTTGGGGTCGGGTGGAATCATCGCGAGATCAACCTAGCCCGTTGCAATCCGCGGCGAACCGACCTGATTTGAGGTAGATTGGGCGTCCCAGGGCACAACCTCGGACCGGGTCATGAACCGCCAAGCAATCTCCCGCATCTTCGTCGTCTTTTGCGCAGTGTTCGCCTCTGGCGTTGCGCAGGCCCAGGTCCATCGTGGCCTCATCATCAAAGAGAGCAACCCCTGGAACTACACCTCCGTAGAGGACGAGTTTTGGGCCCAGGGCATCGGCTTCGATGTCGTCAGCTCCGTTCAGGTCGCCGGCACTGACTTCTACGACTACAACATGATCTTCGTGTTGAGCTGTCAGTCGGACAATGTCTACGCCGCGATAAACAACAACCTCGTCAACTTCGATCCCTGGGTACGTGATGGCGGATTCCTCGCCCTGCACGGCTGTAATCGCAGCTGCGGTCTGGCGACGGGCAACGTTTTCCCGAACCCGGTGGGCGGCAATCCCAATGCCATCGCGGAGTTCCCTCTGACCGGCAACGTCCAGAACCTGGCCCACCCGCTGATGGCAAGTCTCGGTGCCCAGATCACCGGCAGCAGCCTGGCCCACACGACTTTTACCAATACCGGCAATGCGAACGACGACGTGCTGGTGACGGCGGTACCGTCGGGCAACGCCGTCTATTTCGTTCGCTCCTGGGGCGTCGGGCACATCGCGGTCGGCGGACTCACGTCCGAGTTCGGGTACGCCCAACTGCAAGACTCGGGTGACATCCTTCGCAACGAGGTCTCTTGGGGCAATACCCATGAGATCGACTGCGGCCTGATCGACACCGACGGCGATCTGATTTTCGACGACTGCGACCCGTGCCCGAACGATCCCGGCAACGACGAGGACTACGACGGCATCTGCTTCGCCGACGATCTGTGCGAGGGGTCTGACGACGCGCTCGATGCCGATATGGACGGTGCTCCGGATGGCTGCGACAAGTGTCCCGGTCGCGACGACAACGACGATGCCGACGGCGACACGATCCCCGACGAGTGCGACAACTGCCCGACCAGCCCCAATCCGCAGCAGATCAACGAAGACAACGACGACTGGGGCGCGGTGTGCGATTGCGACGACACCAACCACCTCATGAGCCGCTCCGAACCCGAGGTCTGCGACGGATACGACAACAACTGCGATGGCGAAGTCGACGGCCCGAACGCCATCGACAGAACGCAGTGGTACGAAGATCTCGACTCCGATGGCGAGGGCAACCCGACTACCGAGGTCACTCAATGCGACCCGCCTGAGGGCTTCGTCGACAACAACCGAGACTGCGACGACAACAATCGCGCCGTTCGCACTTCGGCGCCCGACGCCTGTGACGGCCTCGACAACGACTGCGATGGCATCGTCGACAACGACTGCATTGGCGTTGACGACACCGATTCCAAGGCCACGGGCAACAACGATGGGGCGGACCCAGCGACGGGTACGCAATGCGCGTGCAGCGCCAGCGGCGGATTCCCGGCGGGCTCAGCGGTGTTGTTGGCGCTGATTCTGATCCGCCGTCGACAAGGGTAAGCCCGCCGCATGATGGAACTCGAGGTCGGGCAGGTCATCGACCGGTACAGAGTGGAAGGCACGCTGGGCCAGGGTGGCATGGCAGTGGTGTACAAGGTTCGGCACCAACAACTGGGGACCTTGCATGCCCTGAAGATCCTCATGATCCCGGCGCGTTCTATTCGGGAGCGCCTCCTGCAGGAGGGGCGGGTGCAGGCGGCCTTGAAGCACCCGAACATCGTCAATGTGACCGACGTGGTCGACGTGGATGGTGCTCCGGGCCTGGTCATGGAGTTCGTCGCAGGCCCATCTCTGGACGAGATGCTCCAAGACCGGCAGCTGACCATCGAACAGGCTGACATTCTTGGACGGGGCATCATCGAGGGCGTTCAGGTCGCCCACGATGCCGGTCTCATCCATCGCGATCTGAAGCCGGGCAACATCTTGCTCTCGGTGCACAAGGACGGGTTGATCCCGAAGATCACGGACTTCGGGCTCGCAAAGCTCATGGGAGACGACGGCGCTTCGGCCAACCATCGAACCCGGTCGGGCGTGGCCATGGGAACCCCGCACTACATGGCGCCCGAGCAGATTCGAAATGCCAAGGGCGTCGACGAACGCGCGGACATCTTCTCCCTCGGCGCGGTGTTGTACGAGCTCGTCACCACCGAGCGCGCGTTCGAGGGCGAGGACACCTTCGAGATCTTCAGCCAGGTGACGTCCGGAAAGTACCGCTCAGTCGAGGAGATTCAGCCAGAGTGTCCACCGCGGATGATCGAGACCATTCGCCTCGCCCTCGAGGTCGATCGAGACAAACGCGTACAGACCTGCGCCGAGTTGCTCGAGCTCTGGACCGGTAAAGCGACTCCGGCCCCTGCAGCTCGCGGGCCGTGGGAAAGGAGCTTGATCGACCGAGCGGGAGAGATGGGATCGGGCGATGACGGCCTCCCCGCCAGCTTCAACAGTGGAGGCTCAGGCGGCACCGCCGAGGCCACGATGGACTTTGGCCACGCGGACGTCGCACAGACGGGGGAACAGGGGGATGCCGCGCCGACGGAGCCAGAGCCAAAGCGGGAGCCGGTGCGCGAGAAACCGCTGGTTCCACCTCCGGTCTCCGCGCCACCCCCGTCATCGGCCTCGCGCATCTTGCCAGTCGCCGTGCTTGCCATTGGATTGGTCGCCCTCGGCGCCGGTGGCGCGTCGATACTCGCTGCTGGAGGTTTCGTCCTCCTGAACCGCGACGTCGCCCCCCTGGCACCCGTTCCGATATCGGCGGAGCCCGCCCCCGTTCCGGAGATGCCCGTCCCTGCCCCATCGGTCCCGGATCCGGCGCCAATCGAGCGGCCAGACCCGGCTTCCCCGAGCCCCACGCCGACGCCGACGCCGACGCCGTCTCCAGCTCCGACTCCGACTCCGACACCCGTGCCCTCGGCCGAGCCCGAACCCGCACCCGCGACTTCGCCCAGCCCGGCTCCCGCGCCGCGAGACACCGATCCCCTCGAAGAGCCCGCTCCGACACCCGCTCCAGTGCCCGGAGCAGATGTCGTCGAAGTTGAGCTGCGGGTCCGATACCACCCGATGACGCCCGGCGCCGAGGCCACCGCCAGCGCCTGGGTTGTGGGTACTGACGGTGGCCGCACCCAGCTTCCCGCCAGTGTGCCGCCAGGTGAATACGTGATCGAGGCCGCCTTCAACAAGCGCAGCACTCCGATGAACGCAGGGCGAATTACCGTGCGAAAAGGCAGGAACAACATCGTATCTTGCTATACGGCCATCAAGGAGTGTAGGAGCTGATTCCGTTCACGGTCGGCGCCCAAACCGGAGGAAATAGCGCTTGCGCCCTCCGGTTTGAGTGTCGACTGTGAATGGAATCTCGCCAGTGGCGCGCTTGCGCGTCACGAAACTGATGTTTCGAGGCAGGCTATCGAGCGAAGTGAGGTCGTCTGGCTCGTCAGCCCGCCCCGCCAGCATCTTCAGCGTCCAGCAGGCGATCGATGGCCTCTTCGAGTCGGTTGTCACCGTCTCCACCGTATCCGCTGAAGTACTCGGCGACCTTGCCGTCTGGACCGATGACGAACAGCGACGGAATTCCGGAAACGTCCATGGTCTTGAAGCCATCGCGCCCGAGGAACCCGATGGTGTAAGCCGGCTTGTCGAAACCCTTGAAGAAGCGATTCACCTCGTTGACGCTGCCGTCTACTGAGAGGCCATAGACCTCGACGCCGCGGTCGGCGTAGTGCTCGGCGACCTCTTGAAGGTGCGGCATTCCGGCGACACACGGGCCACACCAGGTCGCCCAGAGGTCGATGACGGTCACCGTCTTCACGTCGGAGAAGTCGATGTCGCCTCCGCCGACCCTGTCCACGCTGTCGAAGGGCAGGGCCTGTCCGATGAGAGAGTGGGTCTCGAGTTCGACTTCCCGGCCTTCCTCCTCAGGTTGTTCGGCGGCGGCTTTCAAGAGCCCCTCCAGGCCGCCCGGATGCCAGGAGCCCCACACCGGGTACAGCGCCTTCAGTTCCGTCATGACTGTCTCGGTGAGCTCGACTTCACCGATGTCACCCGAGGCCCCCATCACCAGATGCGCGAACGCCGACTTCTCCTCTCCTTTGGCCAGCCAGGAGAGCCCGAGGTGGGCATGAAGCGTCGCATCCTCGCGCATCACCGAGGCCTGGGTCAGTGAGGCGATGGCCTCGTCGTAGCGCCCCAGTCGGTAGAGGAGCCAGCCCCGTGTGTCTTCCCACGCCGCATCGGTCCACCTCTCTCCATCGGCGAATTGCTCGAAGGTGTAGTACGAAGTTGGCTTGTACAGAGGTGCGTCCCGCTCGGCGAGCGCCTTGTCGATGGCCGCCAGGGCCTCCTCGAGGTCCACGCCGCGGTTTGCGGCCTCGTAGGCCCAACCGTTCGCGGCGCTGCCGTCGTCGGGAACCGCTCTCGCTCCGTCTTTGAGGGCTTCGTAGGCCTCGTCTGGGCGGTCCAGCGCCACCAGACGCTGGTGCCGGAGGGACTGCCATGCCGACCGGATCTCCCCGGACTCGGGGATCTTCTTGGCCAGACGGTCGAGATCTTCGAGGGCGAGCTCGTGGCTCGGGCGCTTGTTGGCCTCGTAGATGTCGGTCATCAGCTTGTCGGTGGGGGGCCTCGGCTCTCGTTTTTCGAGGCGTGGGTCGAGGGCGTCCAGCCGCTCGGTGGTCTGGGCGAGGCCCTTGTGTTTGGCCGACGCGTACACGCGGTTTGCAGCGTGCAGGTGTCGTAGATCGTCTCCTGCGGCCAGGGGTTCGACAGCCGCCAGGAGGGCTTTCTGATTGGCCTTCGCCGCCCGGTCATTGCGCTTGAAGACCACCGATGCGAGTGGCCCGAGGTTCTGGGGTTTCTCCTGGACCAGCCGCGCGATGTCCGCGGTCACGTCCTTGTTGTCGATGGCCGCCCGGTGAACCGTCCACGCCCAGGCCTCGGGGGTGTCCAAGGCGCGAATGGCATCGTGGATGGACGCCACGTCGCGCTCGCAGTCCTTGACCGATCGCAGCAAGACGCGTTGCTTGAGGTAGTCGGCGTCGCCCCCCACATCGGCGAGCAGTTCGTCGACCTCGTCGCAGGACGCCGCATCCAGCTCGCGTTCGATAGTCGAGATGGCAAGTGCCAAGCCGTAACTGGCCGCGACGGTTGGCTCTTCGGCGTGCCAGGCTCGGTACATGGGAACCAGCTGGTCGCGAGTGCGGTACTGGCCGGACCTCACGCTGATGTAGAGGGCGTGGGCATGCAAATTGTCGGGGTCGTCGGTGAGGATCTCGCTGACTGCGGCTGCGGCGCGTTGACGCTCCCCGCGGTCGGAGAGGTATTGGGCGTGCTCGAGAGTCACGGGTTCGCCGGCGGCGGCGTTGAGGGCCAACATCAGGCAGAGGGTCATGGTGCTTCCAGTTGTGGAGGTGCTTCGGCGAGTGCGATGGACACCGCGAGTCGCCCGGTGGTTCCAGCGGCGGCGGTGTGCCAGTTTTCTTGAGCGGTGACGAGGTCGTCTGTGCGGTCATGTATGTCCCGCAAGCGCGTGCGTGCGCGCATGCGGACGGGGTCATTCTTCTTCATGTCTCCGAGAACCTCGTCGGCGGTCGCGTCGAGTATGCCGATCAACCGGGTGTAGCGATCAGCGGAGACGGATGATTGGAACTCCTGACGGGCCGTTTCGAGGAATGCTGGATCGGCGCCCAGCTCGACGAGGTCGGCGACGATTCCGCCGTCGATGGCTTCGACCAGCCCCCGCTCTGTTGCATGGGCGGTCGCTGCGGCCCCGTTGACGCTCTGGGTGCCCAAAGCGATGCCGGCGACACCGAGGCCGATGGGGATCGCGATCAACGTACCCAGGACGACGATGAAAGAAGCAATTCTGCGAAGAAGACTGGTTTTGGGCACGGCAAAGACGGGCTCCGGTTCCTCGGCGCGCGTCAGGCCAGATTGGTGCAGCAGCTGGTCTTCGGACAGCTCGGATGCGTCGAGGAACCGAGGCACCGTGCCCGGATGATTGGGCTGCGATGAGTCGAGCGTGAAGGTGTCCGTGGTGCGATCGGCGACCACCAGCGTCTCGCTCGCTACGGGTCTGTCCAGGAGGGTGTTGAGATCGAGAAGGATGTTGCGATCGAGCTCGTCGGTCTGGTGTTCCATCACCAGGCCAGGTCCCTCGGTGGTCGGCAGGCTTCCCTGCAGCGCCTTGAGAGCGATGATCAGCTCGTACATCGTTTGGAAGCGGTCCTCTGGGAGGAACTTGACGCAGATCTCGATGATGTCGCGGAACGGTTGCTCGATGACCTGCAACACCCGCGGATCGTTCTCGGCCAGGCACAGGTCGGGCGGTGCGTCTCCTGTCAGCAGGGCAAACATCATCACGCCCACGTTGTAGATGTCGCCTCTCTCATCGACTTCTTTGGCGTTCAACCGCTGCTCTGGGGGCATGTACAGCCAGGTCCCCATGGCGTGGCCGGTTCCGGTGAGGTTGGTGGTGTCCTTGACCTGAGCGATGCCGAAATCGCTCACGCGGCAGACACCGTTGTGGTCGATGAGCACATTGGGAGGCTTGAGATCACGGTGCACGATGCCGTTGTCGTGGGCGGCCATGACCCCAGCACAGACCTGAAGCATCACGTCGAGCACCATCTGCGGTGGCATCTCTCCGTGGGCCTCGATCCAGCCCTCCAGGGTTCCGCCCTCGGCGATCTCCATCACGAGGAAGGGCAGCTTGGCCTCGAGATCGACGTCGATGATCTTGACCACATTGGGGTGGTCCATGCGGCGCATCGCGTTGGCCTCTCGTGCGAAGCGCTGGCGGATCGCCGTCTTTGCCGAGAGCTTCGACGCCATGATCTTGACGGCGCAGTGGGTCTCGCGCGCCGCGTCCCACGCCCGGAAGACCTGGGCCATGCCACCGCGTCCCAGGCGCCCCAGGAGCACGTATCGCCCGCGCGCAATCGTCGGTTCGTTGCCGGTCAGCTCGGGACGCATGCCTATCTGATCCCCAATGCGAGCAGCTTCTGGCGGAGCAGGCGCGAGAAGTGGGTTCGGCCAACCTTGCTCAGGTGGTCGCCGTCGTAGAACTTGTCCGGTTTTCCATGGAAGAGGGACTCGGTATCGACGTGGTCGACTTTTCCCGGGTCGGCAAGTTGCTCCACCAGGGCGCGCTGTGCGCTCAGGTCGGCGCCCAGGTCGCGCGCCGTCTTCGAGTATCCGGCGGACATCGGGTAGCTGACGAGCACCACCCGCGTGCCGCGGTCACGGAAATCCGAGATCAACGCCCGCAGTGCCCAGAGTAGGGCGGGGTCGGCGTGGTCGTGGCCAGCGAGGTGCTCAGTTGCGGCCTCTCTGCCGCTCCTCCGTTGGGATTTCGCGATGACCTCGAGTTGGTTGTCAGCCGCCAACCTGGAGAGTTGATCCTCGTCTTTGAAGGCCTTGGTCCCAGACCACATCATCTGCAGCGTCTCCAGCTCTCCGGCGTAGGGAAAGATGCGGGACTTGGTCCACATGCGTCCGTAGGCGAACGGCTTTTTCTGGCGTCGGCCCAAATCGATGAAATCGACATAGCGTCCCCAGATGTATTCGGGGGAATAGTCGTCGGTCTTCCACGACGACAAACCGGCGGCGTCCAGCGGAAGCAACACCGTCGCGACCTGGCGATCGTTTTTCTCGAGGAGATATCGCCACCGATACAGTGTCTTGATGTAGTGCTCTCCGCCGACGCCAAGGTTGAGACTGTCGGGCATGAAGGCAGGATCGACGTTGCTTCTCGTGTGGGATCCTCCAACGGCGAGCACTTTGACAGCGGCTTTGGAGTCGAGCCACAGGCCGTCGACTTCGGACACGCGGTGCGCAGGTCCAACAGAGCGCACGTACGTGGTGTAGAGTAGCCCGTGCAGCAGTAAGCCGATCGCCACAAATGCGATCAACTGCCACGCTTGGCCCTTCTGGCCGTTTTGACCCATCTCGTTGTCCGTATCCAAGACTCTTTGTACAGCAGAAGTATTTCGCATCGACGAGGAGTCGGCGAGTTCTTGAGATGGATTGTGCTGGTATTCGGGTTGGGATTGTCGGGGCTGGCGCATGCTCAGGCCATTGGTTTCACCGATGATTTCGAATGCAACGATGTCTCTTCGCTGGGCGATGTGGCGGGCGAGTTCGGTTGGCAGGCCAACTGGAGTGGAGATCCCTGGCAGACCGATCTGAACAGCGGCGTCTCGCCGGTCTCCGACGACGCCAGCGGTGCATTTGGTGGTGTGGTCGACGACTACGAGAATTTCCTGCTCACCGGCCATCCACTGTGGACGGACATCTCGATCGAGACGACGATCAACACGGTGGACAACAACGCCGTCGGGTTGGTCTTGCGGTACGTGAATACCGACAGCTACTACGCCTGCTGGGCTACCCGGACGACGACACCTGGGTGCACCGGCCCGACGTTCCAGCCCGGCAACTTCGTGGTGCGCGTCGACGGGGGCCTCTGTATCAACGACTACATCGTGGCCCAGAACACCAACACGCTCTTTCCAACCGGCGTCTCCTTCGGCATGCGCATGGAGATGCAGGGCAACGTGTTGACCTGCTCTATCGACTACGACCTCGATGGCGTCTACGGAACCCCGGGTGACGTGGAGATCGTCTACAACGACTTGAGCCCATTGCCAGGTGGGTACGCCGGTCTTGCCGCGTTCTCGAGCGGCGAGGGAATCGGCGATACCATCTTCGACGACGTCATTACGGAGACCTGGGACCAGGACAGCGACAACGACGGCATCTCCGATGTTGTGGAGCTCACCCAGGGCAGTGCCACCGGCGATGCCGACACCGATGGTGACGGCATTCGCGACGCGGTCGAGTACGGCATGCAGTCTCAGCCATTCATGACGGACATCGACGCGTTCGAGGACTTCGTCGACACCGACTCCGATGGCGACACGATTCCCGACTTCATCGAGGCCGGCGGAGATCCGCCCATCGATACCGACTGCGATGGCAAACCCGATTACCGGGACACCGACTCCGATGACGACGGTTGGCTCGACAACATCGATCTGTGTCGTGTCAACACAAGTGCCCAGCTCGACGCCGACGGGGACGGCCTCGGCGATGCCTGCGACGCGGCGCCATTCGCCCCCGACCAGGATCTGGACACGATCCTCGACGGCGACGAGGTCAACATCTATGGGACCGACCCGGCCGATGCCGACAGCGACTGCGGTGGAATTGACGACGCCACGGAGCTGTTCGTCGACGGGACTGATCCACTCTTTGCCCTCGACGACCTGAACAACGATGCCGATGGCGACGGTCTCAACGACTGTGAAGAAGTCCGCGTCTATATGACGGATCCGGCCAACCCGGACAGTGACGGGGACATGGTCAACGACGGCATCGAGGTCCAGGATGGCACCGATCCCGTGGTCGCCGACACCGATGGTGACGGGCTCGACGACGGCCAGGAAAAGGCACAGGGCACCGATCCTCTCGACGTCGACACCGACGGTGACGGACTCGAAGATGGCCCGGAGATCTCCTACAACGCCGATCCCCTCGACATCGACACCGACAACGACACCCTCAGCGACGGCGACGAGGTCAACACCCACGGGACCGATCCGACCTTGGCCGACACCGATGCCGACGGGCTCGACGATCCGGTGGAGCTGCCGTTCGGTGACACGGACAGCGACGGTGATATCAACGCAATCGACGATGACGACGACGGCGACACGGCACTGACCACTGCCGAGGATCTGAATGGCAACGGCGATCCGAGCGACGACGATCTCGATTCCGATGGGGTCGCCAACTACCTCGACGACGACGACGATGGCGACTCGATTCCCACCGCCGACGAGGACTGGGACGGTGACGGAGACCTGAACAACGACGATCTCGACGGCGACGGCACCCCGAGCTGGCTCGACGACGATGAGATCGACGTGGACCGCGACACCGACGAGGACGGCATCGCCGACTACCTCGAGGACATCATCGGCAGCGATCCCTTGCGGAACGACAGCGACGGCGATGGTCTGGACGACGGAGACGAGGTGGGCGATCCACTCTTCCCGACAGACTCCGATGGCGACGGCACCCCCGACTTGCTCGACGTGGACGACGACGGCGATGGCCTGTTGACCGAGGACGAACTCGGCGATCCCGACAATCCCACGGACACCGATGGCGACAGCATTCCCGACTACCTCGACACCGACTCGGACGATGATGGCGTACACGATGGCGTCGACCCCGATCCGCTGTCCGCGGGCGGAGACCAGGCCACGATGCCGCCGGATCCGAATCCCGGATTCGGTCTCGGGTGCAGCACAACCGGAGGGCCCGGCGGACCCTGGTTGGTCCTTGCCCTGTTGTTCTTTCTCGGGGTTCGTCGTACGGCGTGAGGAGATTTCGCCGAATCGCGGTCTATTGCGGCTCTCGCCCCGGAGATGATCCGAAGTATGCGCAAGCGGCCGGCGAACTGGGTCGGGCGTTCGCGGCCCGCGATATCGGCCTGGTGTATGGCGGCGGAAGTGTAGGGTTGATGGGTGTGATAGCCGATGCCGTGCTGGAGGCCGGCGGCGAGGCCATCGGCGTGATCCCCGCCAAGCTCGACGCCCTCGAACTGGGACATACGGGCCTCACGCAGAAGGTCGTCGTCGACGGGATGCACCCGCGAAAGGCGATGATGGCTGAGATGGCGGATGCATTCATCGCCATGCCCGGTGGCTACGGAACCCTCGATGAGATCTTCGAGGTCACGACGTGGACCCAGCTCCAGGACCACGACAAGCCCATCGGATTCCTCAGTGTGGATGGCTACTACGACCACCTCATGGCCTTTCTCCGCCATGCTGTGGACCAGGGATTCATCCGGCCCCTGCACTGGGACATGCTGGTCACCGACCCCGATCCCGACCTCTTGATCGACCGTCTCGCGGCTGCAGATCTCCCCGGCCTGGACAAGTGGATCCATCTGGAGAAGCCGCAGTGAACCGACAAGAGCTCCTTGCCGCGCTGATGACGACACTCGATGACGGACGCATTTCCCGCACCGAGCGGACGGCGCTGCGCTCCCTGGCCGCGGACGCGCAGCTTGACGAGAACGAGCGTCGGGCGCTGCAGTCGGACGTCTTCAAGGCGGTGCGAGAGTGCATGAGGGGGCAGCGCGAGTTGTTGGATTGGCTGGAGGATGCGGTGGCGGTCTTGCGGCCGGACGCGCCCCGCGATGCGAAATGCGACGTGTTTTTCGGTCCAGAGGCGCCGATGGTCGAGACCCTGCTCGGTCTGCTCGGCAGGACCACCAAAAGCCTCGATCTTGCCGTGTTCACTCTGACTGATGACCGCCTCTCCAACGCCATCATCGAGCTCCATCGACGGCAGGTGCGGATCCGAATCCTGACCGACAACGACAAGCAATGGGACAAGGGCTCGGACATCCGCCGTCTCATGGACGCGGGGCTCGATATCGCCCAGGACCGGTCGCCCCACCACTTCCACCACAAGTTCGCGATTTTCGACCGGCGAACGCTCGTGAATGGCTCCTACAACTGGACCCGAGGTGCCGACCGTCACAACCGCGAGAACTTCATGGTCACCGATGATCGCGTCGCCGTGACGCACTATCAGGCCGGGTTCGACGAGATGTGGAGCGCGCTGGGTCAGTGATCGCCTTGTTCCTGGCCCTCGGCTGTTCGACGCCGGAGAAATCCGCTCCGGCGCCGGAGCCCGCCCATCACGCGGTCGCTTCGGTGGATGCTGGAACCTGGTTGGTCGGCGGCGAGGGCCTGGCCTACGAGGCTCAACCGCGCCACCACGCGGTGCATGGCAACCGGGTGGCGCTCGCGCGGGCCGATGGAGGTGTGGAGATCTGGCGGGAGGGTGACCTCGTGAAGACGGTCCCTTCCGACTGCGAGACTTCCCAGTGTCCGGTTCCCCAGGTGGGTTTCGTCGACGGGGAGCTCGTTATTGTGCGTCCGCGAGTCGGCGCCCTTCCGACCGTCATCCGCGGTGACGCCGCCGTGGAGATGTCCGCGCCCGAACCGTGGGATCGGCAGGCTTATTCCTGGTTCATCCCGAAGAAGTGGGGCGTCGAACGGCGGCCGTTGGTCGTGGATGTCGCTGGCATCTGGACGCTTCCCGGCAAAGACGACGACGTGTTGGCCATCTCTCCGGACCGGGCCTGGCTCGCGTGGAGTGACTGGCGCGGGGCAGTGCACGTCGGCGAGCCCTCGGACACACCGACCATGAGCTGGCCCGCGACGCCTGGAGGCGCGACCCGCATTCTCGAGCTGGCGTGGAGTCCCGAATCGGACCGCATCGTCGCCTTGGGAGCCGGCCAGGCGATTCAGGTGTTTCACCCAGAGAGTCCCAAGCGGATCTCCGGCGGCCCGGTGGTAGGCGCTCCCCAGGGCCTGGTTCTCATCGATTCGATGCACGCGATCGGTTGGAATGGTCTGGGAATTGCCTGTCTGGGTCTCAATCCACTGCAGATTCTCGCCACCTGGAACCCCGGCACCGTCCGCCAGGCACAGATCGCCTCCGATGGGCGTTCGGCGGCTATTTCCGGCGCGGTCTCTGGCGTCGCCAGCATCGATATCGAGGTGCTGTGCGGCCTCGACCGATGAGTCATCCCATCCACATCCACGCGACGAATGCGACGGCTACCAGCGCGGCAATGGCGCTTCCGACGCTAACTGCCACCATGGTCACCACGCCGGTGTCCTCGGTGGTCTGACTCTCCAGGGTGCCCGATCGGATGGGGACCGAGTGCTCGGACATGACGCGGCCCGCCAGTTCTCCATCGATCTCGTCGTCTTCGGGCCAATCGCGCCGTTTGGCCCATTTGCGAACCGAGGTGCCCCCTTCTGCGAGATCGTCGAGGCGATGGGCGAGTGTCTCAACCGGGGGGCGTTCCTCCTCTTCGTACGACAACATCTGGCGTAGGAGCGCCATCACTTCGGGCGCGACGCCCTGCAGTGAGTCCAGGGATTCGGCCGTGTGATTGGCGTGGTTTTCGTCGGACATGGCCAACAAATAGAGGCTCTTGGCCGACATTTTCGCGTACAGGCGCTGACCGGCCAATGCCTCGTACAGGATGCAGCCCATCGAAAACACATCGGAGGCGGGTGTGTCCCCGCGGTTGTCGAACCGCTCCGGCGCCATGTACAGGAAGCTGCCCACGACCGAGTTGGCCGCGGTGTGAGATTCCCGCTCCACGTTGTGGGCCTTTGCAATTCCGAAATCGAGGACCTTGACCTGTCCGTGCCGCCCCATGCGGATGTTCGATGGCTTGATGTCGCGGTGAATGAGGGACAGCGGCTCGCCGTCGGGTGATCTCGCCGCCCACGCGGTGCTGAGCGCATCGGCGACCCGGGCGAGTACCTCGAGCGCTACCGACTCCGGCATCTGGTTCAAGCAGCGACTCAGGTCCTCGCCAGGCACGTATTCGGTGACCAGCGCGACGCGTCCGGACAAGACGACCAGGTCGTGAATATGCAGGATCGAGGGGTGGTTCAATGCGCCGAGCATCCGCCCCTCATCGCGGAGACGCCTTACGGAGCGGCCGTCCTTCTTCAACGCGTTGTGGAGCATCTTCAGCGCCACATCGGTCTCGACGCCCCCCGAACCGATCATGGTGGCGCGATACACGTCTCCGAAGCCGCCCGATCCCAGGCAGTACTGAATGCGGAAACGCCGTCCTGCGGGTGGGCGGCGCGCTTCGTCGACTCGATCCATGTCAGCGGAGATTATACTGAAGTCCATGCTCTCGATACAGAAAGCAGCGGCGTTTGCAGCCATGATTCTCCCGTCCCTTGCCGTGGGCGCAGAATGCGCGGAGGCCACCGATGCCTCCGACCTGCTCGCTGCGACCGAGGCGGTCGAGGAGGCGTGGAGGTCCATGGACTCGGAGCGCGTCGAGGCGGCTGCGGCCGAGGCCAACCGCGCAGTTGCTTGCGTTGGCGCGCCCTTGGCTGGCGAGGACGTCGCCAGCTATTTTCGGGTGCGCGGATACGCCGAGTTCCTGGCGGGTGATGTGCCCGCTTCAGAGCTGTCCCTGCTCGCAGCGCGTCGCATTCAACCCCGATACGTCATTCCGGACGATCTGGTGGTGGAGAGTCACCCGCTGCGAAAGATGTTCGACACCCTGGCTTATCGCACGATCGAGGAGCCGACCTCTCTGGAGCGACCCGCCGAGGGCGAGCTGATCGTGGATGGCATCCGGGAGGCGAGCGAGGCGCCGTCGGATCGACCCTTCGTCTTCCAGCGCCTCGACAGAGAGGGGGCCATGGCCGAAACCCTCGTCGCGGGTGTTGGCGAAGTTCCCGTGTATATCGAGTACACACCTGCTGTCTTTGTGGATGACCCGGGCCCGAGGCCGCGGACCTCTCGGACGCTGCTCATCGCTGGAATCGGAGCCAGTGTCGTCGGATCGGCAAGCATGTACGCCTCCTTCCAGGTGGAGAAGCAGTGGAAGGCGAGCAAGGAATGCAGTGTCGAGCCCAACTGCCCCGGGATGGTTCTGACGAACCAGGTGCTCGGTGGCGGGGGGATCGCGGTCACCGCGGCTGGTGCGGCCCTCGGCGTCGGCGCCGTAGCCGTCGGGCGCTGGTAGATGTCTCTTCCCCCGGCGGACGGACCAGTCCTGGAGCCGATGGAGGCGCGGGACGTGAACATCGGGGGCGGGATGCGGGTCCGCCGATTTCTTCCGAAGCCGCGGCGGCGATTGATCGGAGCGTGGTGCTTCGTCGACGCTTTCTCGTCGACCGAATCCCAGATGTCGATCCCCAGCCATCCGCACTGCGGTCTGCAGACCGTCTCCTGGCTGCTGGAAGGTCGGAACGACCATCGAGACAGCTTGGGGAATCACGCCGAAAACGGGCCTTCGGACTTGGCGATCATGACCGCTGGCCACGGGATTGCCCACGCCGAGGCGACGCCGCCGGACTATCGCGGCCCCTCTCGTGGCATTCAACTCTGGGTCGCTCTGCCCGACGCCCACAGGAACGTCGAACCGGCCTTTGCCCTGCACAGCAATCTGCCGCTGCGGCAGGTCGATTCGGCATCGGTGATCGATGTGATCGGCAACGGCTCACCGGCGCACACCTTCACGCCGCTCATCCTGCAGGAGGTGCGCGTCCCGGCTGGCGGTCGGGTGAGACTGCCTCTGGACCCAGCCCACGAAAACGCCATTCTGCCTATGGTCGGAGATCTGGAGATCGAGGGGAATGTCTGGTCCGCAGATGCGCTCGCCTACCTCGGGACGGGGAGGACGGTGGTCCATCTGGCGGCATCGACCGACGTGATCGCGCTGGTCCTCGGCGGGGAACCGCTTGGAGAGCAGGTCCTGATGTGGTGGAACTTCGTGGCCCGAACGTGGGGCGAGATGCGTTCAGCGCGCGACGCCTGGGCGGCTGAAGAGCGCTTCGGAGAGGTCGCTGGCCCGCGACTGGCCGCCCCTCGTCTGCCTCAGGAACCGGGTCCCGCGTAGCTGGTGTCACTGCGAATTTCTTGAAGATTCGAGCGGAGGATCTCGAGCTGTGCCGCCGCTTCGTCCTCGAGCCCATGGGGGTCGGCGAGCAGGTTGGGGCCGTCGTCGGTGCGCCCCTCAATCTCGAAAAGGGACTCGGCCCAGAAGGCGTCTTCGACGACGTATTTGTACTGCCGCGTCACGACGACCTCGCGGGCGCTCAAGTAGGGCGGTGGACCGTTGGGGCGAAAGCGCTCGGTGTAGGCGAAATCGCGGATGGTTGCCGACGGATCCCGAAGCAGGGGCAGCAGGCTGCGACCGTCGATGGGATTCGCAGACCCGTCCTGCCGCTCGAGGTCAGCGACATCGACGCTCGCGATCTCGGCCACTGTGGCGAACAGGTCGATGTCTTGCACCAGAGCCTGCGACTCCGATCCGGGATGGTCGACCCACGGACCGGCGACGATCATGGGCACATTGATCCCACCCTCGAAGCTGGTGGTCTTGGCGTGTCCCTCGTTGAGCGGTGGCCGGACGAATTCGCCGTCCGAGCCGTTGTCGGCCATGAAAATGACGGTGGTCTCGGCGAGCAGGTCGGGACCCATCTCGGCGAAGAGGCGACCGATCTCCTGGTCCATAGCCCAGATAGCGGCGTCATATTTGGCGATGTCGTCGCTGTCGGCCGTCAGCCAGTCTGGCCGCAGATGCTCGGGCGGAACGTGTACCGGGGCGTGGGGTGCGTTGTACGAGACAACCGTCAGCCAGGGAGACTCCATGGAGGCGATCTCGGCGATGGCGTCGTTGGTGGTGTCCGTTGTCGCGTAGACGGTCGTCATCTCCAGCGCGCCATCGATGGATTTCTCCCAGGACTCGTAGGTCCGTGGACCCGCGTCTCCCAGCATGGCCGACTCGATGTTTGCCGGCGCGCCCTTGTGTGTCCGAAAGCCCTGGTAGAGCGGATGTGCGAACGCGTGTTCGCTGTGGTAGCCCGATAGGTTCCACTTTCCGAGGGCGGCCGTGTCCCAGAGCATCGGGCTCAGGGCCACCAGCTCGGCCAGGGTGAGCTCGGCCAGCGGAAGCTCGAACGGGGTGCTGGAGTAGGTGATGTCTCCGAGGCCGACTCTGCGCGCGTGGCGACCCGTCATCAATGAGGCGCGGGTCGCCGTTCCGTAGGGGTGCGCGTAGGCGTTTCGGAACAGCACGCCGCGCTCCGCCAGTGCGTCGATATTCGGCGTAGGGGGCGCATCTGGGTGTTCGCCATAGGCAGAGACCTTGTCGGTCCCGAGGTCGTCGGCGATGATGACGAGCACATTCCGTCCCAGGGTGCCCACCGGTTCATCGAACGCGGGCACGTCGTCGCCAGCACATCCGGCGACCAGAGCGGCGAGGAGCATACGCGACTTCATAGGGTCGAATAACCTACCGCCCCATCATCGTGCCGACGGCCAGTGGTAGTGTTTGCTCGAAGATGCCGAGGTCGCCCGAATGACAACCGCACTGGTTGAGAAAATCCGCGCGGTCCTTCCACATCTGCCGCCTGACGTGAGCCTCGATGGCGCCGTTTCTGCGCTTACAGAGGGCTACATCGAGAAGGAGTTCGCGATGGACTCGACCTCGGCAGCCCTGGATGCCTTTTCGGCGACGGTTTTGCGATACGTCAAGAGTGACTTCGGCCACGTCATGGACGAGAACACCGGGAACGACTACCTCGACGCCATCGCTCTCGGTGTGAATGTGCTCGTCGAAGAGATCGAGATCCAGAGCGACGCGGTGCAGCGCGGTCGCGATGAAGCCCAGGCCGCCAACCGCGCGAAGTCCGCCTTTCTGGCGAATATGAGCCACGAGCTCCGAACCCCTCTGAACGCCATCATTGGCTACTCAGAGCTGATTCAAGACGATGTGTTGGGATACGAGAATGACGAGCTCAACGGCGACATCTCGAAGATCCTACGGGCCGCTCGCCACCTCCTGCAGTTGATCAGCGACATCCTCGATCTGTCGAAGGTCGAAGCGGGTCGCCTGGAGCTCTTGCTCGAGGAGCTCTCGTTGGTTCACCTGGTACAGGACGTGTCCGAGGTCGTCCGACCCCTGATCGAGGGACGCCGGAACACCTTCACCATCCACTGTCCGCAGGACACGACCCTCGTTGGCGACGGCGTAAAGCTCCGCCAGGTCCTCCTCAACCTGCTCTCCAATGCGGCGAAGTTCACCGAGGACGGCGACATCTCCCTGACGGCTGAAGTCATCGACGGCGAGCTCCTGCTGTCCGTCGCCGACACCGGCGCCGGCATCCCACCAGACCGCCTCGACGCGATCTTCGATCCCTTCGTCCAGGCGGAGGCGACGACGTCCAAGGCCTACGGCGGCACGGGATTGGGATTGGCCATCTCGCAGCGCTTTTGCCGGATAATGGGCGGAGATATTACAGTTGCGAGTGTGGTCGGCAAGGGATCGACCTTTCGGATTGCGATACCGGTCTAGGCAGTGCCAACCAATCAAGGTGATTCGGCAGGTCAGCCATCAGCGGTCAGCTCGCGATGCCGGCTGAATGCTGAATGCTGAATGCTCTGGCCGCAGCCGATGCCGCCGCACTTCAACCAGCGCTTCACCTACTCCTCGAGCTGGATCGACTTCGTCGGGCAACCCTTCGCGGCCTTGCGGATCGACTCGTGCAGCTCCGAGCCTGGATTCTCATCGAGGATGTACAGAAATCCGTCGTCGCGGACCTCGAAGACCTTCGGGGAGATTCTCATGCAAACGGCTTTGCTCTCACAGGTGTCGAAGTTCACGTTGATCTTCATGCATTCCTCCAGACGCGACTCTACTTCGGGAGAGGGCCCTCGTGGACGGTGTAGCCGACCTCTTCCTCGGGGAGTGCGGTGACGAGGCGATCTTCGGCGAGCTGGTAGTACAGCCTCCACCACGTGGCGCTCGCGGGTACGGTGCCAGAGATCTCCCGCGGGACGCCTGGTGTCAGGGTCGAATCCCGTTCGAGATGCCACTTCGGGCCCCGGAAATCTCGGCGGATCACCGAGCGAGAAAGCGGTTGTCCACAACTGGATGTGGAACAGATCTGCAGCTCCATCCTCCGGAATGGATCTCCGGTTGGCACGGTGTGTCCGACATTCGAGACGGCGATCTGCGCGTTGAACTGCCCGTCTTCGACCGACAGCTCCACCGACAGGGCCTGCCGTACGAACGCTGGATCATGGGCGCCGGGAAGTCGATGGGTGCCGTCGTAGTGGCAGCTCTGGCAGGTGACGCCGTCGCCGTGTTCGAGCCATTCACTACCCGTGTTCTGCACCGGGATGTCGCTGGCCATTGGGTGTCGCGCCGGCAGATCGAACTGGTGGCAGCCCAAACAGAGCTCTACGGTCTTCACCCTTGCGTCGGGCTCGTGGGGTCGTGGATGGCAGGAGGCGCAGCTCACCCCATTCTCGGTCGGCAGGTGGCAGCCAACGCACCAGCCCCGCGGAGAGGCGGTCTCTAGCGATGCCTGAAAGTTGGCGTTTGAATAAGACTGCGCGTGTCTGGAGCCTCGCCACTCGGCGACTTCACGCTCGTGGCAGTCGGCGCACGTTTCCGGCCCAGCGAGTGCGGCTGCAACCCAGAGGATCACTTCAGCTCGAGCAGGGCGTCGACGATGTGGTCACCGGAGACAAAAACGACCCGGCCGTCGACGACAAAGGCCGCGTCGCTTCCTTCGACGTCGTCCATGTCTACGTCGAGCGTGCCACCGCCCGGTATGTCGATGACGAACATGCGGTCCTCGCGAGCGATGGCGTCGGGCGGGAAGTGGACGTCGATCTTCTCTTTGGCGAATTTCTCCTTGGCCTTGTTGAGGCCCAGGGTGGCTTCGGGACGGGTCGTACAGTCGTCGGAGTCCGCGGCGGCGGCGTACACGGTGAAGTCGGTTGTGTTGCCTTCGTCGCCGATTTTGTAGGTCTTGAGGATCACGCTGCTCAGGGGAAACTCCTTCTGCCCCTGGTATTGGCAGTCGATACTCGCGCCCTGCTCGCTGCCGTCGAAAGGCAGGTGGTGGGCGATCTCTCGGAAGGCCACAGTCTGAGTCTCTGCGTTCAGACCCAGGACCTGAATCCTGTCCAGGACCTTGGGACCGAGCTTGGGCAGGTCGGGTTTGCCGGGCTCCTTGAGCTTGATCTTCACCCCGAAGTCGTAGGTCCAGATCTGGACGCGGGAATCGCTGCCACCTCGCATGTGGAACTGTCCGGTGGTTCCGAGCACCGCGACCTGGTCGCCTTGGCTGAACGCGAGATCGCGGCTCTCGCTGGTGTGCCAGCCGTCCACTTCATCGAGGTTTCGCACGGTGTAGCTGCGGATGAAGACTTCGCCCTTCCATGTGGTCTCGGCCGCGTAGGTCTCGAGCTGCACATCGCCGATCTGGCGCCGATTGAAAGCGATTGCGTGCGGGTCTTCCTCAGCCGACCTGAAGGCCAGGATTCCGGCTTCGGTGTCGAACGCGTTGTCCACCAGTTGGACTGTCGGAGGCGGCTTCTTGAGGTCGAGCCGGAGATCTTTGAACGCGGTCTTCGCCGCTTTCAAGCTCGCTTTCGATTCGGAGATGGCTGTGCACCCGGCCTCGTCCGCAGCCGGTGCGTAGATGACCCAGGTGGGTGACACTCCCTTCGCGCCCCAGATTCCGAGCCGGATTCCCATCTCGGCATCGGCCTCGTTCATGCCGGCGTATGCACAGTCGTACCCGCCTTCGCCTTCTTCCTCGTCTCCCCGGTAGTACTCGCGGTAGGCGATGAGTCCGCGATCGAGATCGGCGGCGATGAGTTCTGTTCTCTCTACGGTGTCCGCCCAGGCGAGGCCGGCGACGACGACGATCCACATGTGCCCTCCGCCCGAGAGTATAAAATGATGTCAGGGCGCGGGGCTATCCGGGAGGTCGTAGACATCGTTCACGGCGTAGGAGATCTTGCCCGGGGGTCCTCGGATATGGGTTGCTCGAAGATGGGCGACCGCCAGTCTCTCACCCTGAGCGAACGCGTGCAGGTAGCCCTCGAAGACCGTTCCAGCACGCAGTGTAATTCTGGTTGTCGCGACCTTCTCACCGTCTAGCGAGATCTCGGTCTCGCCGCCGTCGTTCACATGGGTCCGCACCGAGCCGATCGGCAGGGAGAAGACCGAGTCCCCACCGTCATCGGTGGCCTCCGCGATGACGGGCGGTTTCGACAGATCGAGGCGGATTCCCTCGTAATAGGTGGTCGCTCTGGCGAAGATGGCTTGCGATGTGGCTGGCCTCGTCGAGGATTGCCGTTCCGGACGCGTCCAATGCATACCCCGCGCCGAAAGCCCAATCGTGTTCGCTCCCCTCGAGTTCGAGCGGCCCGCCGATGACGTAGGGCTAGGCCTGATCGAAGGCCATCACCCAGGCCGTGCCCCGGTAGTCCCAGGTGTCTTTCAGTTTGGTGGCGACGATGTCGGGCAGGGGACCGGCCCCCAACACGAGCCAAGCGTCCTGTGCGTAGTCCGTCGGCCGACCTCCCCAGGAGCCAGTTGCATCGCAGTTTCCGTACCAGTCCGTGGACTCGACGGGAGCCTCGCGCAGGTCGTAGTCGAGCATGCAGAACCGCTCGGCTTTGTAGTCCTCGTCGGTCAGGAGTCCGTCGAAGAAGATCAGCTGGGCGTTGGAGTGGGTCGTCTCGCCCATCGCACTGAACCTGGAGAGCTCTCCGTCGATGACCGCGAGAGTCCAGTTTATCCCAACGTGATCGGGCACGAACAGATCG
>Ga0315336_1002843_pt1 | contig 24990 bp, 13 predicted proteins | sample ASW5metaG_FD_204512 | JGI IMG/M metagenome (GOLD analysis project Ga0315336, IMG submission 204512) | Ammonia-oxidizing marine archaeal communities from Monterey Bay, California, United States - ASW #5 | ecosystem: Environmental > Aquatic > Marine > Intertidal zone | place: USA: California... | reverse complement strand
TCGCCTGACAGGAATTCCTTCGCCCAGCTCGCCGGAATCCGATAATCGCCCGTGTCGCCCCCCACCCTTTTTGCCGGAATCCTGCCCGCTTTGATATGCTTTCGTACGGTGCCTGGAGCGACCGATAATTGAATGGCCACCTGCTTTACGGTGAGAAGTTGTGGATCCATGCGACCTCCTGGAATTGAGCTAAATTGACTGTATTAGGTCAAATTTTATCAAAGGTTCAAAAGATAAACAAGACCATATTCGGTCAATTTGACAAAATATGGTTTTAATTGATAATATAGGTTCCTAGAGGATTCGGGTTATTTGGCAGTATTTACACTTGGGTGAAACAGAGGGAACCGATGATACCGACCGAGAGAGATATTCTTTTAGATTGGCGTAAAAAAATGCTGCAACGCGCGCGGTTGAGCGGCTACAGCGTGCAGGATATCGCCGACGAAATGAGCGAGAAATTCGACACGAAAGTGCCACGCAGCTCCATTCAAAATATGGTCATGCGCGCCAAATCCGGCGGCAGTAAATACGCACGCCTTTACGACGAATGGGCCAACGAAAAATTTGGCGAAGAAGAAACACTCATCCCCAGCGAAGACGGACCCAACGCCGGACTCTTCAACGAGATGTCCCGACAACTCGGCTCCATGAGCCGCATGCTCGTCGACGCCACCCTCACCGAAGAAACCCGCCTCAACATGATGCTCAACCACATCGACCAAATGAAAATCGTCGAATCAGAAATCACCACGAGGCTGCCAAAGGCGCAGTAAGACTCCCACCTTTTTCTTGATAGAAAAAGCTTCGCCAAAAAGAACCAAGGAAACCTACGTTTTCCCGAATGAGATCACCTTCCTAAAAATGATCTCCCTCTCCGCTGTGGCTGGGTCTCTGAAAATCACGCACAAACTGCGGAGTTAACGAAGTAACTCCTAAGGTATAGTTGCCCACCACAATACTCCCTCAGTCACTTACGGCATTGACCCCCAACCAGTACTATGGGTATAGTGCAAAAATGCCGAATAGGACACAAAAACAAATTAAAGAACTCATCGCGAAAGCGAAACGGCACAAATGGACCGAACTTGACCTAAGAGGAAAAGGGTTGACTGTATTACCAAGGTCCATCGGAAACCTCACCCATCTCAAGACGCTACACCTCGGAAATAATCAACTGATTGGCCTACCCAAGTCCGTTGCCAACCTCACCAATCTCAGTAAGCTATTCCTCGACCATAATCGGTTGAGTAGATTGCCCGACTCCGTCGCCAAGCTGACAAGTCTCACATTGCTGTTCCTCAATGATAATCAGTTAAGTGAACTGCCCGAGTCCTTCGGCACCCTTACCAATCTTAACGAACTTGCCCTCAGTAATAACCTGTTGAGTGGGCTGCCTGAGTCCTTCGGGACCCTGACCAATATCACGATTCTGCGCCTCAACGATAATCCTCTCAAACCGGCGCTACAAAGCGCCTGTGAAGAAGGGCTTGACGTCCTTATGTCATATCTCCGCGGTTTGGCAGATCTCCCACAAAATGACGTCGAAGAATATATCGCGCAAGTCAAACGGGATGAGGGGACGGAGCTCGACCTGAGCCACGAAGGATTGACAGAGTTACCCGATTCTGTTACCAACCTGACCAAACTTAAATCGTTGGATCTCAGTGGAAATCGCTTGACTGAACTGCCCGAATCTATCGTCAACCTAACCAATCTTACGACGTTTTACCTCTCAGAAAATCGGGTGAGTGCGCTGCCCGATTCTGTTGCCAACCTGACCAATCTCACGACGTTGGATCTCCGCAATAATCAAATAAATGAACTTCCAGAGTCCATCAGTAATCTGACTAATCTTACAAAACTGAACCTCAGCGAGAATCATTTGAGTGGACTTCCAGAAACCATCAGTAACCTAACTAATCTCACGATGTTGTACCTCACCCAAAATCAGCTACAGACGCTGCCAAAATCCTTTGTCAATCTGACCAATCTCGCAATGCTCTTCCTCGCCGAAAATCAACTCGGTGAATTACCAAAATCCTTCACCAACCTGACCAATCTCACGATGTTGTTTCTTGGAGAAAATCAACTTGATGAATTACCAAAATCCTTCGCCAACCTGACCAATCTCTCGGCATTGGATCTCAGAGGCAATCAGTTGAATGCACTGCCCGAGTCGGTAGCCAACCTCACAAATCTCAAAACGTTGAATCTCACCCATAATCCTCTCAATCCGGCCCTACAAAGCGCCTACGATGCTGGTTTGGACAGCCTCCGCGCGTATCTTGCTGCTTTGGCAGACGATACGACTGAACTTTACGAAGCTAAACTAGTTCTTGTAGGCGAAGGCGGCGTAGGGAAAACATCGATGATGAAAGTGCTTTCCGGTAAAGAACCGGATTCCCAAGAAGAAACGACCCACGGGATCCACGTGAGTTTGGGCGATACCGAAATAGCCCATCCAGAAATCGACGGCCAAGCGATTCAGTTTAACGCCTGGGACTTTGGCGGGCAGGAAGTCTACAGGGTGACCCATCAATTTTATTTTAGTCCTAACGCGATCTACGTCTTGGTCTGGGAGCCGCGGCGGGATGTCGCGGGGAGTCAGGTGGAAGACTGGCTGAAAATGATTCGCAATCGGGTGGGTAGTGAAGCGAAGGTCCTAATCGTGTCCACCCATGCAGCGGGAGAGCGGATCGCCCGTATCGACGAGGCGGTATTCATGCGGGATTACGACGATTTGATCGTGGGCTTTTGTGCGGTCGATAGTTTCGTTGACGACCCCGATACGAACGATAAAGTTGGTTTTGCTGATTTACGCCGAAAAATTGCTTCAGCCTCAGCCGAACTACCCCAGATAGGTCAGGAATTCAGCGTAAAATGGCTGGAGGCGCGGGACACGATCTTGAAACAAAAAGAAGCTCGAATCACTTTTGAGGAATTCTATGCAATTTGTCGCGACGAGCATGAGATGGAAGAAATCGACGCATTCACCCTTGCACTCATCATGAATGATGCGGGGTACATTGTATATTACGGCAAAGACGAACGACTGAAACACGATGTCATCCTCCAACCTGAATGGCTCACGAAAGCCATCGGGTATGTACTCGAAGATGCCACCACCCATAGTAGCAGTGGTGTGCTTCCCGACAGCCATCTTGCCAATATCTGGGACAAGCGCGTCGCCGGAAAGCGAAAACGGTACAGCCGAAATTTGTATCCATTTTTCCTCGATTTGATGGAAGCCAACGAAGTGTCGTATCGCATTGATGGTATCAAAGCGAGTCTCGTGGCCCAACATGTCCCCCAGGTGCGCCCCGAATTGCCGTGGCGACCCGAAGAACCTGACTCAGACATTCCCACGGTCACGTTGATATGTGTATTTGATGACGCCCCAGAGGGCATCGTCCCGAGGATGATAGTGCGTACCCACGACCACACGGTAGAAAAGCCGGACGACGACGGAAACACTCTACGCCTCCATTGGAGCAAGGGGATGTTTCTTCAACATGGCGTTGACGGTAAACACGGGGAAGCAATGCTGGAACTCCGGGAAAACGAACTCTATATACAGGTACGCGGTGCCCGGCCCCAGTTTTTCTCCCACATTCTGCAAAGTAATCTAACCAACCTCATCGAGAAAAATTGGCCCGGAATGAAAGGTGAATACCAGTTCACGGTACCTTGCCCAACGATAACGAAAAACGCTCCTTGTTCGGGGCGGTTCGAAATCGATGCATTGGAGGATCTCGATTTACAGGGCATATCAGTGATCCCATGCCAGAAATGCCGAAAGGTTCACTCAATACCCGAAATTCTGAAAGGACTAAAACCCACGGCAGATAACGCTACATTAACCGCGGAAATGGTTGAAACGTTGTTGGCCGAGCAAACCCAGTTCCTCATGGAGCAGCTGGCTAGCGAATCGAAGGATGGACCTCGCTTGTATACGGTGGAAAAACTGGAGGACGAAGGCGGCGTGGGCAGTCAACGGTATCGGTTAACGCTGTGGTGCGAGGCGGAGGGGTGTCAGCATAAAGTGGCCGAAGAAGGCAAAGGCTCATGGGAATTTAACGTGGACGACGCCTGGATGCAATGGTCGAAGGAAGTAACGAAGAAAATTAGCACCTTCGTTCGGCTCGGATTGCCCGTAGCCGGTCGATTGACGGATGCGTTCCTCGGTGAAGGCACAATGAAGGACGCCGAAATCGCGTCCGACTTCGATGCCGCTGCCCAAATCGGCAACATCGCTAACCACGTCTTAGACGATCCCGACCAACCCATCACCGAAGAAGTCGCCCGCGATGAAGTGGAACGCTTCAAAGTCCTCATGCTTCACGAATTCCTCCGCAAACACGACCCCTATTTCAAAGACATCGGTCTACGCCGAAAAGTATCCCACACCGCCGGCTACCAATGGCTCTGCCCCGTCGACTACCGCGATAACCCACCGGAGATTCCGGACGCGTAGGTCGCTGGTGTGTTCGAAACTTCGGCACATCGACGGACATCGTGGCGCTCAATTATAATCACGTCGTTATCGCGATTGCCGGGGTTAGTTCACTCAGTCGTCGTCGGGTTCGGGGTTGAGGGTAATGAATTGATCCCAGGTATCGCTGCGGAAACGGTGGGTGAATTCCTGGATTTTCATGTCTTCGAGCGTCTTGTCTTTGCTTGCTCCGAGTTTTGGGACGGTGGGAAAGGAAAAGTTCACGGTGGCATTTTTCCCGTCTGGCTTGAGGTCTACGCGTGTGTGCATATCGAGGGACCCGAGTGAGATGGCGTCTGATTCGAGTGGGCTCTTGAATCGGTTTCGATCCCATTCCTGTAGTGAATCGCAGAGCCCGAGGAACATGGCCAACCATTCGTCTTTACCGTCGGGGTTCACGCCACCGTATTTGAACGTCGCCAGCTTCGGACATTTTTCAGCCACCTTTTCGGGGGAAAACATATGTGGTTTCGGCCCGTTTTCCGGCCAAATATTGTGAACCGCAATCGCGTGTTGGACTTCCCGGATATCTTCATCCTGCCAAAATTTGCGATCGGCTTCTTCGTTATTCTTGGACCATTTTTTCCAGTATTCGTCATCCGCACCGTATTCCGTTTTAGATAGTTCCAGAAGTGCTTTGGCCCATATTTTGTGTACTTCGAATAAGTGGTTCAACAAGAGCGCCGACATGACCCCATGATCATGAAATGGCCGCCGTATAGCGTCATGGGTACCTTCTTCTTCCAAATCGGGCCCGGACGTACAGATATTCATAAACTTCTCTAGATCAGGGGTCGTGTAATGGTTGTCGTCTTCTATCAATTCACGGAATTTTTTAGTTTGAGGTGATGATTTTGCGAAATCTTCCATTCCGAGTATTTGATTTGGAGTATCGAAAAGAACGGATCTTTTATCGATCTCATCCTTGAGCTCAGCCAGCTTGTCTTCGTCCACTTCTGGTACGATAGATTTCTTCAAGATTTCGGTGAGCGTTGCGTCGCCGGTAGTTCCTTTTAGGAATTCTTTTTCTTCGTCGCGTACTCGTCTAAAAATCGACCGGATTGGATATTGATCGCTGAATTCATTGATCAATCCGATCGCTTCATCCTGCACGGCGCCGGAATCGCTTTCGAAAATATATCCAAAGTCGTGGGCTAAACTGGCGAGAACCCATTTTCGGGAGAACGGGTCTGTCGCGGACGGTGCAATATAACTGTCTGTCTTATCCGTGTTCAGCTTTTCTCGTAAGGTAGGGATATGCCGATAGAGATACCAACCCAACAGATACACGTATACAACATGGACCGAATGATCCCGATACCCTTTGTAGAAAGAAAGGCCATATTCCTTTTTGATCAGCTTTTCGAACCAATGGGTGAGCATGTGACAGCCGGTCTGGGCAAAGGTTAGGCGAATGATGTCGTAGGCGTGTTTTGTCCTAGCATCGTTACGTCGTGCCGCCAGGAAACTGTGGATCGCTTTTAACGTGATGTCATCGAATAGCCGAAGTTTTCTGGAGACTTCAACGTCCGAGGGGTCGCCCGAAAAGGGGACTCTCGACAGGAATTCTACGGCCTCGTACAGCTTCCTATTGATCCCATCGTGCCACCCCAGTTTCAGACGCTTGATCGTGGTTTCGCCGATGAGCCTTTCGATCTTGTCTTGGTCGTCTTCTTCGGATTCCAAACTAATATTGGGGTTATTCTCCAACATGACCCGGAGTGTGTTCCGGGAATTGCCAACTTCGTGGCGCTCCTTGCACGCCTCCAATTCGATGGCGATAGCTTTGGAGGAAAAACGGGATCGCGTTTTCCCATCCATGTCCCAAAGGGCTTCCAACATGGTAATGTATTCTTTCGACTGTCGGAATTTAAGTAACGGCGCATCCATCCAGTGGGCGCCCATCGCGTGGTCCGAAATATGGTAGTGAAAAATGGGGTTGTAGTCGACTTTTATGGCTTTGACGTCGTCAATTAGTTTTTGAATATAGTAATCGCGATTGCTGTTTTTACCACGGCGATGGATGTTCCGATCAACGGATACCATCACGTGGCCTAAATCCAAATTGAGACCTATATGGTCAACCAACGTATCCAGGGCGTCAGCGTGTTCATCGATGGGTTTCGCTCGTTCCAGCAAATATTCGTAAATCTTGATCCAGGCTTCCGGTCCATCGGCCAAGGCCATCACGTCGGGCTCCATTTCAAGAGAAACCCCAACGTTCGGATAAAGACCGGTCCCCAACGCATCCTGGGCTTTCTGGAACGCTTCTATTACGCCCGCTGCAAATAGTTCCGTCTTCGGATTGTCTTTGACGTCGGTTGGTTGTGAAAAGGAAACGATTTGGGTGTTATTTCGGGTACACGACGCGATTCGACGGCCACACACGATCGCCACTACCGGAGTGTCGAGTAAATGGGCAACCAACAACGAAATAGTAAGTTCGTCTTTCGCTTCACGGCAACATTGAATGGCTGTATCCTCGCCGTTTTCATCCTTCAAATCGATTCTGGAAATATTTGGAATGTTGGTCGCGAGGGCGGAGACCGATAAATGAAACTGTCCTTTGACGCGAATGGCCGTATGAATTCGATAGACGATGGCCTGCGCGACCTTTAGATATTCTACAGGCTCCAGAGCGTCGTAACTTTTTTCTTTAATATCGCCTTTTGTTAGCGTGCTGTTGATCGCGCCAAGGACGTCGTCCGATGTAATGAGAATATCGATAGCTGGAAAATTCCGGGTGCGAAGGTCCCTGCAGGTTCTTTCCAACCCAGGTAAAATCAATTTGGAATCACGGGAATATTTTCGCGGCTCAGGAATTCGGTAAGATGAAATCGCAGAAATCATTCGGCCGTCGCCTCCCCTTCTTCATGAATCAGTTCACCTTCGAGGGTCTTATAGGCCAAATAATATTTCACCGAACGTTTGGACTGCGCGTTTTTCGTTTCCGGCGCGTACAGTAAACAGAGTTTGTCTTCGATAAAAACTCCGCCGGACCCTTTGAATTCGAATTTGCCATCGTGGGTGATTTCAGGAAATTCCTTTGTTGTACCGAGAGCCACGCCACAAGATTTGTCGGGAGCGTCACAGATCCACATGTATTCCGGAAGATCCTGATCCCGAATCCAATTTCGGAAATCATCGATGATTTTCTGAAAAATATGATTGTTCTTATGTTCCACATCTGTACCGAAAGCCCGACGTAACATGAATCCCGACCATTGCGAAATATTTCGCAATGTCATTTGAAAATTACCAAGGGCATCTCCGAGATACAGTTTTTCAAATTCGTCGGCATTGGCGGTACTTGCAGTCCCATCGTCTGCACTCCCGAAGATTTTCGATAAAACTGATAAGGGTTTCGATAGAAACGATTTCTGTTCCACCACGGGCGGTGACATCATTTGCAGAAGGTTCTCATTCCCTTTAAAATGGGCCTCCAACACCAAATTCAATATTCCGTAGACCGGGCTGTTTCGCGTGATGATTCTCTTCAGAAGAAGACTGGCATCGTTGTGAGTCGATTCCAGGCCCTGCGGAGAGGGCACTATCAATGGTACGATATAGTTCGTGTGTCTCTTGCTTCTATCCTGGATAGCCTCTTTCAATTCAGGGAGCTCGTCCAATTCCAACATCTGGAGTTTCTTATAGTCCTCTTGCTTTATTGTCCTACACTCCAATAACTGCTCACATGAAACTTGAAGAAAAACGTTGCCCGTTTTATGCAAATCAGTCGAGTCCGAGATGATGACTTCAGGTATATCATCACCCATTAATACCATCCCGTGAATTAATACAAAATGAGCGGTACTCTCGTCTGTGCTTTCTGGCTGCTCATTCTCTTCAACGGCTCCATCCGCCGCAGACTCGCCGGCAGGAACTTCAGGAATGCGGGAGTCTTGATCTTCCTCGGGATAGAGTTTCGCACTGTCCACCGACATAACGATCGGAATTCCTTGATACAAATACGACATGAGGTATTTGGAAAACGCGCGAAGTTGGTGCGGAGCAGTAATCGATTGAGCACCGTGGCCTGATTTGTATCCCGTATTTTTAGCATGGCCACCACAATATTCATTAACTAGGTGATTAATCATGTTGGTTTTAAGTTTAGAGATTTCCTGGGGACACAATCCATGCAGGTCGGAATCCGGTGTGCCTGGTTTCGAGTCGTGAGATTTTTCAGCGGCTAGAACCGCCAACTCGAAAGGCGAAAACGTCACCCCATATTTGTTCATCATGATTGCGGGAGCCAACGCGTTGAAGCCACAGCCGGAACCCCATCGTGTCGACGTAAACGGAATCCCTTGGAATGGTAATTCCCCATAGGGATGGGCATAGTCGCCGATGCAATGTAGGACGTGTGGCGAAAGGCTCAGGCCTTCCGGCGGACGTAAGTATCCTTCGCAGACGGCAGGTTGAACTTCCAAATGGTCTTCCGCCTTCTTTTCTTTACCTTCTTCCCTTAGGCTTTCAATATGAACTTCTTTGGGTTTTACGAACAACATGCCGGCATAGCGTTTCGATTCATAGGTTTTGGTCTCTTCACACCAATAGGCCTCATAAAAATGAAGTAACCAACAGAACCGGTTGTCATATTTCTCATGAAACTCACGTTCGCTCCGATACACGAGCGAATGAGAAAGGCGCGGCTTGGAAAATAGAAGAGCGGTGCCGTAGCTCCGATACATCGCTCGATACGCTTCGACAATCTCCCATCTTCCTTCGAAATCGGCGACGGCGTCTTTGTCTGGCGTCTGTACGTCTGAATCTTTTAGAGCGGTGGGATCATCGACGTGAACGACAAATTCCGGAGGATTCGCATTACTAAATCGCAGTTCTTCAGAATCCAATTGAATCGCCGAGCTCAAGAAATTCGCCTCCGTCATGTGATGGTACACTAGAACTAGAAAGGCGACAGTATACTGAAAGAACTAAATAGGATGCAACAGGCGTTGCGGAGACTAGCTAGGCAGTTTTCCACTTCCAACGGACATAGGTCCGTATTCGAATCCGTTTCCAATTCCAAATACATTCCGAATTTCTTCTACACACACGCGAGCACTTTTTTCTTTCTTGGAAAAGTCCGGTGCTAAATGATGAAGCAATTTGATCAGTGAAATAATATATGGGCCGTACCCTTCTTCGAGGTAGGTGACCCAATCATTGTCATCCAAGTTTACATCGTTAAGTAAATCGGCATACAGAGGTGGAAACGGTTCATCGTCTCCATCAAGTTCTACGATAAGCTCGTTTATGTCGATACTCAACGCCTGCTCCTTAGTTAAAAAAAATGTCAAAAAAAAATCCCGCATCGTTGCGAGATTTTCATAAGCTATAGGTTACTTCGCATGCACCACAAATTGGTTTTGGATAAAGGAGTGATATCGCCCCCAGTAAGAACAGAGTGATTTCTGCGCATGTACATTACCCAATCGATTCGTCAAATTTTGCAAAACTGAAACCCGGTATTCAAAAATAATTCCAACAAGATCTATCCAAATCCTGTTGCCCAAGCCAGATACAGAAACTTAGTTGATGGCCAAAAATCTATCATGCAAAAGGCCAACACATCAACTTCCCCCGAAGTTGTTGTCTGTGGAATGAATATATCCCACGATTAAAGCATACCACAGAATGGGGATTTTGGCCAAAAAAGCACCATAAGTAGCCTCTAATTTATTCTCTGTACTATATATTGTAACACGCTCGGTCATAAATTTCATCCTCATTTAGAAATGAGCAGTGACAAAGCCGATTACGTTTGCTACGATTAATCTCCGAATTTTTGCGAGGGGATTAAAGTTTCATTCTTGTTGCCTTTACTTGATCAAGCTTGCATGCGCATTTTTATTCCTGAGTTGAAACTTTTAAGTAGCCGCGCATCGATAAAACTATTTCGTTCTAAGTTGTCCTCGAAGAAATGCGACGTCTTCTCGAATGAGCGCGACAGATTCGGACAGACCGTTGTTAATTTTTTTCTCTATTCGTTCTATGCGGTTCATCGCGTCCTTGTGTCGGTTTTGAAGGGATTTGTATCCTGCGCCTAGCGTGCCCAATTGTGTACTGATCAAAATAATTAGTTGGATGATCGCTTCGTTACTCATTGTTACTCCTTTTATATAGAACTTCGAATTACTTTCCGTAATGTTGGCCACGACCGGGAACTTTGGAAACTAAGGGTCGGAATTTCCTCTAAGGGTTGGTACCGTTCAACAAATACCAGATTCCGCCGTTGTAGCGAAAATGGGCGGCTTCCCATGCGGCGAAAACGACGTCAGCAGCGGTATTCGTCCGAATATTCGCGGCGCCATGTTCGACCGTCAACGTTTGAGTCGTATCGACGAGTAATACGAGGTCGGCGCCGTCGCTGAAACCGTTGATGGTCTGCAGGTTCGCCGTGTTGGTAATCGTGTGCGTGCTATGGGTCACCGTGATTGCGTTCGACGAAACTGCCAATGAAGCCCCGGACTCGAAGCAAACCTGCCCATCGGCGTGAACATCACCGGCGAAGGACGCCAGTTCCGAGCCACTTCCCCCAGATAAGACGAGGTTGGCTATGTCGTCGTCCGCTCCCAGGGATGTTTGCGCGCCTGCTCGATGTGTTCTGAGACGAAGTGTATTCCCCGTGTAATCGTATTGGACTTCGGCGGCCCTCGCCAGGGATTGCGTCCCGAACATGTAGGTGCTCGTACGATTGTTTGGACAATGAAGAGACATTCCCACGTTGTGGCCCTGCTCGATGAGCAAATTATCTGCGATGGCATCGGCGCCGGGAGACCCGGAACCCGCACTACTGATGATGTGCATGGTTCCGTCTGAAATTTCCAAATCCCCCAATTCTACGACAACGTTTCCGCTGGGCTGATCGACCGTTAATACGTGCCCGACACCAACCCCGCTGTCATTTTGCCCGGCAATTGCGAATAAACCGCCTTCGGAAGATAGGTAGGTTCCGTCCGTGGTTGAGTCTCCGGTGGAAAACCCCGCCGATAAATCTCTCAAATAGATTTCGCCACGGTTGCCGGACTTTGCGCTAACCAGGGCACGCTGGGAGGAGGTCGTTCCTCCGCCGGCGTAGACACTTCCGTTCAGCATGGAATTACCGGTGACTGTTAAATCGCCACCATCCAAGTTCAGATTCATGGTTCCGGAACCTGCGTTCAATAAAGTGAATTCGGCTTGACCATCTTCTATCGTGTAAAGACGGAATTGAGAATAGTATGCGTCCAATGAAAAGTTAGGATAGGAACCGGCTCCGTGTAAATCGATTTGGGCTCCCTCATGCCCGGTTGCAGCACCGTAGACCGCCAGCCCGCCATTCAGGGTATTGTCGACGCCGAGCTCCATTCCGCCCCCGCTAACGACCACATCCCCCACGAATGTCGCCACCTCGGTGCCTGCGCCTCCCGATAGAATCAGGTTGTTGACGCCAGCATCGGATTCGAGTTCAAAAATGCCGCCGGCGGTGGCCGAGCCTGCACGCAGAACTTTAGTCGAGTAATTCCAGGCGACTTGGGCGCCGATGCTGTCGCCGGGGGAACCGAAGTAGAGGAGCGAAAAGGATGCATCAGCGGAAAGAATGCTGACGCCGGAATGTCCGCTGTTTTCCAAGACCAAGTCGTCGGCGTTGGCGTGGGCCGTGACTCCGGAGAGTCCGTTCTGAATGAGGGCAGAGCCGGAAGTAATCGTCAAACCCGTAGCGTCCAACGCGGTGAATGTCCCCGCAGCGGGAGTGACAGCCCCAATGATTGAATTGTCTATCGAGCCGCCGCTAATGGTCAAGTCGTCAGCAACGTTTGCATTGGGCAATACGCCAACGCCATCGCTTGAGTAGTCGAAGCCAATCGCGCTGACGGGACCCCAAGCGGCGGACGAACCATTGTTATATAGGATGTCGTTTGTGGAAGAGCCGGTAATATCGACGTCTCCGCTGGAGACCTCTCCTCCGCTCACGACGCTCAATACGCCAGCGGTCAGTTCCAAACCAGCACCAGCAATCGCAGTCTCGATTGCTTCTCCTCGAATCGTTCCGTCGACGTTGGTGAGGGTGGTGGAGGCGTTACCGGTAACGACCAATCCTTCAACGATGGCGTCCCCGGAAAAAGTGGCTACTTCCGATCCGATGCCGCCGCTCAACGTAATATTCGGGACGCTATTGTCGCCGCGAAGTTCCGTTTTTGCGCCGACCCGATGGCTCGCTACGTAGAAGATATTGTTTGAATGGTCCCACGTGAGAAATCCGCCAATCGTGTCAGTGCTCGTTCCGAAATACAACCGCCCCGATTGCGCGTCTGGTGTGAGGATTGACATCCCCCCGCTGGCGGACGTCTCCACCACGAAATCGTCGGCATCGTTGTGGGCGATGGCACCTGAACTTCCATTTACGATTTTCCCAGTCCCGGAAGATACCGTGAGATTCCCCGTCGTAGTTAGGGCGCTGAACGTTCCGGCCGCTGGCGTGGTATCGCCGATTGGTGTTCCGTCGATTGTTCCTCCGCTTACAACGGTCCCCGTTAAAGTACCCCCACTGATTGCTGCGCCCGAAATCGTACCGGCGGTTACTATCGAACCGGTCACATTGCCATTACTGACCGTCAATCCCTGAATGACATTGCCGAATACGATATCGACACCGTCGTAATACGGAATATCATTCGGCGATGCACCTGTCGGATCCAGATTGGATTCCAAGTATTTCTTCACCAAGGGAATACTATAGTTCTGTAGCTCGCTGCCATCATCGTTCCAGCCCAAAATCGTATCCGGTTCCGGTACCGGAAAAACGCCCGACGTTTCGGCATCCGCAGAAATATTCAGGAGAAAAGTTCTTTCAAACTTTTCTTCCAATTGCTGGAGCCCCATGGTCATGAGATCGAAAACATTCTCGTGTACCCTTGGATCGAAACGGCCGCCGGTTGTGATGTCCGTCAACTGAGTCAATGGCACAACCCGGTGGAGCGTAATCTTTTCGTCGTCCGGCAGAATCGTATTGGGCAGTCCATTCAAGGGATACATGATCGTGCCACCATTATTGTTACCTATTCCGTAAACCTCATAATCGAATCCCTTATCGAGCGGAGTTTCCTTCCCGTCAGAATCCGTATGAATTACCATCAACTGCGACGATTTCGTAATCTTAAACAAAAACGAAAAAGACGTTGTTTCTCCGTCTCCTTCGTATGGCCCCGACTTGGTTTTCGTGGACGCAAGAGTCATTCAACACTCCCGCAGACTTACCCGTTTCCCCTATGACACTCAACGAATCGGCTAGCGACTTTCTTCCCCTACATCATCGACGACGACTAACCCCTGCGGTAACACGTATTCCAATTTTTCCATCTCATTCACCATCGTCTGGGTCACCACATCCCCCGATTTCAGATACATCATGAAAATGTCGAATGAAAATCTATTGAATCGGTCAATCGTTTCTTCTTTAATCCGATATTCTTGGGGCGCCTTGATTCTTCCATAACACCGAAGTTTTTGATCCTTTAACCAACAGCAATACGATTCCTCAGCATAATTCGTCACGTGCTGCATCAGCAAGACGCCAAGTAAGTCGTGGGAAAACCAGTTTATGATCGTGGATGTATCCAACAATGCATCGTTCAGCTCGGCACAATATAAATCCGTTTCCGTAAGGTTTGCCCCCCTAAAATTGGCCCCCGACAGCTCCGCGCGGCGAAAACTCGACCCGCGCAAATCAGACTCAGCAAAATTAACTCCGTTCAGTACAGCCCGATTGAAATTGCAGTTCCGGAATTCACCGTCACTCAAATCACCATCCACGATTTCTGCATGCTCGAAATCCTCTGCGAGCATTTTCGCGCGACGTAACGCGATGTGTGGTTCAATGATTCGGAACTTCTCTTCCTCGGTCACTTCCCGCAAAGGTGCACCATCTCGGTCGAGAAACGTTCTTTTTCGTTCGGTTCTGGTCTCTGGCATTTTTTCGTCCCCTCAACTGGTTCGATCTGTTTGTTACAGATTCACCCATGCGTTATTTTCGCGAGCCTCCACAACCTTCGTTGTGTTGTTGTAAATCATCATCCCGTTCCACGCACTTAGAGCATTCCTCTGAGTTGTAGTTAAAGATGGCAAGCTCAAATAGGAGGTCGTCCCGGTGATTTCCAACGGCGAATTACTGACAATCAATTTGGTATGGATATACGAACCACCGGAATGGATCGTCATACGGGCTGCACTGGCGCTTACGAATCCCAATGTATCATTGCCGACGCGGTACATGCCCATGTTTGTATCGTTGTAAAACGCGTAGCTTGGTGCACCGGTGGTTCCATTGCCAGCCCGCACCCATCCCTTATGTTGGGTGTTGCCGTTTAGCGTATCGAACGCGTGCGTCGGCGTGCTTCCTTGAACGCCCATCGTGATTCCGCGGCCCGCGGTGCTGTTCATATTCAGCTTTATAGAGTATCCCGTGACCGGTCCATATTGATGGGCCGAAACACTCGCCATTCCGAGCCCATACGTTTCGGAGGCTCCCCAAAGAGAAAGAAAGTCGTTGGTGCCAATCGCGACACCAGAACTACACCCCGAAAAGTCCGCCCAGGAACTGGTTTGATGGTAGCGAAGGCTCCCTCCCGCCGTAATGCCCAGTTCATTGTCGTTGACCCGGTACAACCCCGTATTCGAATCCGAATTGAACGTGATCGACGGAGCCGCCGCCGTACCGTTCTCGAATTTCGCCTGCCCTGAAACCAACGTCATATATGTCGTCGCGGCATTTCCCCATTCATGAAGACCTGAATTCGGATCGCGTTCGTACCAGCATTTCGTATCGACGCCAGGTGTCAAGAACGAGACGTCGACCGAAATCGCATCGTGCATGCGCGTCGTCGTCCATGATGACCCGGAGGCATCGCGTCGAAGCCAACGAACGTTGGATACTACGTTAGTACTAATCCCGGAAAAATTAGATATAAGAGTAGTATCGTCTACCGAACTTCCCAACGAACTCGATTGATGTATGCGAATCGCAGCATTGAAAAGTCCCGTTATACCCACCATCAACCCGCCTGTCGGTGCCAGGATATCACCCGTCGCGTTCAACGTCGTAAAGGTACCCACCGCTGGAGTCGTTCCACCGATTACAGTGCTATTCACGGTACCGTTGCTAATCGTGAGATTATCGGCCACTTTCGAATTCGGCAGTACTCCTGTTCCCCAGCTCGAATAATTGAACGTACCCCACGCAGCGGTTCCGCTGTTGTTATAAATAACATCATTGGTCGAACCACCGGTATTGATGTCGCTCACATCGACCGAGCCACCACCGGAAACGCTCAACACGCCAGATGTATAGGTTAGACCCGTACCTGCAATCGCCGATTCGATGGCCGATCCCTTGATCGTTCCGTTCGAATTCGTGAGCGTCGTGTTCGACGTCCCGGCCACAAGGACGCCATCCGGAAACGTAACCGTGTCGATCGAAGTCCCCGTCCGTTCCACCTCCAACCAACCGTTCGAGATGGTAAGGGCATCGTTGTACGCAGCAAATTTCAATTGTTCGCCGACGGCCCGCATGGTCCAATATTTGTTATCCAAAGTTGCACCCGTCTCAGACATGAGAAACTGAGGTGAGGTTCCGAACATATTGACACGCACGCTCGCCGTAACAGAGCCGTTGGCCACGATGTCGGAAAAAGTTCCATCGGCAGGTGTCGTCGCTCCGATCACACTGTTGTTGATGGTCCCGCCATCGACAGTTAAATTGTTCGCCACATTCACGTCGGGCAACACTCCCGTGCCCCAACTACCGTAATTGAACGTTCCCCACGCAGCGGTTCCGCCGTTGTTATAAATCACATCATTGGTCGAGCCGCCCGTCGTAATGTCGGCAACGTCCACCACGCCTCCGCCGGAAACACTCAATACGCCCGACGTGTAGACCAACCCCGCCCCGGCGATGGCTGACTCAATGGCCGCTCCTTTGATCGTCCCATCCGCGTTGGTCAATGTCGTGCCCGACGTACCGGCTACGAGCACGCCATCCGGAAACGAAACCGTATCAATTGCTTGGCCGGTGCGTTCTACTTCCAACCAATTTTGAGAAGTGGAAAGCGCGTCGTTATACACGGTAAAAAGCAACTGTTCCCCATTGGCCTGCATTGCCCAATATTTATTGTCCGACGCTGCATCCGTTTCAGATAGGAGGACCTGGGGTGCGACCCCACTCACATGAAACTGCACGCTTGCTGTCACCGACCCCGTCGATACGACAGACGTAAACGTTCCAACTGCTGGAGTACTCCCTCCAATTACCGAGTTGTTGATCGTTCCACCGTCGATGGTGAGTGAGTCCGCGACGTTCGCATTGGGCAATACGCCGACTCCATCACTGGAATAGTCAAACCCTATCGAACTGACCGGCCCCCATACGGCCGCCGACCCGTTGTTGTAAATGATGTCGTTCGTAGATGAGCTAGTCGTATCAATATCGCCGACCCCAATCGAACCTCCGCCGACAACACTAAGTACTCCCCCGGTCAAATCCAACCCGGCACCCGCGATCCCAGATTCCAAAGCGGCGCCCCGTAACGTCCCATTCGCATTCGTTAAGACGGTGTTCGCGCTACCCGCCGTAATCGTTCCGTCTGTTTCCAAATTTCCGAAAACGTAGAGGATCGAAAACGTACCAGCGGCCGGAGTCGTCGCGCCAATCACGGCGCTATCGATCGTGCCCCCCGAGATCGTCGAATTGGAAAGCGTTCCTCCTGTTACGGTCAGTCCCGCGATCGTATTCCCATACACCACCGAGGCCCCGTCAAAATAGAGAATATCGTTCGTCGTCGCTCCTTCAATATCCAAACTCGACAGATCGATGGTCGTCAACTCCGGAAAATCATAGTTGCGCAACCCGGTCCCCGCCGCGTTCCATCCGAGGAGGTGACTCTTTTCGGGTACGGGAAAAATAGCAGACGTGCCTGAGTCGGCAGACATATTTAACAGAAATGCGCGGCTGATATTCTCCTCCAACTGCTGGAGCCCCATCGCCAGAAGATCGAAGACATCCTCATGCACCCGTGGATCAAATCGCCCGCCGGTCGTAATATCCGTCAACTGGGTAAGGGGTACCGCCCGATAAATCGTAATTTTTTCATCGGCTGGTAAGGCTGGACCGGTCTTGGGATACGTAACGGTTCCGCCGCCTTCATTTCCCAGACCGGAGATGGAATACAGGCCCGAAACCACTTCAGTTTCGGTTCCCTCTTCATCCGTATGAATCACGTACAAATGGGATTTGTCCAGGATTTTGAACAAATACGAAAACGACCTGACATTTCCATCGCCAATATACGGTCCGGCTTTACTCTTTGTTGACGCAAGTGTCATTCAACACTCCTCATTTTTCACCTACGTGGAAATATCTAAGCATTCAGAGATGTGAGATAACTATGCAGATCTTCGTGATCCAGGAAATCCTGCATCGTTGGAATTTGAGCTGCCGCACTGCCTAAGATCGCATCCGCTTCGTTTCGGATTTTCCGGTTTTCCGCTTCATTCAGCGTCCCACGTCGCTTGAGCCGTTGGTGCATCCCGCGCAGTTCACTTGCTTCACGCAAACGATGCTTGCAAAAATCCATGACCATCTGTAAATGTCCCAATTCTTCTTTTTTCGTTGCCATATCAATTCTCCGTTCAGGTTATTACCAGGAATGACTAACCCGGCTCCACGTGTTGGTAGCCGTGCAAATGTATAAATAGTTCGCGTCCCACGCCAACGTACCTTTTTCGCCTGCAGCCCCCGATGACGCCGGAGTCGTAGAGTTCGTCACAATGGGATTTCCATTTGGGAATCGCACATCTCCCGACCCCATATCCATTTTTACCAGGTCGAAGTTGGACAACGGTGTCGCGTCATTCACACGCCGCAGCACCAAATGACCCGCATCACTTTCGAGCTGCCCCAGTCTCTCGTTCGCGTCGGAATCCATCGCGATTAAATTGATACCGGCCGCGGAGGTTCCCTGTACCGTTATTTTCACATCGCCCGTTTCCGCAACGACAATGCCGTCGGCACCACCGAGCCATTCTGGCGTATCCACCGTTCCGGACCCCACGTGCAACATGTACTGCGGCGATTCCTGATGGATGCCCAAGCCGCCCTCAGGAATAGTCACCGCATCAATCGTCGTGTCCGTGCGATCGACCTGCAGCCAATTTTGAGTGGCCGAGATCGCATCGTTGTACACATAAAAATGAAGTCGTTCGGCGTTCGCCAGGATAGCCCAATGTTTGTTGTCCGTCGTTCCGTCCGTTTCGGACAGGGTTAATTGGGGCATCGTCCCGAGAACGTGAAGCTGCATACTCGCGGTCAACGCAGTCACCCCCGTTATGGCTCCATTGTTCAACGTCACCGTGTCTTCCTTGATCGCTTTCCCCGTCGTTCCGTCAAATACAGCCACTGCGTTCGCCGTTGCACTCCCCGGCCCGGACACGTCTCCGGCTCCCCCGCCGCCCGTGGTGCTCAATACCCCGCCGGCCGATAACGATAGTCCTGCCCCTGCAATGGCCGATTCAAAAGCCGCCCCCAGAATTTTTCCGTCCGCCCCCGTCAACGCCACATCGCCCGAGCCGGCGGTGATGGTTCCATTCACGTCCAGGTTGCCCGTCACATTCGCGGTACCGGCCGTCAAGTTTGAAAGCGTGATCGAATTGGTATAGGCCAATTCCGTACCATCAAAATGAATCACGTCATTCAAGACTGCGCCAACGGTATCAATCTGCTCCAAACTGATGTCCGTAACGCCGGGAAGATCGTAGTTCTGAAGAGCATCCGCTTCTGGCGTCCACCCAATCACCCGCGAAGGTTCGGGCGGAGGGAAAATCATCGAAGTATCGGAGTCGTCGGAAATATTCAATAGAAACGCACGGCTCAACTGTTCATTCAGCTGCTGAAGCCCCATCGTCTCCAAATCGAACGTATCTTCGTGGACCCGCGGGTCAAACCGGCCGCCCGTCGTAATATCCGTCAACTGTGTCAACGGAACTTCCCGGTACAAGGTCAGCTTTTCGCCCAGCCCAAGACGCGTATCACTCTCGTCCGCATCCATCGGATAAAAGACCATGCCGCCATTGTTATTCCCGACACCCGTGATACGGTAGTCGTCATCCAAATCCAATTTCATTTCGTCGCCGTTGATGTCCGTCAATATCACCTTCAAGTCATCCGCGTACAAAATCTTAAATTGGTATGAATACGAAATCGTTGTTGACGATCCATCACCCGGATCATCCCCGTCGTACGGTCCCGATTTACTATAAGGTGTCGCCAGAGTCATCGTTCACTCCCGCGGACCTACCCGTTTCCTTTTTTCGAAAAGGTAAAATTACTGAAAGTTGACGTTTCCAAGCCCCTCTCCTGGAAACCGTTTATGTTATTTCCCGCTCAGAGCACAGCAGCGCGCGGTTCTGGTTCGTCTTCGCGGTTTTCTATTCTATGCGTCGCCGCACGATACATATACAGGTTTAACAATTGAATGCGCCGTGCCGTGAGTACTTTCTTCCTATCCCCCTTTAAGGCCGCCTTTCGAGCCATCCACCATTGCCGACGCATCTCCATCGCGTGACGGGCCGGCTTAACGAGCGTGATCGATTTTCTGGAAATCGTTTGATGCGCCAGTTTTTCGAGAAACTCTGCCGACATGGAAAACGTGTACTCATCGCCAGCGGCGGCCCGTATTTCCGACTCCAACATGGTTACCGCATCGTCATTCAGGATGGCGTCATAACTGTCGTCGTCCCCCTCATTTTCGAGCCATTCCGACACCCGGCTTTCGATGCGCTTCTTGATATTGTCTTTCGTCAAATCCAGGACAGCGTGTAACAGGTCTTTTCCGGACGAGAAGCCAAATCGTTCCGCGACGGTTTCGGGGTCCAGTCCGTCATCCGATTTTGTCGTTATGGCGTTCTTACCGCGAGGCAGTTTCGCAATGAGTTTCTTACCCGCAGCCGAACCCCTCAATATCGCCCGCACCAATTTGTCATTCAATTGATGAATTCCTTCAAACTCGCCATCGATGGCTGCCATTCCTGTAGCCAGGAACCGTTTGGCTTGAAAATCTTTTCCCGCTTCCAATTCCACCCGCACTTTTCCTTCTACTTCCGAGCGGTGCCGTTTGTATTCCGGACTCTTTCGACTTTCGATGCGCTTGAGCGATACACCGATACGCCTCCGTTTCGCTTCGTTTTCAATTTTCATAGGAAGTTTGTTGTGCCGCTCCCATTCTTCTTCGGACACCCCCATTTGGGTGCGATTTTCGTAAACCGGCCGCAGACCCAATTCGTGAAGTGACACACCCACCGAAACTTCCTGCTCCCTGAGGGCTTCCATCACGTCCAATACCTCACGGGAAAACTGTGTTTCATCAGGGTCCATCTCAATACCACGGCGATACGTTTCCAACAGATAGTCGCCATAACCTATGAAGGTATTTTCCAATTCTTCCGAACTGAACGAAGGAAGTCCGTCCTTCAGATAATTCATGTATTCCTTCGAAAACTGCTTAAAATGGGACGGTTTTAATTTACTGATCGAATCGACCTTGAAATGGTCGTTCAATGAATCGAATTGCTTTTCCATAAATTTGTCGACGGCCGGAATCTTCGACATGGATTGAAGGGATTCAAAAAACGTGCCCGCCATTTCACCGAAGAACGTCGGCACGTCGCCTCGCGGTGTAAATCCTTCATTCTTGCGGTTCTCAAAGGGCTGCTTCTGAATACGTTTGAACAGCTTTTCGATATTGGTCGAAGTAACGAAGTCGCGGACTGGTATTCCAAGGAGCCGTGCCGTACCTACAACCATTGCAGTCTTCAAAGCAATTTTAATTCCCCTACGCCAACGTCCACCTTTCCGGCCAGTCTTTTCTTCACTCGGCCCATCGTTCTGAAAGAGACCTTGAATCCGGTCGATCTGCTCTTCTTCGGCGTTGGCGTCCTGAGTCCGTTGCGAAACCAGCTCCGTTTCGCGAATCATCGTTTCGCGGTCGGCCTTAACTTCATTGGAACTCATCATCCCCGGAGACAAACGCAAATCACGGCCCAATATTTCGCCGGCCGGGGAAGTCCCGATCATGGCATAGTAACGACCAATAGGGATTTCGATATCCCCTCCTAATTGGGCAGTTCCGGAAAGCTGTTGCCGCAGATCGCGAACCGACATATTCAATACCTCAGCATGCTCGGGCGCATCCTTCATGAAATTACGCAGTACTTCGGCGTCGACGTACACGTGCGTTTGTCCCGGGAGAACCCGATCCACCGTTTTCTTGATGTAATTCGCTAGGATTTCCGGGTTGGCGTTTCCCCCATTTTTGTTTTGTGTGAACTCCTCCAAGGCAGCCAACAATTGCTGGTCTTCACTTGCCCGTTTCATGTCCTCAAACATGCGAACTCCCTGGAACGATTCGATGGTGGCACGATTATTGGGAGTCGTCGCGTGGTTCGTCGTAATATATCCGATATGTCCGCTGAGCCGCTCGGCCTTTTCCTCATCTCCACCGTCCATCGATGCATTTTCAGCCGCAGGAATCATGTTTCCAATAGCCTCGCCGACGAACGCCGGTGCAGTCGCGTCAGCCGCGCCTTCTAAACCTTCGCTTTCGGATACGTCGTCCACGCCTTCCATTCCCGATGGTGCGACTTTGCTGTCTGTCGGATTCGGTTCCTCCATCACGTCTTCCATCGGCGGTTCGAGTTCGGTCAACATCTCTGCCGGTTCCACCCCAGCTTCTTCGGGTTCCGTCGATTCGTTTTCCGTGGGCTCACTGCCTGGTACCTCGGCGCCGACCTTTCCTTTCAACCATTTTTTGCCTTCGTCCATATGCTCTTCGGCGGCCGTTCCGCCCACTTTCTCGATGGTGGTCTCCACGCCCACATCCATCAGTTTCTGCCCCGCTTCGATAAATCCGGAGGCGTCACTATCGGGGTCCGTCTTGATGATATTGCCGGTCGCTTTACCGATAAAATCACTACCGATAGAATGCAACGTTTTCTCGCCGCTATCGACAAGCACGTCGGTAACAATACCCTTGACTTCTTTCCCGGTCAGCAATCCTGAGTGTCCCTTAAAAGCATTCGGATCGGCGCCTTTCGCACCGCTCACCGTTGTGGCCTTCATGAACTCTTCCGCGAGTCCTATGACCGCTTTCGCAGAGAAATCTTTCCCTGTAGATTTTGCAAAATCCATGACTCGTTCTTGCCACTTGGGATCGGTGGCCATTTCGATCATGCGACTCTCCAAGGCATCCCGCATTTCTTTTTGAGCTTTCGCCGCGTTTTTATTAACGTGGCCCGCGACCATGGCGATCGCATCAATAGCCGTCAAGGTGATCCCGGCGACTCGAGCATATTGCGCTGCGATTCTCGGGTCGATTCGTTTGCCGGTTTTTTTGTCTTCTGTAAACAAGAGTGTCATCATCATATCGGCGGTTTGTTCGTGACCTTTGATCGCGACTTGCACCGCGTCGGTCAATAAGGATGTCTTCGTTCCGGCTCCGAGCACATCCAATGTGCCCGATACCATCAGCTGGATTCCTTCATCGGAACCATCAACGATCGCATTGCCCAAAAATCCATACTCGCCAGTTCGCTCTAGTTCGTCATCCATCTGCCCCTTGAGGTTTTCGATGAAGTCGATCTTTTGCTGAATTTCAAACTCCCACTTCTCCAGCGCCTTACCCGTCAGGTTGTTTTCTTTTAGCAATTCACTCATGAGTTCCGTTGAGGTCCCTCTCGTTGTGTACTTCAAACGACTCTTCGCGAGTCCATTCGTCAAGTCGTGGGAGAACGTACCGACCCCGTCAATATATTTTTGATTGGACTTTCGCTGTTTTTCTTTTGCATCCAACTTCCGGTGGTACTCCGGATCGCTCATCAATTCCTTGATGCTTGGCTTTTTTCCTATATCTATTTGGATTGGATTCGGTCTTATTTTTTCAGCCTGAATCTGAAGCACCATGTCATCCGGACCCTCTTCAATATCCAAGTCGCGACGACCAGGCGTCGACAAATGCGGAGGAATACCGGGCTGAATTCGTTCGCCGTCGTAGACGCCGCCGTCTTCTCTTACTTTTTCTCCAGTGTGCGAATCTCGCGATTTCATTTCAGCCAGCTGCTGGTCAGATTCCTCGATCGAGATTTCAGTCCCCTGTGAATCCATTGGGGAATTGACTCCGCCGAAAACCATCGCGTCTTGTGCGGAACCGCCGTAACTGGGAGTTGTTTTTTCTTTTTCTTTAATTTCCGTAATTGGTTCACTCATGGACTATTCCTCGTTCGAGACAGGTAGTGTTGGTGCGACTTATTTTCTTGACAAACTTGTGCGGACACTCGAAATGTCGTGACGCTTCCACTTTCCTCGTGCCTTACGTGCTTCGACGAAGTACATAACCGCCTCGGGATATAACTCTTCGTCAAATAATTCCGAGACATCTTTCATGTCCGTATAAAAAGTATTCAAACTATCTTCAATGATTGAAAAATCTGGGATGATCCCGTGTTCCTTGAACGCCCTCGCCAACGGGGCCACTTTTTCCGGCGGCATTCGCCTACCGTTGATGAAAATCGGAGGTTGCTGTATCGGTTTAAGGTCTTCCTTCCACACACGATGCTTGCTCTGCTCTTTCTCCCAGAATTGCCGGGTTTCGCGAACTTCTTCGAGTGCCTCTTTTGCCGCGCGCTCCATCACCGCAGGATCGTTTGGGTCGTTGCCCTTCATCGAGCCCAGGATTTTGATTCCGTCGTAGTACTTCTCGTAATACTTATCGACCATTTCCCGATCCAGAATATCGAGTTCATGTTCGTCCTTCATTCCTATGGAGGATTCCTTATCCGGGCCTCTCAAGTCTCTCATTCCGAAACCCAATTCCCGTAGTTTCGCTTCGGCGATTTCACCGCGAAGATCAACCTGGCGCGGGTTTTCACCGCCAGCCAACTTAGCCTGCATATCTTTAAGAATCGACAAATCTTCGTCCGAGATGATCCCCTTGTCTCCCCATTCGTCCAAATTAATCTCTTCCATAACTTCGCGTTTTTTCGGATCGCGCATGTTGGTCCATAATTTCCGATATACATTTCTATCCGTCGTGACCGGCTTGCCTGACCTCATTCGTTCACCACGAGCCATCAACCGATCGTAACTTCCATGGTGTTTCACCAGCTCCTGGATTTCACGCGGCGCATCGGCAAACGTGCCTCCCGAATTTTGTAACTCTCGAATTTGGGCGTCGGCTGCATACATCTCTTCTCGGCCGGCAAATTCAGTTGCGGCCGTTTGGTCCTCGATGGCCTTCATCGTGTCGTCAAATTGGGTTTCGTCTATTTCGTCGTTCTCACGTTGCATTTTTATTTTTTTGATAGCTTGCGTTTTTATTTCAACTTGCTGCTCCGTATTGGGGACATAGATTGTTTCGAGGCTCGCTTCCATCAAGGCATCATCTTTAAGTGTCTGCACCGTTTGTTGG
>Ga0315336_1002842_pt1 | contig 24991 bp, 20 predicted proteins | sample ASW5metaG_FD_204512 | JGI IMG/M metagenome (GOLD analysis project Ga0315336, IMG submission 204512) | Ammonia-oxidizing marine archaeal communities from Monterey Bay, California, United States - ASW #5 | ecosystem: Environmental > Aquatic > Marine > Intertidal zone | place: USA: California... | reverse complement strand
CCCGTCGGTCGCTAAAAAAGCCGCCTGGGGCCTGAAGTACACCCGCGCCATCTCCGACCCGGAATTCAACACCGGCACCGTCGAAACCGACAAAGAGCTGCTGCGCAACCTGATCGCCTACTACTGCGTCCTGGAAGGCATCTTCTTCTACTGCGGCTTCACCCAGATCCTGTCCATGGGCCGCCGCAACAAGATGACTGGCGTTGCCGAGCAGTTCCAGTACATCCTGCGTGACGAGTCGATGCACCTGAACTTCGGTATCGACGTGATCAACCAGATCAAGATCGAGAACCCGCACCTGTGGGATGCGGCGATGAAGGAAGAAGCGACCCAGATGATCCTGCAAGGGACCCAGCTGGAGATCGAATACGCCCGTGATACCATGCCACGCGGCGTACTGGGGATGAACGCAGCGATGATGGAGGACTACCTCAAGTTCATCGCCAACCGTCGCCTGACCCAGATTGGTTTGAAAGAAGAGTACCCAGGGACTACCAACCCGTTCCCTTGGATGAGCGAGATCATGGACTTGAAGAAAGAGAAAAACTTCTTTGAGACGCGTGTGATTGAGTATCAGACGGGTGGGGCGTTGAGCTGGGACTGATTGTCACCGCAAAGACAAAGGCTGCCAAAAGGCAGCCTTTTTTATTGGTGCGTAATTATAACGTCGCCACGCACTCGCATTGATGATAGCAAACAGCCATGATATAACTATCATTTCGTACTTAGCCTAGTGAGGATGGATAAATGGATGTGCCATACGAGTTGAAAGAAGCTCTTTGTAACGACAAACTCGTTATTTTTGTCGGCTCAGGATTATCAAGAGCAGTAGGACATCCTACTTGGAAAGGTCTAGTACTCGATCTCCTAGAATCAAGCAAAGACAGAATCGACAACGCAACAGTATATAGCGAAGCTGTCAAGGCCGACATCTTCGATCCACTGGAAGCTTTAGAAAAGCTCAAAACGGCTCACAAAAAAACAATCTACGAGCATTTCCAGCAGCGCCTCAGCGCAGTGAGCCAAAGCGAAATACATAAAAAGTTAGGTTCGGTCTCAAGCAAAATAATAACAACTAATTATGACAAAATCATAGAACATAACATACCAACCCTAACCATCATCGACAACACCAGTGACTTCAACCTATCCAAGCTGGATACGATTAGCAGCTACCTCTTAAAAATTCATGGCGATATTACTAGACCCGACAGCTGCATTATCTTCAATAGCGACTACGAAAACCTCTACAAACGAGACACGCTAGCCAAGTACCAACTCGAAAAAATTTTTTCCAACCATACCTGTTTATTTATGGGTTTCAGCTTTACCGATCCATATGTTACGACACTATTTGAAAAGGTATCTGAACTCTACGGCGGTTACGGCCCGCAGCACTATATAATATCAACCGCCAAAGTTAAATATGAAGGTATCAAAACAATTGAAATCACTAATCATGACCACCTAGAAACTTACATTGAGCAATTGACCTCAATTAAGATAGCTGCCACTCAGATCGAGCCGAGTGACCCGCCGCCTGCCCTGCATCAAGCAAACAATGACATACTACTAAGAAACTTTGGCACCGACACACCTCCGAACGTTGAGTATTGGGTAGGCAGAGAAACCGAGCTGAAACTTCTAACAGCCGAATCAGACTTTAAAGTGATTTTTATAACTGGATTTGGCGGCCAAGGTAAGTCTTCATTAGCTGCATACTATACTGAAATATGTAAAGCCAGCAACAAATACTCTCTCACCGACTGGCGGGACTTCAAAGAGGAAGATCATAATTTTGATCTAAAGATAGCCTCAATAATTGAAAAAATCACCTCAGGCAGAATCACAGTCAGCGCCTTGGTCGGACTTGACAGTGATACTTTGATAAAAATCTTTTTTAAAGAACTTGGGGGCCAGTCATGTCTGTTCGTATTCGATAATGTCGACTCATATATCGACCTCGAAACATTCGAGCCGGTAGGCTCGATCGGAAAGTTATTCAATGCAGCTTTCAACACTCCACATAATTCTAAATTCATTTTCACCTGCCGCCCAGTCATTCATTACGCAGACATCAAGTTTTTCCAACTGAAAATTGCGGGACTTACTTTAGAGAATGTCTTCAATCTCTTCGACTCCGCGAAACTTCCTATTTCGCCTCTCTCTGTAGAAAAGCTGGTTACTCGCGCATTTTCGTTAACCGATGGTCACGCACTGTGGGTTTCGCTAATATTAGCGCAAGCAAAGCGCGGTCAAAAAAACGTTGAGAACTTCTTAGATAACATTGAAAGAAAAAATATCGTTAATGCATCTGAAAGCACAAGGCTCTCTACAAGAATTCTTCGAGAAATATGGGATTCCCTAAACGACAAACAGAAGATCCTCCTTCGAACCTTAGCTGAGGCGGTCACATCTGAAAGTGAAGAAGAGATCTCAAAGATCATCGGATCCGAACTAAATTTTAACCAATTCTCTAAATCCTTAAGGACATTAAAAGACCTACACTTAATCGTCACAAAAGGCGACGACAACTACATTGAACTACACCCTCTCGTGAAAGAATTTATTAAATATAACTTCCCGAATCACGAGCAAAAAAAATTCATCTCTTTATTCATTCGCTATTACGACCAATTCATCGTACTGCTGAAGCCTAGACTCAACCAAATATTAGGCCTAGACGAATTTAAAACCTGGTCGCACAAAATAGAACTGCTTATCAATAATTCAGAATATGGTGAGGCTGTAAATTCATTAGTCGAGATTGAGCAGTCCATAAACAGATCCGGATTCACTGAAGAATATGTACGTCTGTCTTGTGCGCTTTTGGAAAAAATAAGCTGGACACCTAACAAACGGGAACGTTACGACAATTTCATCGATTTTTTAAACAGCGCCATTACCGCCATCTCCCAGTACGGGGACAAAGAATCTGCAAGCAAGTACCTTGCCAAATTTGAAGAACACATAACTACGAAAAATAACGATTACATTTTTTTACTATCCACCAAAACCAATATGCACTGGTTCAACAATGAATATGAGAAAGCAATCAAGTACGGGGAAGAGGCAGACTACTTAATAACACAAACAGGTGAACAGGACAAATGGGATGCTCGGCATAGACTTAACTTAGCATATAGGGACTCAGGCATTCCAGAAAACGTCGAAAAATCTCTACAATTTTTTTTAAATGGTCATGAGGTCGACAAAGTAAGCTCAAGGGATCTACCAAACCAAGACATCAACTTTTCCGTTTATGGAAATGTCGGGAGATGCCTGCATTACTATCGAAAATATGACCCAGCAATGAACTGCTACGTAAAGTCCCTGTGTAAATTGCGAGAAGGCCTGTATTCAGACCTACACTTAAACACAGGTTACGCACACCGATGGATAGGTGATGCACTAAAGGAGGCAGGTTCAGATGAATACTTGTATTTTTATCTTAACGCATACCAAAGCTGGAAAAAGTGTGCCCCCCCAATGGCCAACAACATTCAAAAGCTCATAGACGCTTACCCTTCCTCTACTAAGTTAGACTCGATCATGTCACTCCCATCATGGCAGATTGAAAAATACTGCGAAGACTGGTGCAATAAACGTATTCCGACATGAATGATTGACTATTCCTACATGGCGGAAATTGACATATGCCAAAACCGAGTGTTGAATAGGGACGGCGCCTAAGAAACGCCCCACACAGCGGTACACCCGCTCCCGATAGATGCGGCTATTTCGTGCCTGTGGTCTAATATCGCGCGCATGAAACACTCTGTAACGTCGGGAGTGGGCTAATAGAACACCCGCAAGGGGAATACGTCCGGCCTGCTGTGTGAGGTTTCTTAGCTCCCGACACCCAGCCCTAAGAAAGCTGACAACAGACCGAGGTTATGGATATGGTTATCAAAGCATCCACTCGCAGGCGTTGCCTATGTGCGTTTCTACCGATTTACCCTGAGATCACGGAGGCCAGCCATGACTGACCTTCAAACCCCTACCCTCTTCACCCGCCACAACCGCCCTCTCCACACCCTCTGGCTCGAATCCCAAGCCTGGTTCTGCGCCCACGAACTCGGCAGGCTGAGCGGTCACTTCTTCGACGAACACTGCATGCGCAAGCTCGACCCGGACCAGTACCGCACGGTGCCGCTAGTGCGCTATGGCAAATACCAGGAGACCACCATGGTCAGTGAGTCCGGGGCCTATACCTTGTTGGCGCATCACCATGTGCCGGAGAACCGCCATTTGCGCCGGTGGCTGACACATGAGGTGGTAGCGGTACTGCGTGATATTCAGGCAGATGGGGTGTACGACGCGCCGAGGCTGGGGCAGATGTGCTGGCCTGGTGGGCGGAGTGCGACGTTGCTTTATTGGCAGAGTGAGCCTTGGGTGAGGATGCGGGATATGCCGGTGGTGCTGGCTGGGGAAGTTGAGCTGCCGGGGCCGGTGGAGAAGCGCAAATTGAGTTGGCGCGAGTGTGCGCAGCGGGCGCTGCGGATGCATGGGGTTTAGCGGGCGATTTTTGCCTGTTCTGACCCTTTCGCGGGTGAACCCGCTCCCACACCGAACTCGGATGCCTGGACAGATTCCGTTAGCCTAAACAGCGTTTGCGTGCTCTGCTAATACGCGGTTCCGGCTATTGCAGAACCAGTGGGAGCGGGATCAGTCTACTGCTAGTCAGTGAGCCAATTGGGGCCGTTTTGCGGCCCTTTTTGGGCAAGCTCTGCTGCTTTTGTAGGATTTTGATTCAACACTGCCCGCAAAAACCACACTCGCGGCCTTCTGGTTACCTGCCAGGGCTATTACACTGATTAGCAATCAATCTACGCGTGTGATCGAATCAGGAAAAGCTATGGCAATCTTGCGCGAAAACCAGCTTAGCGACGAGGCTATCGAGAATCTGGAGAACCAGATCCCAGAGATGGCTGCAGCTGCTACACGCCTTGCGTATTTCCGGGCTGTTGCAGCGGGGCATACGGTTGTCACCGTCGACAACAACCACATCATCGCAACCCACGCTGATGGCCATGTTGAAGTGCTTGCAGAAACCAAACCGAGCCTGAAGGTGAAGACCGGACAGCGCTTCACCGTGCGCAAGCTCAGTGGGCGCGCCTAAGCTTCGCGTTTTTGCCGGCCCTAATGGGTCTGGCAAAAGCACCATCAAGGACCAGATTCCAGCTCGGCTGGTCAACCTTTACGTCAATGCTGATGAACTTGAAAAGTCTGCCAAAACGACAGGGTTCATCGACCTGAGTGATTATGGCCTTGAGCTCACCGAGCAGGCATTACGGACGTATCTCACCCAGCATCCATTGATCATAAGGGCAGGCCTGCAGGAGAGCGCAGGCCGGCTAACACTCGTAGGCCAAAAAATCGAATTCCGAGGCGTGGATGTAAATTCCTACCACGCTGCAGTCATTGCAGACCTCATCCGCCATCAATTGCTCGAACGCAGAATCAGCTTCACGTTCGAGACAGTGATGTCCTCTTCGGAGAAGGTTCGATTTATGGAAGCGGCTCAGCAGATGGGCTACCGGACTTACCTGTATTTCGTAGCCACCGACTCACCGCAGATCAATATTCTTCGGGTAGCAAACCGGGTCGATGATGGCGGCCATGACGTCCCGAGAGACAAAATTACCCAGCGCTATGCTCGAACACTCTCACTGCTTCCAGAGGCCATTTCCGCAGCAAATCGGGCTTATATTTTCGATAACTCCGGAGATGAGTCTGTGTTTCTTGCAGAGATTACTGATGGCGCAACGCTGGAGTTTCATCAGGACGACATGCCAGATTGGTTCATCAACGCCTACCTGAGCCGGGTTTGGGAATCTTGATGAACTGGCTGAAGGAAAGAGGCGCGCTGCGGCGCAGGTTCTGCTTGCTTGCATGAACTGCGAGGGCTAGGGAGCGCTCGATCTCATCCAGTCAGTCGCTCCGCAAATGAATAGGCCCCGCCCACGCCGACAAGAGGGGTACGGCACGACGAGGTGCCGGGACTGGACATGCCAGTCTACGTGGTCGAGGACGAGGCCAGATCTGAAGATAGCGCAGGGTAACGACAAGGTCCACAGGCGATTGGATTTGTAAACCACGTCTTCGGTTTACAGGCGTACGTCTGTGGGAGCGGGTTTGCCCGCGAAGCAGGTTACGCGATGGATGGCACCGGCTTTGCCGGTGTTCGCGGCTAAAGCCGCCCCTACAGAGGGCGCGCCCGCTGCTGAGATAGTGCCTAGGACTACCTTAGTCGTAGTATGTCTCTAGAGGGCTCTCGGTAGAGCTTCCGCAGCCAGATTTTTGCCATCTTACCCCTAAATTGCCCAGCCATCAGCCGTTGACAGCCCTCCTCCCCCTTGCTAATAATCGCCCACAGTTGTACGACAACACATAACAAAAACAACAATCAGTGGACGAACTCATGTCGACATCCATCCCGCTACACCTACGTCTGTTGCATACCCCTCTTCCCCCGGCCAGCTCGCGTACGCCTGCCAATACGTAGCGCCCGGTTACCGCGTATTCACCCCTGGCCCTGACCGGCCCGTTATCTACCCGCCCCTGCCGCAGGCCGCTTGCGCGTGCCCGGTAGACGGGCTGCCACACCCTTAGGGAGCACAACAATAATGAAAATCTGCCACACCCTGCCCTTCGCCCTGCTTGGCGCCGGGGTTATCGCCGGCCTGCCGGGCACCAGCCTGGCTGCGGGATTTGTCGAGGACAGCAAGGCCACGCTCGGGCTGCGCAACTTCTACATCAACCGCAACTTCACCAACCCCAGCAACCCACAGAGCAAGGCGGAGGAGTGGACGCAAAGCTTCATTCTCGATGCCCGCTCGGGGTTCACTGAAGGGCCAATCGGCTTTGGCGTGGATGTGCTGGGGCTGTGGTCGGTCAAGCTCGACGGGGGTGGCGGTACCTATGGCACGGCGTTGCTGCCACGCCATGACGATGGCAAGCCGGCAGACGACTACGGGCGCCTGGCAGTGGCGGGCAAGGCGCGTATTTCCAAGACCGAACTGAAGATCGGTGAATGGATGCCGGTACTGCCGATTCTGCGTTCGGACGACGGGCGTTCGTTGCCACAGACGTTCCGTGGCGGGCAGGTTACCTCCAACGAAATCGCAGGGCTGACCCTGTACGGCGGCCAGTTCCGCGGCAACAGCCCGCGTAACGACGCGAGCATGGAAGACATGAGCTACGGCGGCGGCGTGTCGGACCGTTTCAACTTCGTCGGCGGCGAGTACAAGTTCAACCAGGACCGCACGCTGGTGGGGCTTTGGAATGCGGTGCTGAAGGACGTGTACCAGCAGCAATACCTGCAACTGAGCCACAGCCAGCCGGTGGGTGACTGGACCCTGGGTGCGAACCTGGGCTACTTCCATGGCGACGAGGACGGCTCCGAACGCGCCGGGCAGCTGGACAACAAGACCTACTCGGGGATGTTCTCGGCCAAGTACGGTGGCAGCACCTTCTGGGTGGGGCTGCAGAAAGTCGATGGTGATACCTGGATGCGGGTGAACGGCACCAGTGGCGGGACCTTGGCCAACGACAGTTACAACTCCAGCTTCGACAATGCCAACGAGCGTTCGTGGCAGGTGCGCCATGACTTCAACTTCGTCACCGTCGGGGTGCCAGGGCTGACCTTGATGAACCGCTACATCAGCGGTCGCGATGTGCACAGCGGGGGGGTGACCGATGGCAAGGAGTGGGTGCGTGAAACGGAGCTTGCGTATGTGATCCAGAGCGGGGCATTCAAGGATTTGAGTGTGAAATGGCGTAACTCGTCGATTCGCCGGGATTACAGCAATAACGAGTTTGACGAGAACCGGTTGATCTTCAACTACCCATTGTCGTTGCTCTGATCAAGACCTGCGGGTTTACCCGCGAATACGGTGGTGGCGGCAACGGTGAGCGGCGGGTGGAGATTGGCCAGCAGGGCCGGCCTCTTCGCGGGTAAACCCGCTCCTACACGACGGCCTGCGCCCAACCACCGACCTGTGTCCACCATTGATCAGGTGTAGGAGCGGGTTTACCCGCGAATACGGTAGCGGCGGCAACGGCGAACGGCGGGTGGAGATTGGCCAGCAGGGCCGGCCTCTTCGCGGGTAAACCCGCTCCTACACGACGGCCTGCGCCCAACCACCGACCTGTGTCCACCATTGATCAGGTGTAGGAGCGGGTTTACCCGCGAATACGGTGGTGGCGGCGACGGTGAACGGCGGGTGGAGATTGGCCAGCAGGCCTGGCCCATTCGCGGGTAAACCCGCTCCTACGGGCGACCGCGCAGGCCTTTCGCATTTTCTTATCCGCGAAAAGGCCGGCAAAAGCCGCCCAAGCCTCATTGACAACACACAGAACCACCGCCAATAATCACTCAAGTCATACGACAACCTACAACAACTAACAACAAGAGCCGGCCATGACCACTACCCCCTTCAATCGCCTGCTGCTCACTGGAGCCGCAGGCGGCCTGGGCAAGGTCCTTCGCGAACGCCTGAAAGGCTACGCCGAGGTCCTGCGCCTTTCCGACATCAGCCCCATGGCGCCTGCTGCTGGCCCGCATGAGGAAGTCATCACCTGCGACCTGGCCGACAAGGCTGCGGTGCATGCACTGGTCGAAGGCGTGGACGCCATCATCCACTTCGGCGGGGTTTCTACCGAGCACGCCTTCGAAGAGATTCTCGGCCCCAACATCTGCGGCGTGTTCCACGTGTACGAGGCGGCGCGCAAGCATGGGGTCAAGCGCATCATCTTCGCCAGCTCCAACCACACCATCGGTTTCTACCGCCAGGATGAGCGCATCGACGCTCACGCGCCACGCCGTCCCGACAGCTATTACGGGCTGTCCAAGTGCTACGGCGAAGATGTGGCCAGCTTCTACTTTGACCGCTACGGCATCGAGACCGTCAGCATTCGCATCGGCTCGTCGTTCCCGCAGCCACAGAACCCGCGCATGCTCTGCACCTGGCTGAGCTATGACGACTTGGTGCAACTGATCGAACGTGGCCTATCGACGCCCGACGTTGGCCATACCATCGTCTACGGCGCCTCCGACAATCGCACCGTGTGGTGGGACAACCGCCATGCCGCGCACCTGGGCTATGTGCCCAAGGACAGCTCGGAAGCCTTCCGCGCAGCCGTGGAGGCCCAACCGGCACCCGCCGCCGATGACCCGAGCATGGTCTACCAGGGCGGCGCTTTCGCCGTGGCCGGCCCGTTCAACTGACCCCACGCCAGGAGGCACGGCCATGAACTGCGAACTGATCGTCGACGCCCGTAACGGTACCGGCGAAAGCCCTGTGTGGCACCCCGGTGAACAGGCCCTGTACTGGGTAGACATTCCCGCTCGCCAATTGCATCGCTGGCAAGCGGCCGATGGCAAACACCAGTTCTGGCAAGGCGACGAGATGCTGGCCTGCATCGCCCGCAGCGGTCAGGGCTGGGTTGCGGGTATGGAAAGCGGCATCTTTCAGCTCCAGGCCAGGGCGGACGGCAGCCTGGACAGCCGGCTGCTCAGCAACGTGCAGCACGCCCAGGCCGGCATGCGCTTCAACGATGGCCGCTGCGACCGTCAGGGCCGCTTCTGGGCCGGGACCATGCTGCTGGACATGCAGCAAGGCGCCCATGTGGGTGCGCTGTACCGGCATGACGGCGAAGGCCACCTGCACCTGCAGCAGGACGGCATGATCGTGCCCAACGGCCTGGCGTTCAGCCCCGACGGCAAGCGCATGTACCTGTCCGACTCACACCCCAACGTGCAGAAGGTGTGGGCCTTCGACTACGACACCGACAACGGCACGCCGCACAACAAGCGGCTGTTCGTCGACATGCGCGGCTACCCAGGACGCCCCGACGGCGCCGCGATCGACCAGGATGGCTGCTACTGGATCTGCGGCAACGACGCCGGGCAAGTTCACCGCTTCACCCCTGACGGGCGCCTCGACCGCTCGCTCAGCGTGCCGGTGAAAAAGCCGGCCATGTGCGCCTTTGGTGGCGCCAACCTCGACACCCTGTACGTCACCTCGATCCGCCCCGCGGGCATCGACCTCGGCGACCAGCCACTGGCTGGCGGGGTATTTGCCCTCAACCCTGGCACAAAGGGCCTGGAGGAACCTGCCTACCGGGGCTGAGCCCCACTGCCACACCCACACTTGCACGCCCGAAACCGGATAATAAAAACCACGGAGTTTCATCATGACGTTCAAACGCAAGCTGCTTCTTGCCGTACTCCCGTTCGCCTTCAGCGTGGCCATGCCCGCCTCGGCGCTGGACATCAAGTTCGCCGAAATCCACCCGGCCGGCTACCCGACCGTGGTCGCCGAGCAGAACATGGGTAAAAAGCTGGAACAGGCCAGCAATGGCGACATTACCTTCAAGATGTTCGCCGGCGGCGTGCTGGGATCGGAAAAGGAAGTGATCGAACAGGCTCAGATCGGCGCCGTGCAGATGACCCGCGTCAGCCTGGGGATCGTCGGCCCGGTAGTGCCGGATGTGAACGTGTTCAACATGCCGTTCGTGTTCCGCGACCATGAGCACATGCGCAAGATCATCGATGGCGAGATCGGCCAGGAGATCCTCGACAAGATCACCAACTCCGACTTCAACCTGGTGGCCTTGGCCTGGATGGACGGCGGCTCGCGCAGCATCTACACCAAAAAGCCGGTGCGCAGCCTGGAAGACCTCAAGGGCATGAAGATTCGCGTACAAGGCAACCCGCTGTTCATCGACATGATGAATGCCATGGGCGGCAACGGCATCGCCATGGACACCGGGGAAATCTTCAGTGCCCTGCAAACCGGGGTGATCGACGGCGCCGAGAACAATCCGCCGACCTTGCTTGAGCACAACCATTTCCAGAGCGCCAAGTACTACACCCTGACCGGCCACCTGATCCTGCCGGAGCCGGTGGTGATGTCCAAGACCACCTGGAACAAGCTCACTCCCGAGCAGCAGGTGCTGGTGAAAAAGGTCGCGCGCGAAGCACAGATGGAAGAGCGTGCGCTGTGGGACGCCAAGTCTGCCGCCAGCGAAGAGAAGCTCAAAGCCGCCGGTGTCGAGTTCATCACTGTCGATAAGAAACCGTTCTTCGAAGCCACCGCGTCGGTACGCGAGAAGTACGGCGCGCCGTACGCCGACCTGATGAAGCGTATCGACGCCGTCCAGTAATACCAGCCCCTTCCAAGACGACCTCGGCAGTGCGGCCGCCGCCGCCCTGCCGCTTTGGTGATGCCTATGAAATCGCTTTTCCTGAGCGTGAACGACACGCTGTACCGCAGTTGCATCTGGATCGCGGGCCTGTCGATCCTGGCCATGACGCTGATCATCCCGTGGGGCATCTTCGCCCGCTACGTGCTGGGCACCGGCTCCAGCTGGCCAGAGCCAGTCTCTATCCTGCTGATGGTGGTATTCACCTTCGTTGGTGCCGCCGCCAGCTATCGCGCCGGGGCGCATATGGCGGTGGGGATGATTACCGACCGGTTGCCGCCGCTGCAGCGCCAGCTGGTCGCCCTGCTGGTACAACTGCTGATGATCGTGGTGTGCGTGTTCATGACCTATTACGGCACCCGGCTGTGCATCACCACCTGGAACCAGTCGCTGGCCTCGCTGCCCGGTGTGCGGGTCGGCATGACTTACGCGCCGATCCCGGTCGGCGGCGTGCTGACGCTGGTGTTCGTGCTGGAAAAACTCCTGCTGGGCGATCAGAGCAACCGCAAGGTCGTGCGCTTTGATCTGGTCGAAGAAAACGAAGGAGCTGCGTAAATGGAAGCGTTCATTCTGTTGGGCAGTTTCATCGTGCTGATTCTGATCGGCATGCCGGTAGCCTACGCCCTGGGCCTGTCGGCACTGATCGGCGCCTGGTGGATCGACATCCCGCTGCAGGCGATGATGATCCAGGTAGCCAGTGGGGTTAACAAGTTCTCGCTGCTGGCCATTCCATTCTTCGTGCTGGCCGGCGCGATCATGGCCGAAGGCGGCATGTCACGCCGGCTGGTGGCCTTTGCCGGGGTGCTGGTGGGCTTCGTGCGTGGCGGGCTGTCGCTGGTCAACATCATGGCCTCGACCTTCTTCGGTGCGATTTCCGGCTCGTCGGTAGCCGATACCGCCTCGGTGGGCTCGGTGCTGATCCCGGAGATGGAGCGCAAAGGCTACCCGCGTGAATTTTCCACCGCCGTGACCGTCAGCGGCTCGGTGCAGGCGCTGCTGACCCCGCCCAGCCACAACTCGGTGCTGTACTCGCTGGCGGCGGGCGGCACGGTGTCGATCGCCTCGCTGTTCATGGCAGGGGTGATGCCCGGCCTGCTGCTGAGCGCGGTGATGATGGGCCTGTGCCTGTTGTTCGCCAAGAAGCGCAACTACCCCAAGGGCGAAGTGATCCCGCTGCGCCAGGCGCTGAAAATTGCCGGTGAGGCGCTGTGGGGCCTGATGGCCATGGTCATCATCCTCGGCGGTATCCTGTCGGGGGTGTTCACCGCCACCGAATCGGCAGCCGTGGCGGTGGTGTGGTCGTTCTTCGTGACCATGTTCATCTACCGCGACTACAAGTGGCGCGACCTGCCCAAGCTGATGCACCGCACAGTACGGACCATCTCCATCGTGATGATCCTGATCGGCTTTGCCGCCAGCTTCGGCTACGTAATGACGCTGATGCAGATCCCGTCGAAGATCACCACGGCGTTCCTGACCCTGTCGGACAACCGCTACGTGATCCTGATGTGCATCAACTTCATGTTGTTGCTGCTGGGCACGGTGATGGACATGGCGCCGCTGATCCTGATCCTTACCCCGATCCTGCTGCCGGTGATTACCGGTATCGGCGTGGACCCGGTGCACTTTGGCATGATCATGCTGGTGAACCTGGGTATCGGGCTGATCACCCCGCCGGTGGGAGCGGTGTTGTTTGTCGGCTCGGCCATCGGCAAGGTGAGTATCGAGTCGACGGTGAAAGCGCTGATGCCGTTCTACCTGGCGCTGTTCCTGGTGCTGATGGCAGTGACTTACATTCCAGCGATCTCGCTGTGGCTGCCTAGCGTGGTGCTGTAATTATGACCGGGGGCCGCTTGGCGGCCCCTGGGCTCTTGCAAATGGATCCTGCACATGGCTGTCCCCTCCTCGGCTGTACCGCTTTTCCCCCGCAAACTGGCCATCGCCTTGCTCGCCCTGCTGGCCTGTTCATTCGCCGGCAACCACATCGCCGCGCGCATCGCCTTCGATGACGGCACCGGCGTGCTGCTGGCCATCCTCTGCCGCTCTGGCATCACCTTCCTGGTACTGGCCGGGCTGCTGCTGTGGCAACGCCAGGCCCTGGCCCTGCCCGCTGGTGCGCGCCGGTGGCAGCTGCTGCTCGGCCTGCTGATTGCCACCCAGAGCCTGTGCCTGTACTCGGCGGTGGCGCGTATTCCAGTGGCTTTGGCGCTGCTGGTGGGCAACACCTTCCCGATGCTGCTGGCGCTGCTCACCTGGGCGCTGGGCGACGCACGCCCCACGGGCCGCACCGCACTGTTCATGGGCCTGATCCTGTGCGGCCTGGTGCTGGCGCTGGATGTCCCGGCACGCCTGGCCGACAGCGCTGCGGCCAACCCGCACTGGGTGCCAGGGGTCAGCCTGGCCTTCGGCGCCGCCTGTGCCTTTGCCTGCGCCTTGTGGATCACCGACCATAAACTGGCCAGCGTGCGCGGCCCCGTGCGCAGCCTGCTGACTTTGCTGATCGTGTTCTCCAGCATGCTGGTTGCAGGCGCAAGCGGCGTGATGCCGTCCGGTTTGTCACTGCCAGGCAGCAGCAGTGGCTGGGCGGCCTTGGCCAGCCTGGTAGTGCTGTATGGCTTGGCCTTCACCTTGCTGTTTGTTTGTGTGCCAAGGCTGAACATGGCGCAGAACGCCCCCGTGATGAACGTCGAACCCATCGCCACGCTACTGCTGGGCTGGGCCTTGCTCGACCAGCAACTGGGCACCCTGCAATTACTCGGCGGCGCGGTGGTGGTGTGCGGCATCGTGCTGCTCACCTACCGTCGGGCCAATTGATCGTTCATTTAAATGGAGCCTTGAATGTCTGTGACCGAACTGCACCTGCAGGACCGCCTGACCCGCCTGAGCCTGGCTCCGGAGTTGGGCGCCAGCCTGGTCAACTGGGAAGTGAAAGCGACCGGGCAAGCGCTGCTGCGCCATTCCGACCTGGCCGCACTAAAAAGTGGTACGCCACGACGCCTCGCCTGCTACCCACTGGCGCCTTGGTCCAACCGCATTGGCGAGGGTGGCTTTGCCCGACCCGAGGGGTGGCAGGCACTGGCACCCAATACCGGGCATGACCCTTACCCGATCCATGGCAGTGCCTGGCAGCAGGCCTGGCAGGTGGAGCACCACAGTGAACAGCGAGCACGGCTGACGCTAGACAGTGCTGTGCCGTTTGCTTACCGGGCCACGCTGGATGTGCATCTGCATGAGGGGTGCCTGAACCTGGACCTGCATGTAACCCATCTGGATGAGTCGGCCAACTGGTACGGGTTGGGGTTGCACCCTTACTTTCCGCGGTATCCCGATACCAAGTTGTACGCATCGGCACGCAACGTGTGGCTGGCCGAGGATGGGCGGTTGCCGTCGTACCAGGCCGAGGTGCCCGAACAATGGCGCTTCAATGCCATGGGGCGTTTACCCGAGACAGTGGTTGATCACGCCTTCAATGGCTGGCCAGGGGAGTGTGTGATCGAACAGCCCAGCGCGGGTTATCGACTGGCGTGCAGTGCCAATGGGGCCGAACACTTCTTGCTGTATTGCCCGCAGGGGCAAGGTTTTTTCTGCTTTGAACCTGTTAGCCACCCAATCAATGCGCATCACCTGCCAGGGCGACCAGGGTTGCGGTTGCTGAACCGGGGGGAGGCAATGACCCTGGGGTTCAGGATGCAGTATCGGGCGTTGTGAGCGGGCTGCCTGAAAAAGGGCCGTCACGATAGCGAACATTGTCTGGCGCCATTTCTCGACGCGCTGAACGGCCTCAATCCAGCTGCTGATCGCGCAAGTCTTGCGCCAGCATGTCGATAAAGGCCCTGACCTTGGCCGAGCCGTACTTGCTTTCGCGGTGCAGCACATGAATGGGCCAGGGCGCCTCTTCGTACTCGGCCAGCAGCACCTGTAACTCCCCGCTAGCCAGTTCGTCCGCCACCTGGTACGACAGCAGCCGGGCAATCCCCAGCCCGCCGCTGGCAGCTGCGATTGCCCCGTCATTGCTGGTTACCGTCAGCCGTGGCTTCATGCGCACCAAGGTCGGCTCGTCGGTCACTCCGAAGCGCCAACCCGCCCGCGGCGACAGGTTGGTGGTGCCGATTATCGCATGCCCGGCCAGGTCCGACGGGTGCTTCGGCACACCATGGCGCGCCAGGTAGTCGGGCGAGGCACACAACATGCGCCGCACCCTGCCCACCCGCAACGCCTTCAACCCGGAGTCGGGCAACGGCCCGATGCGCACGGCCACGTCCATGCCCTCCTCGACCATGTTCACCACGCGGTCGAGAAAAAACGCGGAAACGTCGACTTCCGGGTACTGCTGCAGGTAACGGACGATGCACGGCATGACGAACTTCTTGCCGAACAAAATCGGCGCGGTCACCGCCAGGTCGCCCCTGGGCGTCGCGTTGATGCCGGCAGCGGCTTCATTGGCCTCGTGGATACTGGCGAGGATGTGCCGGGTGTCTTCCAGATAGCGGCCGCCGGCCTCGGTCAGACGCACGCTGCGTGTTGTGCGCAGCAACAGTTTGACCCCGAGCTGCTCTTCCAGGGCGCTGACGGCGCGGGTGACGGCGGCCGCAGAAATGTCCAGACGGCGGGCAGCCGCGGCGAAGCTTTCCAGCTCGCCGACGGCGACGAATACCTTCATCAGGTGGATCTGGTCCATGCGGGCTCCTGAGGGTAATGGGGCGTGCGGATTATCGTTCATCTGGATGCGTGGTGTTAGCTGTGCCGGCCTCTTCGCGGGCAAGCCCGCTCCTACGACTGGCTTCAATCAGACATCCAGCACCAACGCCTGCATCCCCTCCTCCCCCTTCGCTGGCACAGCACAACAGATCAGCACCGACCCTGCCTCCGGCAACTCTGCCGGCGGATTCGGATAATGCACCTGGCCGCTCACCAGCCGGGTCTTGCAGGTACCACACGAACCACCCCGGCAACTGAACTCCGGTGCCAGCCCACGCGCCTCGGCCAGTTCCAGCAAGGTGCCGCTACCGGGAACCCAGCGAGCCTCCTTGGCCGACGCAGCAAAATACACCGGCACCGGTTCGTCGGCGGCAGGCGGCTGTTGCAAGATTGGCTGGTCTGCGTCGGTGTGCCGCCGCAGCGTCGACGGGCCAAACGCTTCGGCGTGAATCCGCGCATCCGGCACATGCACCCCACGCAGCCCTTCGTAAAGCTGCTGGGTGAAGCTGCCCGGCCCACACAGGTAGAAATCGTAGTCGTCCAACGCCAGCGTTGCCTTGACCTGTTCGATACCCAACCGGCCGGCAAACTCGTAATCACGACCGACCTGCGCGTGCCCTTCAGGCTGGCTCAGGGCGCGGTGTATATGCAGTAGTTCGCCAGCCTGTTGCTGCAAGGTCGCCAGTTCCTGCTGGAACGGCAAGTCGGCCAGGCTGCGTGCGCCATGGAACAGATGAATGCGCCGGGCCTGCCCCGTCCTCAACTGCTGACGCAGCATGGCCAGCAACGGCGTGATGCCCACGCCCGCGCCGATCAGCACCAACGGGCGCGTGCTTTGCTGATCAAGCGTGAAGCTGCCCATCGGCGGCCGCACATTCAACACCTCGCCGGCCACAACCTGATCATGCAAATACCGAGAAGCAGGGCCTTGGGCTTTGACGCTGATGCGCAAGAATCCATCGTCGGGGGCACTTGAAAGGCTGTAGGTGCGGATCAGCGCCGGCTCGCCATCACGCGTCACCTGCACAGGCAGATGCTGGCCAGGGGCAAAGGCCACACGGCAGCCTGCCGGTGGTTCGAGATAGAACGAGCGGATGTCGCGGCTTTCCTGCTCCACCCGCAGCACCCGCCAGGCCAGCCATTGGCGCTGTTGTTGCCGCTGCTCCAGGCGCGCATCGGCCTCGGCCCAGGTACCGGTCATCAGACTGGTCGGCGCGTATTCCTTGAAAGCCCAGCGCAGGGCAACGGCTGCCGGACGCCACACCACCTGCTCGACCTGCAGTGTCCATAACCGCTCAGCCCCTTCAAAGGCCTGGATGGCCGGGCTGTCCAGCAGCACCTCGGCACGCCCGTACAGTTGCAACACGTTGCCATTATTGAAGTCGATGAACAGCAAGCCGGCCCGCGGGTTGACCACCAGGTTGCCCAAGGTGTTGAAATGCAGATTGCCAGCATAGTCGGGAATCGTCAGCCGATTGCCTTCGACCTTGATGAACCCTGGCCGGCCACCACGGTGGGAGACATCCACCGAGCGCTGGCCGTCAGCATGCTCGACATAGCTGGCCACGAAGAAGGTATCGGCCGCCTGGATCATGCTGACGGTTGAGGTATCCAGTGTTGTCGCATCGATGCGCCCGAGGGCGGGTTCGGTGACGCGGGTGTAGTCACGCAACTGGATGTACTGCGGGCAGTTGCCAAACGCCTGCTCTACGGCCACGTGCAGTTGCCCTTGGGCAGCGTGACGGATCTGCCCGTTGATGCGATTGCGCCGACGGGTGTGCAGTTCGATCCCCAGCAGGCCGACCGCCTGCCCGGCTGCCAACCCGGGGGTGGCGGGGTCATCTGCTGGCAGCGTGGTGTGGATCGTCAGCATACGAGGGTCGGGCGAGCTTACGAACCCTTCTGGCCCCTCCAGCAGCGTGGCCCAAGGCCGACCCTGGGCATCCACACTGGCGGCGACCATGAAGGGTAACTGGTGATAGAACGTTCGGTGCTGGTCGGGCATGTGGTCACGAATGACCTTTTGCCCGAACGCCTCCATGCGTTCTGCTACACCGGCCTTTTCCTGCAGGGTCTTTTCACCCGTATGCCAGGGCGAGGGGCGGTGATCAGGAGATTGTTGCATGGCGGCGCTCCTCGCGATGGCGGGGTTTCAGGCGTGGGTTTGCAGCCCGATTACGGTGCGCGGCATGGGGACGAAACGCGGCAGCGCCTCGATCCGCGCCAGCCAGTTGCGCACATTGGCATAGGGCTCCAGCGACACGTTGCCTTCAGGGGCGTGAGCGATGTAGGAGTAGTTGGCAATGTCCGCAATCGTGGGTGTGCTACCCGCCAGGAATGGCGTCTTCGCCAACTCGGCATCGATCACCTTGAGCAAGGTGTGGGCACGGGAAATCACTTCGTCGGCATTGAATGAAGCCCCGAACACCGTGACCAGGCGGGCGGCGGCCGGGCCAAAGGCCAGCGGGCCGGCAGCGACTGATAACCAGCGTTGCACACGGGCGGCGGCGGCAGGTTCTTCGGGCAGCCAGGCACCGTTGTCATATTTTTTGGCCAGGTAGACGAGGATGGCGTTGGAGTCGGCAATCACCGTGCCGTTGTCATCGATGACCGGAACCTGGCCGAACGGGTTGAGGGCGAGGAAGTCCGGCTGCTTGTGCGCGCCTTTGGCCAGGTCGACGAACACCAGCTCGGTGGGCAGGTTCAGTAGCGAGAGCATCAACTCGATGCGATGAGCATGGCCAGACTTGGGGAAGTTGTAGAGCTTGATCGGGTTCGACATGGGCTTGGCTCCTGGTCAGCGCCGGGATGGGGCTGATGGAGCACATGCTGCACTGGATCGGCTGGTAGCAGAATCAGTGCGCAGGGGAAACCATAATTTCGCAGGGCGGAATAATGGTTTCCAAACACTTGCGCTGGCGCCTGCAGGTGAGCGCTAGCCTACGATCCGATCAGTGCAGTTTTTTGAAATGTCGGTACAGCCCACGCGCAGCCTCGACCACCTGCGGCACACAGGCCTGGATATCCTCATCGCTCATCTGGTCCAGCAGCTCGAAGTTATCTTCCAACCCATGTAGCGAAATGGCCTTGAGGAGCGGGGCCTGCTCCGGTGGCAACTCGCCCCAACCGGCCACCTGGGTACCGCGCATGTAGCCGAAACACCACTCCTCCATCACGATCACAGTGCCCTGCTCGCATTCGCGTTCCTCGAACAGCGGTTCGAACTGGTCGACCTCATTGCTCAGTTCTTCTGCCACCTGGCTGGCATAACGCAGCATCAATGCCGTGTAGGCCTCCTCATGGGCGGGCTTCTTGAACTTCGGTACCTTGCCACCCGCTACCGCCGGCAGCCATTGTTCCGGCAGGACAGTGATCGGCGAACTGGCGAGTGCGACGAAAAAGCCATTGAGCTCGGCCAGGTCCAGCACCGAGTAGTCATTGCCATAGGTGATCAGCAGGTCTTCGAGGCGGTCGAGTTCTTTTTCGCTGAGTACGGGGAGCATGGGTAAGAATCCTGGGAAGCAAAAGTGTGTGCACCCTAGCACAGCAACGCCGGAAGGGCTGCCCGCGCGAACGCCCGCGCGGGCAGATGGTTCAGGGCTGCAACCAGGCCTGCAGCTCATGTTGCCGGTCGGTGCCTATCAGCAGCCACAGCAAGATGCGGCATTTGCGCGGGCAGAGTTGCCCAGCCATGTAGACGCCTTTTTTCTGCAAGTCGATTTCTGCGCCAGCAAACCCGTAGGTTGCCCGGGCTGTAGGCCCTCTCCCAGTGCGTGTAGCAACCAATACCGGCAAGGTGGGCGCCAGGTGTTCCAGCACTTCGGACCAACTGGCAGAAACATGACCAGCACCGAAACCGGCGATGACCACCCCCTCGTAACCCAATGCGGCCACAGCCTGCAGCAGCGCCGTGTCTGCGTCCAGGCAGGCTTCCAGCAGGGCAACGCGCTGGTCGGTGCGATACGGTAACGGCAACACTTCCCGTCGCCCGGGCGGATGGCGATACAACACAACACCCTCCACAACGTCGCCCAACGGGCCACATCCGGGCGACTCGAATGCCGCCATCGCCAGGCTGGCCGTCTTGCGAACCCTTGCCGCGCAGTGGACCTGATCATTCATGACCACAAGCACACCTCGCCCACGGCTGTCTTGTGCCAATGCAACCTGAGCCGCAGCCAACAAATTGGCCGGCCCATCATTGCCCGGCTGACTCGCCGAGCGCATGGCACCGGTCATCACCAATGGCGCATCGAATGGCCAGAGCAGATCCAGGAAATAGGCCGTTTCCTCAAGGCTGTCGGTCCCTTGGCTCAATACCAAAGCCTGGGCTCCGCGCTCCACCTCGCCCCGGGCCCATGCCAGCACCTCCAGCAACGTCGCGAAGCCCAGCGATGCACTGGGGAGCAGGCACAATGAAGCAACGTTCAACTGCGCCATCTCGCGCAACTGTGGAACCTGAAGCAGTTGCCGCTCACAATCCAGGCTTGGCGTCACACCATCCCCGACAGTACCCAGCCGCATACTGACCGTGCCGCCCAGAGTGGCGATCGACAGCCTGGGCAGGCTCGAATGTTCACTCATGCTTCTCCCCCCACAACCAAACCGACTACCGGCACGATGCCCAGCGTGCAGATGGCCATCGACACCACATTGCCGATGTAGCCATGCACATAGGCCGGCAACCGCTGAGTGATCGCCACTGCCAGCGGCGGAGCCAACAGTGCACCCAGCACTGCACTGGCCACCACCACTTGCCAACTGCCGCCATGTGTCAAGACCGCGGCCGGGACGATCGACACAATCGGAATGTAGGTGGGGTACCACCCACGGGCTTTCCACTGTCCACGCCAGCATACAACCCCGACCAGGGATGCCAGGGCCTGCCCGGCCACCATCTGCATCACCAACATAGAACCGTATGACAGTGCAGCCGGGCTCAACAGGTATGCCAGCAACACACCCAGCAATAGCCCGAGGCTGGCCAGCTCATTACCAAAGAATGGGGCTTCGCTGAAGTCGGCCAGAACGCGCCGCAAAGTCCAGACCACACCGTAGTCAGGCTGATTGACAACCGGCGCCACGACGGTGGGTTCACCGCATTGGCGTACCCATGAAGGAAAGCGCTTGCACAGGATGAAGGCCACGACGCTTGCCACAGCCATGCCACTCACATTGCCCACTACCACGGGCAACTGCAGGGGATAACACAGGTAATTGACCATCAGCAGGCTGGCCGGTGTTACCAGTAGTGCCCCCAGTAGCGCCCCCGTGATCGTCACCCGCCAGCCCGCACCAAAAAGCAAGACCATGGCTGCCGGCAATGACACGAAGGCAACGAACGTTGGTTGCCAGATGCCACTGGCCAAGGTCCATCCCCACAACGCATGGCTGAGCAGCAAGCCCAAGAGCGAGCTGGTAAACACCCATGGCCATAATCCGCTGCCATAGCAAATGGCAAAGCCCTGCCAGCGGTACCCTCGCACCTGCGCCCAGTGCGCCAGGCACGCGCCCAGCAGCAAGCCCAGCGCGGGTAGTTCGTGCTTGTAGAAAGCCACTTCACTGATATCACCAACAATCCAGCGCAAGCGGCTGAGCGGTTCATCGAGCGTCGCCACCCTCTGTGCATAATCCAGCCATTGGCCATGGGCAAGGCTTGCAGCGAGAAACACCAGCAGGCAGCCGAACATCAACACAAGCCAATGCTGCTGTCGTGAGAAGAAGTGCGTGTTCATTCGCAACTCCTCAACGTGGCATAGGTGCATGCAAGCGATAGCCAAGGGTGGCATCGTAGAGGTCGGTTCGCCGGTCTCTTGGCAGGTCGTTGAGGCTGTTCCAGATCGGTGCCGACCGTGCACTGCTCAAATCGACATCGGCATAGATAATCTCCTCGGCTTCTGCACTGCCCACCTCGCCGATCGGCCAGCCATGAGTACCGGCGATCAGCGAGCAGCCCAGGAAGCGCCCGCCCCGCTCACTGCCGACGCGGTTCGCGGCGGCGATATAAACGTTGTTGACATGCGCTGCCGTCATGGTCAGGTACGAGGCCATGCAGCGCCCTGCATCATCGAACAACGGCGGCGGGGTCCATACCCAGTTGTTGAGGCTGCAGATGATGTCGGCACCTTGCGCGGCCATCACCCGTGGTACTTCCGGGAACCAGATGTCCCAGCAGATCAGCAGGCCGATACGGCCGATAGGCGTCTCGAACACCGGGAACCCCAGGTCACCAGGGGTGAACCAAAGCTTTTCCTGGTTCCACAGATGCGCTTTGCGGTAGTGCCCGAGCAGGCCTTCGGGGCCAAACAGTACAGCACTGTCGTATAGCTTCAGCCCGTCACGTTCGGCAAACCCCGCAGCCAGGTATACCTGGTACTGCTTGGCGAAGTCGGCCCAGGTTTTCAGGCAAGGGCCGTCCTGCAGCACCTGCGCATGGGAATAGGCTTCGGCACGGGAGTTGAAGGTGTAGCCCGTGTTGGCCAGTTCAGGCAGTACGATCAGGTTGGCACCTTCGCGTGCTGCGCGCCGGGCCAATGCCAGGCCTCTGCTCACGTTGCTCTCACAGTGTTCAAGACCGACCTGAGGGTCGTACTGGATGACAGCGATACGTACGGGGCTGACGGGGGAACAGGATTCAGACATGGCGGCTTCCTTCTTGTGGTTGTTTTGGAAGGACGCCAGTAAAGCGATGTTGGGCCAGGGAGCGACAGTCAGGAGAGTCCTATGGGACCAAAGGAAAGTCACATAATGGCAGTAGGACTCCCCCTACAAAATGACCCGTACGCCGTTATTTCCCAACCTGATAGTGGGGGTAGTACTCGAGGGTAAAGCCACCATTGAACTCGGCTGACGTGTTGTTGCAGAGGTTGATGACCGTATCGATTGCCGTGCGCAAACACGGCTCGGTCCATCCAGCGTCAACTGAGAAGGACTCGCCAGCCAGATACAGCCCTGAGCGCGCACTCAGGTCTCGGTTGTATTTCATCAGGTTTACAGCATCAAAGTAGGTACCTGCCCTATACAACTTCGCGCACCCGAGCGCGTTTCGGTCTGTGATCCAACGCTGTATGCAAATATTTCGAGTATCGATGTAGGACGAAATAGCCTCACCCACGTTGGTGCAGCGTAGAAGGATCCGATCGAGCTCCTTCAGGCATTTGGTCGCCAACTCCTCATCAGAGAAGGCAGCCAACTTGGTCGCGTCATCCTCCCAGGTATAACTGAGAAGAATGCAGTCATCTGGATAGCTATCGTTGTACCGATAGGCATAGACATCGTGCACAAAGCTATCGGTAATCAGAATTTGCGGCATCGGCTTCTGGTCTAGGAAACTTTTCTTCAGCGGTGCATAGACCTTGCAGCTGGTCTCCCAATGGGCATGTTTCCAGGCATCGATAATCGGCTGCGGCAACATCTGGCGGGTGAAACCGCTGAGGTTGATGTTGGTTTCGATCAGCCATGACGGAGTGGTTATGATCACGCTGTCGAAGTCTTCATACTCGGTGCTCTCGTGGAATGGATCACTGCATCGCCAACGATATCCGACCCGAACACGGCCATCTTCCAGCTTCTGCACCGCGCACACTGACGTGTCTGTCAGCAGACCATCATTTGTTTTCAGAAGATGTTCATACAGCGAGATCCCACCTATGCCGACGTCAAGGTACAAAAGGCTTTCGTCGAGGGCCGAAAGTCCGATATAAGCTGGCCCTTGAAACGGCAATCCCCTGCTATCTGGGACATTGTCTGCTTCAAGATGAGGTGCCGCGTAAGGCACACCTCTTGAATCCACACGGCCATGCACCAACTGCAAATGGCTGCTGAAGCCAAAGATCGCCGTACGTAGCGGGTACAAGCAGCAAACATCATAAAATGCCCCCCAGCTGCCGTCGCCAATACCGATTGCATAGAAAATGGCTGATTCATCACTGCTCATGCCCAAACCGCCAAAGTCACCGGGGTTTTCAGGGTCCCAGGCAGCAAGGGCGGGCAAACTCACCAAATCCCTGAACGACAATCGATGATAGCGTTCGACGATGTCCCGCCATATCGACTCCCAGCTTGACGTGCCATAGACCGTGGCAACATGTTCAGCAAATTGCTGAGCAAAATTGCGCCATTTCTCATAGACCTGTTGCAAGACAGCCGAAGGGGGTGGTGTTTCGCCTGACGGATTACGCCAAACCAAAAGACTCGGGTCACCGTCCCCCTCTAATTGACCTTCGCGAAGATAAATCCCCGTGGCATTCACCCAAGGTGTACCTGGATTGGGGAAATCAGAAATCCGCAGCTCGAACAGCTCTGCGTAATAGGCCATAAGCGAGCGACCGTCTTTAGGCGACTCTCCAGTCCTATTGAAAAACGGCATGCGCATGGCCCCCATTTCAAAAGGGGTTGCAGGTTGCTTGTGGCTTGCTGAGCTGTTCACGACCGTCAGGTGTCGCCCGCCTACACGCCGGGACTGCTCAATCAAGGTGATACGGTTGAAACCACAGCGCAATAACTCGCGGGCAGCAGTCAACCCGGTAACTCCGGCACCGACGATGCAAATGCGGTGATCGGGTTGTGTGGCACGTGCGACGCCTCCCTCTTGTTCGATAAGACGGCGGTAGTCGAAGCAGAGATCCGGGGGATTAGGGAAACGCGCTGCCCACGGCTGCGTGGGCAGCAATGGGTCGATGGCCAGATCGGCAGGATGGTTGTGTGTTGAACCAATAGTCATGTTCTCGGGTTCTCCATGAGTAGAGAACCTGAGAATGATCAATTGCAACAGGCGTGAAGTGGTTGCTAACTACCACCCGCCGGCACCTACAGGATCTGAGATACCTGTGGGTGCCGGCTTACAGCGATAAGGTCGTCAGGGCTTACACCGCCAGCGCGCGCTCACGCAGCTCGCTGTTGAGGATGCGGTCGTTCTCGCTGTAATCGACCGGGCAGTCGATCACGTGCACACCCGGGGTCTTGATGCAGTGCTCCAGCAGCGGCAGCAGGCCTTCGGCGCTTTCCACGCGGTGGCCGTTGGCGCCGTAGGCTTCGGCATACTTGACGAAGTCCGGGTTGCCGTAGTCCAGGCCGAAATCGG
>Ga0315336_1002841_pt1 | contig 24995 bp, 22 predicted proteins | sample ASW5metaG_FD_204512 | JGI IMG/M metagenome (GOLD analysis project Ga0315336, IMG submission 204512) | Ammonia-oxidizing marine archaeal communities from Monterey Bay, California, United States - ASW #5 | ecosystem: Environmental > Aquatic > Marine > Intertidal zone | place: USA: California... | reverse complement strand
ACGGCCAAAAGGACGCAATCGGCAGGAGTTCCATCTATCGAATGCCATTGCGGCTGGATTTCGCGGGTTCGAAGGGGTCGATTCAGCGAAATTCCATGGCCCACGGCACTTTGCTCTTTGTCCGGAGCAAAGACCCAGACATCTCCGATCGTGGTCAATTCGTGCGCCAACGCCGCGATTCCGGGTGAAAAGATTCCGTCGTCATTAGTGACTAAAATAGTGGGTTTTTCCATGTTTTCCTTCTTCGTGGGGCATCTTGCGGGGTGAATTCTTATGATAGTCAATTCGGCCCATTCATTTAAACCATCTAAAAGTGCGTTTAACAATAATTCAGTAAAAAATTATCCGCAATATAGTTATGCTACAATAATCAAGTTGATCATACGGATTTTTCGGTATATAATTTGAATCGTGAGCAGAATGGCGCGAAAAAGTATTGTTTTTTACCCCGTATATGTGATTAGAATACCGAATATCTGTTAAGGGAATAGGCTTGGGCACATACAAAGTATTAATAGTGGACGATGAGAGAGTCGTCCGCGACACTATCCAGCGATGGTTTTCATTGCGTGGATTCGACGTCGAATTGGCGACGAATGGTGCTGAAGGCGTAGCAAAAGCGATCGACGGCGGCTATGACGCTATCATCATGGATCTGGAAATGCCCACTATGGGTGGGATCGAAGCCACTAAGATGATAGTGGAAGGTGCCGGTGATCCCGTGATAATCGCTATCACGGGATACTCTGAGAATCCACAGGCAGTTATTGATGCCGGCGCCAAGAAAGTCCTCTTGAAACCTCTAAAATTAAATGAGCTGGAAGAAACTGTTCTCCAATTCGTGAAATAACACCTCCATTTTTCGATTATTGCCTTATTTTATACCGAATTAGACCACTTTAACCGGCAAAAACTTTACTTCGATTTTTGAACCTGTTACTATCTATTTCGATGAAAATTGGAATAATAGGTAATATTTATTCCCCCATCCTCGGGAATGCCATTTCATCTGGAAGTATCTAAACTACTATTAATAAAATACTTATGTAGGTGATTCATGGCTGCGTCCAAAAAAAACACAAAATCAAAATCCAAGAAAAAAGTTACAAAAAGCCCTAAATCCAATAAAGCCAAGGCTCCGAAAAAGGCCAAATCTTCGCCAGCGAAAGCCAAGCCAGCTTCCAAGAAGAAAGCCGCAGCGAAAAAGGCTCCGGCAAAAAAAGCCGCTGTGAAAAAGCCTGCTGCCGAGAAACAGTCCACACCTTCAAAAACTCCGAAGAAATCAGGGCCTAAAGCATTAACTCGTAATTTCTTACAGGATATCGCTCAAACGATTAAAGATGCGGTCGCACCGGCGATCGCCGATTTGAAAGGCCAAGAAATTGTGGGCCTTGCCCCTAGTGGCGATACCACATTTGAAATAGACTTGATCGCCGAAAAAGCGTTGCTCAATTTTCTCAAGAATGCCAAGGCACCCGTTGCGTACTATAGCGAAGAAGCGGGCTACACGACGTTTACGAATACTCAGCCCACCAATCTACTCGTAATTGATCCAATTGATGGTACGCGGGCCGCGAAATCTGGTTTTGAAGGGTGCTGCGTTTCGATTTGCAGTACCCGTATCATTGAAAGACCGACAATCGGTGATATCGACAATGCTCTTGTGATGGAGCTCGTCGGGAATCGTATGTTCTACGCCGAAAAAGGGAATTCAGTTCGCTATTATGTAAACGGTCATAGCCGGAAAATCCGGGTACGCGAAAATGATAACCTTGAAGAATTGACATGGTCGATGACCGTACCGGCCCGGCCTGCGGAATTGATTTTCCCGGCGGCGGCGACACTTATTGATATTACGAGCCTGAAAGGTGGATTTTTCGCCTGTAACAGTAGTTCGTTTAGCATTACGCGCCTGGTTTCCGGCCAAATGGATTGTGCCATCGACGTGGCCAATCGTTTTTACCGGGATATCCCAATGGTGGTGGAAGACTATTTCATCAACGCGGGTCGTGGTAATGTGTTGGGCAGTTGCCCTTATGACTTCGCCGCCGCATTGATCATTGCGGAAGAGGCTGGTTGTGTGGTGACGGATGCCTATGGAAAGAGCCTCCACGATGTTCTACTTTTGGATTCATCGCAGAACAATTTCCATTCGATTATTGCAGCGTCGACCCCCACTATGCATCGCCAAATATTCGAATATTTTGATACGCGCATCATTCAGCTTGAAAACCTTCTGAAGAAAAAATCGCCTAAATAATCTCGAATTACCGAATTCATCGCTTTCTCCATTCCAACAGTAACATTGCGCCTAATTAAATAAGTTGACTTAGGTTAACATCTGGATTATTCTATACTAGGTGTGAATAAGTTTTCCCTCGGCACGGTACTACCTAGAAAAATTTTGATCTGACAGGGTGAATTGGAATCATGACGGAACAAGCCTTATATTCGGTGCAAAACCTCGCGAAAACTTACCAGATGGGTGAGGTGGTGGTGAATGCCCTTCGCGGTGTTGACCTCATGATCGAGAAGGGCAAATTCGTGGTGATCCTCGGGCATAGCGGATCTGGGAAGAGTACGCTGCTGAATATCATGGGTGGCCTGGATACGGCCAGCGACGGCGACATTGCGTTTCATGGCGAATCTCTTTCGAATTATTCTGAATCGCAACTAACCCAATACAGACGGAAAAACATCGGGTTCATTTTTCAGTTTTACAATCTCATGCCTAACCTGACGGCGAAAGAAAACGTGGAGATGGCGACTGAGATTTCGGACGACCCAATGAAGCCGATGGAAGCCCTGGAGCGCGTGGGGTTGAAGGAACGTCAAGGCCACTTTCCAGCTCAGCTGTCCGGCGGGGAACAACAACGCGTTGCGATCGCCCGAGCCATTGCTAAACGTCCAAAAATTTTGATGTGCGACGAGCCGACAGGTGCGTTGGATATTTCAACCGGTAAGGTGGTTCTCCAGGTTTTGTTGGACATCAATCGAGAAATGGGTACGACGCTCATTGTCATTACGCACAATGCATCCATCGCGGAAATCGGCGATATGGTGGTTCATATGAAAGACGGCCATGTTGATAACGTGGTACACAACGAAACGGTAAAATCGGTAGAAGAGATTGAGTGGTGATTTCCGTACTAACCAAAAAGCTGTTGCGCACGATTTGGGCTACCCGTGGTCAGGTGGCGGCGGTCGTTGCTGTGATGGTTTGCGGTATTGCGTGTTACATTTGTATGTCCTCCCTCCATTTGAATCTTCTTCTCACTCGTGACACTTATTACGCGGATTATCGGTTCGCAGATTTCGAAATCCAGTTGGAACGTGCCCCCCGCTCTTCTCTCTTCAAGTTGGAAGAGATTCCCGGAGTGCGACAGATCCGCGGCCGTATCGTTGAGGAAGTCAAAATCGAACTTGACGGTGAACCAAAGGCGAAGTTCGGCCGTATGGTTTCCATTCCCGATACCGAAGGCAACATCCTTAATAACATCGTGGTTTCTTCAGGGCGGTATTTTGAACCGGGTGCGCAAAACGAAGTGATCGTGAGTAAGCAGTTCGCCGATGCCAACGAACTGACCCTGGGTGATACGATTCGGGCAACAGTGGATGGCAAGAAACATAGTCTAAAAATAATCGGTACGGGCCAATCACCGGAGTACGTGTACATTATTCGTAATGTGCAGGAACTTGTGCCGAGTCCGGAACGGTTTGGCATCCTGTGGGTGCCTGACGATTTCGCGGAATCGGCTTTAAATATGGAGTCATCCGTTAACAGTATTGTGGGAGCCGTCGAGAATCCCGAGTTCCTGGACGGGATTCTGGATACGGCAGACAATCAGCTAGACGCCTATGGAATTTTTGCGAAGACCAAACGCGAAAACCAGTTATCAAATCGTTTCCTGTCGGATGAAATCAATAATCTGGGTATTTCGGCAAAGGTAATGCCGACAATTTTTCTGGCGATTGCATCTCTCGTCATTATGATTATTCTAAATCGCATGGTGAAGAATGAACGTACGCAAATTGGATTGATGAAGGCCTATGGTCACACCAATTTTACGATTGGAATGCACTATATCCAGTACGGGTTGATGCTTTCCATCACGGGGTGTATTGGTGGTTTTTTCATGGGGCAATATCTCGCCGGGAAAATGATCGTCATGTACAACGAGATGGTGTTTTCGTTTCCCTATCTCCATTCGCGAATCTATCCGAATATTCTCGCACAATCGATGGGTATCGCGATTATTTTCGCGCTCTTCGGCGCGATCGTTGCCGCTCGGCGGGCGGCCAAAATCAAACCCGCAGAATCGATGCGACCGGAATCACCCAAGTCGGGTAAACATACATTGCTCGAGCGATCGGAACGCATTTGGTCAAGTTTAAGTTTCACGTCGAAAATGGTCATCCGAAACATCGCGCGACACAAATTTCGCGCTTCTTTGAATTCGTTCGGCGTGATCGTGTCGTGCGTTCTACTTGTGTTCGGTTTCTTTACTCTGGATGCGATGGACTATCTGATGGAGTACGAATATTTCATCAGCAAAAAACATGATGTAAAGGTGAGTTTTTTCGTCGAACGAGGACGTGAGTCAGTCCAGGAGGCACGCCGATTCGAGCATGTTAGGGATGCTGAGCCGCTGTTGCAATATCCGTTCACCGCAACGAACGGGTGGCACTCGAAAGACATCGTCGTGATTGGCGTACCACGAAATTCACGGATGCAGAAACTGTTTGACGTGGACGAGAACCCCGTCGATGTGGGTGAATCCGGATTGGTCCTGACGGACAAACTGGCGCGCATGTTGGGCGTTAACGTAGGTGATTATTTAGAACTAAAACCCATGATGGGCAAAGTCACCAAAGAAAAAGACGTGCGCGTATCTCAAATTGTTCAGCAATATTTTGGAACTGCGGGGTACATGAATATTCACGCATTGAGCCGTGTTTTGGATGAGCCCTTTGCCGTGAATGCGATGTTGCTTGATACCGATCATGGTATGTCCGAGGAGTTGCATGAAACACTGGAGGATGTCCCGGCAGTTGCCTCAGTCGAGCTGAAGAATGACGCCTATGACAGCTTAATGAAAACCATGGGCGAATCCATCGGGATGATGGGATTCATTACGGTCTTCTTTGCGGGCACGATCGCGTTTTCGATCATTTACAATATCACGGCGGTTTCATTGGCCGAGCGTGAGCGCGAATTGGCATCACTCCGAGTGCTTGGGTTTACCAAAAAAGAAGTGGGCCGGGTGTTGTACAACGAAAACATTTTACTGGGGGCCATCGGAATAATTATCGGAGTCCCGGTCGGTGTATGGCTTTCGAGACTGTTGACTATCCTTTACGACACCGAAATGATCCGAATGCCGTTTCACATATCGGCGCGGACCATTCTCATTGCGGTTTTTGTATCTGCCTTTTTTATTTTGATATCCAACTTAGCCACCCATCGGAAGATTCACAAATTGGATCTGATTGAAACATTGAAAGAACGGGAGTAACGCATGAAACGAATTATTATTATCGGAATTATCGTCGGCGCGGTCGGCGGAATGGGATATGTCTCATTTAAAGGACAGGCCATTCCGGTCGAAATGGCAGAAGTCACGACGGCTTCAGTCTTCGAATATATTTCGGAAGATGCCAAGACACGCCTGGACGATGAATACATTGTGGACATGCCGGTGATGGGGACGTTGAAACGCATTGGACTTGAGATTGGCGAGACGGTTAAAAAGGGTGACGTGATTGCGGTAGTAGACCCGTATCAATTGGAACAGCAGATTCGTCAAATTGAAGCGATGATTCAACAAGCGAATGCCCAAGTTACGGGTGTGGATATTCAAAAGCCTAAAGATGAAGATATCCAATCGGCTCAGCTTAGTATTCGAGAAATGAATGACGCGCTATTGATCGCTGAAAAAGAACGAAAGAGACTTTCATTCAATCTTGAAGAATCGATGACGCTTTACGAAAAAGCAAAGGGACTTTTGGAAGCAGGAGCCGGAAGCGAACTGGATTTCAAACAAAAAGAATTGCAATACAAGGGGTTACAGGAAGAATTGCAGCGAGCAAAAATCTCGGAAGGTGCGGCGAAGAAGACTCTTGAGCAGGCGGAGATTACGTTGCAGCGATTGACGGGTTCCATCGATGACAATGAATATATGCGCGTTGGATTCAAAGCTGAAATTGAAGGATTGCAGGCACAACTGGCTGCCTTGAAAGACGATTTGAAAAAGACTCAGATTGTGGCCCCGGTAACCGGTCCCATTCTGGAAAAATTTATCGAAGACCGTCGCATGCTTTTGGGTGGCGAACAATTGCTGAAAATTGGCGACCTGTCCTCCATCGAAATTGAATGCGATGTGTTGTCAGAGGAAATCACGCCAATGCGTGAAGGCAACAAGGTGGAGATTTCGGGCAAGGCACTGGGCGATGAAATCATCATCGGTAAGATCAGCCGCATTTATCCCTCCGGCTTCATGAAAATCTCCTCTCTAGGTGTAGAACAACAACGGGTCCGCACCATCATTGAATTCGACAATTCGCAAATCGGGTTACGTCCGGGTACCAGCGTCGATGTGAAAATCATCACCGCGGAAAATGAAAACACCCTGGCCATCCCTGATCGGGCTCTGTTCCGTAACGCTGGTGAATGGTCGGTATTCTGTCTGGAAGGCGACACGATTAAACTACGCACAGTAGAAGTCGGACTCCGAAATGATGACTGGGCCGAAATACTCTCTGGTATCGACGAAGGCGCCACCATCGTAGCCGAATTAAAGAACGAACTGGTCGACGGCACACAAGTCACCCGCCTTAACTAATTACCTTTTTCTTGATAGAAAAAGGTAATCCAAAAAGAAGTTGGAAAAACTCCGTTTTTCTCAACGTGTTGACCAGCATTTCTCTCGTAGTGGTTCGAAACTGTTGGTGTGATTAGATTGCCACGCTTCGCTCGCAATGACACAGTCTGATGGATGAAGCGGTAATTCGCTAAATATTTCCCTTTTTACGGTGAGCGAACGTCTACCCTCGATTTACGACGAATCCCATGTACGCGAAGTACATGACTAGGAAGAGGATGGCTTCGCCTCGTTGGATGGTGCGTTTGGGGCTTCCGATGAACATGGTGAAGAACAGGATGAATGTTGCGACGAGCATGATGATGATGTCGGTATTGAATTTTTCATCGAAAGCGATTGGGCTCACCGTGCTGGTGACACCGAGAACGATGAAAATGTTGAAGATGTTTGAACCCACGACGTTGCCGACTGCGATATCGGTATTCTTTTTTAATGAGGCTACAACAGACGTGGCGAGCTCGGGGAGAGAGGTTCCGATGGCGATGACAGTTAAGCCAATCATTCCTTGAGACATGCCCCACGCTTTCGCGATCGGTATGGCGCCCATTTCAACGGCCAATACGCCTCCAAAATAGAGACCTGCCATTCCTGCCATGATTTCGACGGTGGAACGAAGTGGTTTGTGATCGACCACTTCACCTCCCCATTCTGTTTCGAGCTTCTGTTGTTTTCGAATGATGGAGAAAGCGTACATGATGAAGCCGCAAAAACAGACCAGCAGAACCAGTCCGTCGTTTCGTCCCAAAGCAGAATCATTCGAGCCAGACATTACGTGGTCGTTGACGAGTACCCAGAAGATAAGCGATGCGATGAGTGTGAAGGGGATTTCTCTCCACACGGTACGGTTGGTGGCAGGCAATGGATTAATGGCCGCGGCGACGCCCAGCACGAGTAAGATATTGGCGATGTTACTTCCGACGACGTTTCCTATAATCATATCGGAAGCATCTTTTTGTCCCGCGAACAGACCTATGATGAGTTCGGGAAGCGAGGTACCGAAAGAAACGACGGTAAGACCAATAACGAAATCTGAAATACGGAATTTCCTGGCGATGGAGGAGGCGCCTTCGACCATGAAGTCGGCGCCTTTGATGACGAGAATCAGGCCTATTACGAGGTATAGATAGGTCATAGGTGCTTTTTGAGTTGGTCAGAATTGAATAGGGATAGTACCACAGGGAAGGACTGTTTATTCAATCGACCCTGCGTCGATTGAATCGCAATTAACGTACTAAGGAATTTGAATCCCTGTGATTCACAGGGTCTTTCGTTTGAATCCTAGCCGGCGACGATATCTTTGGGCCAGGTGAAATCGAATTTCGTGCCGCGTCCTGATGACGTGGGCGTAATCCCCCCTCCGTAACTCTTTAGAACTTTTTTCACCATGGCGAGCCCCATGCCGCTGCCTTCGGATTTGTCGCGAGATTTTAGCGTGGCGAACATGTCAAAAATCTTATTTTGAAATTCCTCCGGAATTCCCGGGCCGTCGTCGGCAACGGTGAATTCGTAGAACGCCTCATTGTCCTTGAAGGAGATCTCGACTGTGCCGTCTTCTTTGTCGTGATGCTTAATGGCATTGTTGATCAAATTCCGAAAGACCAATTCCAGAGGGGTTCTATCAGTAACTAATGTGGGGAAATCTCCAACGATTTTTACCGTGAATCCCTCCGGTAAATTAAGTACGTCTGTCGTGTTCTCCAACATCTCTGCGAGATTTACTTCAACCAATTCGTCTGACGACCGTCTGCCTGCCTTCGAGAAATTCAACAGGTCTTCAAGCAGTTTCTCCATGCGACTCACTCGGCTTCTCAGCGTGTCTAAATGTTTTTTCGAATCTTCCGGGAGCAGATCGACATTGTCATCGTGAATCCAACTCGCGAGATTCTTTATCCCTTGCAAGGGAGAGCGCAGGTCATGAGAGGCGATGTACGCGAATTGCTCCAACTCCTCGTTCGTCTCTTCCAATTGATGGGTCATGGAGTCTGCATACTTCAAAGCGCGGTGCGATCCACGGGACAAGAACACGAACAATAAGATCAGCATCGTGTCGATAGTGATCCCGCCAATGAGAATCGTAAGGGGTTGATTATCGGTAGACGCAGCGCGAAATGATGCGTCACTCCGTATATCGAACGTCCATGTTCTGCCGTAGAGATTAACGTCGACGGTTTTCGAGAATATCGGATCGGGGTCAAAGTCATGGACCGTAGCGACGTGTTCGTCGTAAAGCACTTCGTCGCCATCGGTCAAGCTTATGCCAATATGCCTATTCTCTTTGTTGAGCGTGCCCGCCATGAGTTCGGTCACGATGAACGGAGCGTAGACCAATCCATAAAACCCGGACCGACGTTCCTCAATGGTCGCTCGGGTACGATTCATATAAGAAGGGGCGTAAAACAAAAAGCCAGGTGTTTTACCAGTATCCTGTACCAACGTGATCGGGCCGGTGATTTGGGCCGATCCGGTGTCGCGAGATTTTTTGGCGGCCGTGTAGCGATTCGTTTCGTGGGCCATATCCAAACCGACGGCTTTTTCGTTGCCTTTGACCGGAATTACGTATGAAATTGGGTACAATTCGGTTTCGTCATGTGCCGGATGAATATCGAAATCCGAACGACTCCGTCGCTGATCGGCTAAGTATTCGTCGCGTTCGTCGAGTGAGATCGCTTGGATGACGCCGATCCCGCTAATACCAGGGTATCGTTGACCGATGTCGATGCTGTTTGCGTAGATCTCCCAATGTTCGAAATCTACTTGGACGCCGTAGGTATCGATCATGGCTACGCCGCCCCAAAGAACCTCTTCGTATTTTTGCATGCGTTCCTGGACGAGTTCGACCACGTGATCGGCCTCGCGCTCGAACTGCTGGCCGATTCGAGCTTCATATTGGGATTTCGAAAAATACCATGCTGTAAAGGTCAAGACAAAAGAGAATAATACGATCGTCCAATGAAACCAATGGAGCGAACCTGCTCGCTCCAGTTTTTCACGCGCCGTACTCGCGTCTATCTCGGCAGACGTTTTTTTCTCAATTTCTTCATTAGTATCCATATCCAGGGCTCTTCCTCAAAATGCTTCGGTTGTTTTCAATCGAAGTTTAAAATCTGTATTGCAGGCCTATGCCGGTTCCGAATTCTTCGTCGGACAAGAATTCGTTGTAACGGAATTCCGCTAACAAACTGAGTTTGTCGGCGAGTCGGAGTCGAAGTTGTGTATCTGAAACGATGTGTGTTTCTTTGTCAGCGCCGCTGTCGAAATTGATGTCAAGAAATCCACCCATGGAAAAACGCCCGCCCCAAAAATTCGAAAATTTCTTATTCCAAGCGGATCCGATTTGCCATCCCTCGCCATCGGTTTCCAGGAATCCGAATTTCACGAGGAACATCAGATTGTTTCTTTTCATGAATTCTGTACCCGGGTTGTAAAACGCACCGGCGCGAATAAGAGAATTCCCTTCGCCGACGGCGTCGTTCACTTCCGCGAACGCTCCCCAATCTCCGACCAATTTTTTGCGGGCGGTGATCTCGTAGAAAAACTGCGCCGTGTCGGCTCGAGAACTATCGGCGTCGTTGGGAGCGTAAATGTCTACGAATCCGAAGAGGTTCACCCCGCCGGGCAAGGGCGCGCCACCAGTAAGATTGATCAGATTGAACCCGCGGGTATCGAATTGGTATTCGAGCGTCGCGAAGGGGGAACCGTAGGTTTGTGTGTCTTTGAAGACTCGGTCGATTTTTTCGCCGAAGGTTTCCTCTTCGAGTGCATTCGAGGAACCGGTCCCGTCGAGAATGCCAAGGTCTTTCTCTAATTGTTTTTGTTCTTCGAGTAACTCGGCGGCTCTTTCTTCGATTCTTTTTTGTTCGGCGATGTTTTCGTCTAGGCGTTTTTGAAGTTCGGCCGGGGTCGTTTTATGGGATTGGCCAGGCGCAGCGGTTGTACCAACGAGGCCGATCAACAGCAAAAACGTTGGGACGAGCCTCTTGAACATAAAAAAGCACTTTTCCCGCAAACGATTGGCGCGAACGCACTTGCGGGTAAACGACGAGTCAACAAGACCGGCCTGACCGGTCTTTATTGGCATATGGCGCATCGAAATCCCCCAAAACAATAATACCATGGGTTATTTTAAGCGTCAAATGTGTTTTTCGCACTTTTCGCGCCTGATCAAAAAATCGTAACACATCGCTCGAAACTGATTGGCGGATGAGTTTTTTTGATTCCGAGCAGAGATTCCCTAGTCTAGAAGTGTCCCCAGATAATCCAATTCTTCCTTGAGGAGGTGGTTGCTCCCTCCCACGTTGTCACCGAGCTCCTGGTAGGCTTCGTTTTCCGAATCGTAGGCCGTCCAATGAGGGACGTCTTTTCCGTTGGGATTGCCGTGGGTTGCAAAGTTCACCCAGTAGTCGGACATGGTGTCGGATAGTTCGCGGTCCGTGTCTTCGTAGTCGGGGCTCGTGTTCTGGAACGCGTATGAGATTTCGGCGGCGTGAAATGCGCCGTAGTATTCACTGTTGGGAATCGGGGGGACGCGTGTGAAGTAATATAGGTAGGCGTCGGAACTTACCTTCTCCGTAGCGCGTGCCCATTGACGCATCTGGTTAGAGAATACGACATCGCGCATGAGGGCGAGGAATGCATCGCCAGCGGTTTCATCTTCGAGGCCGCCGTAGGCTTTTCCGAATTCATTGAAGTCGGCGTCTTTGTATTGAGATGCAAGCAGGCCCTTGAGGGCTGCGCTGGTTTTGGGAACCATGGCGGGCGAAGTCAGTGTGGTCATTTCTTTGGCGTTGGAGCCTATCATGACGGGGACGTCGTTTTGTCGACCGCTTTGGAAGATTGTGTGAATGGAGTCGGGGAATGCCCAGCCGTCGACGACGGGACGGGTGGTAAATCCTTTACCGGGGCCCTGGAACGTTTCGATGATTTTATCGGCGGACAATACGCGGGCTTCGGCGATGGTGTTTACGCCAGCCGCGTTCAGGAATGCCTCACCAATCTCGTGGCCGGATTTCCCTCCGTCCGCAGAAGAGTCGAGATGGACGCCGGCACCGAAGAGTCCCCCACTTTCACCGATGGCGCGGTGGAACAATCCTTTGGCTAAAGGAGAGGCAACCAATGCGTGGACGCTCCATGAGCCGGCGGATTCACCAAAGATGGTGACGTTGTTGGGGTCGCCGCCGAACTGGGCGATATTGGTTTGGATCCATCGGAGAGAAGCGATCTGATCAAGAACGCCGTAGTTGCCGGAAACGCCGCGGGGTTCTTCGTTGGTGAGCTCGGGATGGGCGAGGTATCCGAGGGGTCCGAGACGATAGTTGACGGTGACAAGCACGACGCCTTTTTTGGCGAGGTTGGCACCGTTGTATACGTCGTTGGATCCGGCCCCGCGGGTGAGTGCACCGCCATGAATCCAGACCATGACGGGTCGTTTTTCATCTTTGGTATCGGCATCGGTCCATACATTGAGGTAGAGGCAGTTTTCGCTGGTGGTGATGCCGGGTGATTTGTAGAAGGAATTTTCCGCATACGCTGGTTGTGGGCATGCGGGGCCGAATTCGGTGCAGACTTTTGTGCCGCTCCATGCTTCGACTGGATGGGGCGGTTTCCAACGGAGATCGCCTGTAGGAGGTGCAGCGAAAGGAACACCTTTGAAGACCTGAGTACCGTTGTCGGTTCCCCCGGAGATGGCACCGCCGGTAACTTGAACCTGATTGCTGATGCCCCAGGCGGTGGATACGGCGAAGAGAGTAAGGACGAGGACGAGTCTTGAACAGTTCATTTTTGAGTCTCCGGATTGTCTGTAATGAAGGAATAGCATACTCCACTTTCTTTTGAAAAGAAAGGTACTGCCGTACGGGCTGGAACGGCTTTGCCGCGAAACTCCATGACCATTGCGAAATTGAATCCTTCGGGATTGGACTCTATACTTCATCGATCGTTCTTTTCACCTTTTGGAGGTTTTATGAAACTCTTTTCTTGTTTGTTGTTGTCGTTGTTTGTGTGCGTTCCCGTGTTGGCTGAGGAACCAGTTGATTTGGATATGGTCAATAAGATTCGAGACGAAGGGTTTCACCGGTCCAAGGTAATGGAAACGCTCCAGTATTTGACCGAGGAGATCGGTCCTAGGATTACGAATTCTCCATCGCAACGCGTAGCGAATGAATGGACTCGTTCGCAATTGGAGGAATGGGGCCTTAAGAATTCCGACATTGAAGCCTGGGGCGAGTTCGGTCGCGGTTGGTCGTTCGACAAGTGTGTGGTTCAGTTGGTGACCCCGGATTCGATTCCACTGTTTGCGCTACCGAAGGCGTGGACGCCGGGAACTGATGGTCCGGTGCGTGGTGAAGCGATACGGGTGACTATTAAGAAAACGGAAGATATCGAGAAGTACAAGGGCAAGTTGAAAGGTAAGATTCTCCTGATCAACGACGCTCGTAAAGTAAAGATAGATAATAATCCAATTTTTCACCGTCACAGTCCCGATGATTTATGTGGTCTCGAAGAATTTCCGATTCCGCGCGATCGAAATTCAGACCCTTATGCGAGCTACCGAAAAAGAGTCGCGCTGTCGAAGGCGGTCCGTGAATTCTATATCGAGGAAGGGGTGTTGGCTGTCATTGAATTGAGTTCGCGGGATGCGGGCGTGATCCGGGTGACGGGTCAACGGTCTTACGCGATCGGTGAAGACCCGGGACCTCCGCAGTTGGCGATGATTACGGAACATTACAATCGGTTGGTGCGGGCGGTTGGCGACGACCAGAAGGTTGAACTGGAAATCGATGTTCAGGCGACATTTCACGAGGAAAACCCTGTTGCGCACAATACGATTGCCGAGATTCCGGGTTCGAGCAAACGTAAAGAAGTTGTGATGCTGGGCGGCCATTTGGATTCGTGGCATTGCGGTACGGGCGCGACGGATAATGGTGCTGGTGTAGCGGTGGCGATGGAAGCGATGCGAATTTTGGCCGCGATTGATTTCAAACCGAAACGTACGATTCGCGTTGCGTTGTGGACGGGTGAAGAGCAAGGATTATTGGGATCGCGAAATTACGTGAAAAACCATTTCGCTACACGGCCGGAAGTAACGGACGAGAAGGAATTGGAACTGCCTGGTTTTCTACGCAAGACGACGTGGCCAATTATGCCTTCGAATGATTACGAAAAATTTTCTGCGTATTACAACTTGGATAACGGTAGTGGAAAAATCCGTGGGATTTATTGTCAGGAAAACTCGGCAGTGAAACCAATTTTTGAAGCGTGGTTGAAACCCTTTGAAGATTTGGGTGCGGACACGGTGTCGCTTCGCAATACGGGCTCGACGGACCACGTGCCTTTCGACCGCGTTGGACTTCCGGGTTTCCAATTCATTCAGGACCCGCTGGAATATTTTGGCCGGACTCACCATTCGCATTTGGATGTCTATGATCGCCTTCAGCGGGACGACTTGATTCAGGCTTCTATCGTAATGGCCTCGTTTGTTTACCACACGGCGATGCGAGATGACTTGATGCCACGTAAGCCGATGCCGCGAGAACCGGAGTGGTCGAAGGAAAAGAAAGAGGAAAGCGCCGATGAAGAGTGACGCGGAGTGGAAAGAGTCGCTGACCGACGAGGAATACTACGTACTCCGTGAAAAAGGTACGGAGCGCGCTTTCACGGGAAGCTATTGCGACACGAAGGATAAAGGGGTGTACCATTGCGCCGGATGCGGTGCTGCGCTGTTCGATTCCGAGACGAAATTCGATTCGGGAACGGGATGGCCAAGTTTTTTCCAGCCGGTTCAAGGGGAGAACGTTGCGGAGCATTCGGATACTACGATGGGAATGACGCGTACGGAAGTGACGTGTAGCAATTGCGATGGCCATTTAGGCCATGTGTTCCCCGATGGACCGGCTCCGACAGGATTACGATATTGCTTGAATTCTATATCCCTGACGCTCGAAAGGCAGAGTGATTGATTTGCGTTTTTACGTAAAGCAATATTGACTTCAACTCCGGATCGTGCTACTGTTTAGGGAAGCTGATGGGAATTATAAAAAGGAATTTTCTTATGAAACGAAGTGCATTGTTGACTTTGGCGTGCCTGCTGGCAACTGTACCGGCATTTTCGCATACTCTGAATGTTCCATTTTTCGCTGATAACGGTCCTAACTTGTTTAACGGAAATGTAGCCAGTGGGTCCGCGGGATTCGTCGGAATCCAAAACACGACTCAAAATCCTATCGTCTTGAATATTGTCTATATCCAGAATGACATCAATGGCGATCCGGTCGTTGCTACTCCTCAACAGTTCACCATTCTGCCTCGAGAAGGGGTATCCTGGCGACCGGCGCAAACTGATCCGTCCGAAGGATTGCGCGGTCAAGCCGTTCCCGGTTCCGATGCCACTTATGGACCTTTTGGAAGTATCCAAATTATCTGGTCCGGTGGTAGTGCTGGCGAATTGAGCGTGGTTGGACGCTACGTCCAGTTGAGCACGGACAACGCATTTTCGCACGTGTTAGCCACCGGCGAATAATGTCTCCTTTACATCCGAGTAAATCTACTTTTGCTTCTATGACGGGCTTCGTATGCCTCGTCGCAATTTCCTTGAGCTCCGCGGCATGGGCGCAAGAAAAAACGGCTCAAGATCCAACCAAGCAGATTCGTGCATGGCTCGAGGATCACAGCTGGATTGTCACACCGAAAACAGAAGACACCGAGCAACATATCAAAACCAATATTGAGAAGTATGCTGGCGGAAAACTGATGTTGAATTACGAATTCCGCGAAGTGAAGGCGGGTGAGCTTGTTCGAGAACAGTTTATTACGTACAAATTCGACCCGAACAGTATGGCTCGTAATTCAATCAACATCATCAAGCTTCCTTCGAAACCAGACAAGCCGGATATGTGGATGATCGAGGCTCGGCTGAAGGAAGACGTGCCGTTAATCGAGTACAACAATTTCTTCGCGGATTATGCGGAGGACGGTACCGAAGACAGCTCCAATTCACGAGGAAAATCCAAGAACATTATCTTCGGATACACGTTGAATCTGGAAGACGCGAGAATCCTGGGCGAGTTGGTCAAAGACCTTATCTCGGTTTCTTAGACGTCCAATCCGATAGACCGCATCAAGGCGAGCGCGTTGCTGTGCTGCACCACCCCTTCTTTCAAGAGATAGTCGAACTGCAGTTCTTTCTCCCCCATTCGATCGACGAAGTGTACGTTGTTGACTGCGAACGACATGGAGTCGGCCACTTCCACCAATGCCAAATCGTGGGTGGTGACGAGTCCCATTGCGCCTCGAGTCAACAGTGCGCGAATGATGCCGTCTGACCCTTTTAGACGGTCGTGGGAGTTGGTGCCGTGGAGAATCTCGTCGATGAGAAAAAGGACGGGATGGTTTTCGGATTGATCGAGCATGGCTTTCAGGCGATGGATTTCGGCATAGAAATGGGACATGCCGGATTGAATGGAGTCGAGGACATGGATGGAGGCACCGATCTTGAACGGAACCATTGTGAGGGATTTCGCGCGAACAGGGGCGCCGACAAGGGCGAGCACTGAGTTGATGCCAATGACGCGAAGGAGCGTGCTTTTTCCGGACATGTTGGAGCCGCTGACAATCCAGAGCGGGCATTCGGAATTGAGTTTGACCGAATTGCGAACACAGTCGTCGCCGGAGATGAGCGGATGGCCGAGGTCGTTGCCTTCGAAAAAGGGGTTTGAATCCTGGACATCGGGGAATGGGTCTTCGGGGTGCTCGTAGGCGTACGTGGACAGTGCGATGAGGGCTTCCAATTCGCCCATGGCTTCGAGCCATACCGGAATGGACTGTCGATATTTCTTTCTCCACCGTTGAATGCCGTAAGCAAAGTGGACGATCCACAGTGTCAGCCAGGCCAGCGGAGCGAACATGGCGTTTCGGTACATTTCCATCCACACGAAGAGTTGGTCGAGTCGCTTGATTGCGGTGGATGCGGATTCGGTCCCTTCAGTCAACTTCTTGCGAAGAGATTCCATGCGTTCGCTGGTGAAGGTTTCTCTTTCCAGGCGCGTGAGGACTTTGGTCATGACTTTCAGTTCCTGAATGCCGTGTCCCAATTGTTCTGCGATGGGGACAACGCTTCCGCTGAGCCACTTGAGGACTGATAAATCGATGGCAAGCATGAGTATAGGTGCGAGGCCCGGGAGAACTTCCCCGAGCCATAACACGAGCGACGTAACGCTGACGACGGTCAACACGATTAGGGCCCGATAGGTATTGAGTCCGGGAAGCTCGTGTTCGGAATTCACCCAGAAGGCGAGGCGATTTTCGTGGAGTGCCTTTCGGACAGACTGTCCGATTCTTCCGAGGTCAACGCGCAGATCAACATTGGGAACGCATTCTTGAACGGCATCTTGTCGTGACCGGATTTCTTCAGCGTCGGCGGGGGTACATAGCCAATCGGCCAACAACTGTTCGCCGGATTGAGTCCGGCAGGTATCGAGTAATTCGAATAGGGAACCTTCTCCAAAAATGTCGAGGTCTTCCGCGTAGTGGTGGTTGGCGGGTTTGTAGCCTTCGCCACCCTTTCCTTTTCCTGCCCATTGGTCCCGGATTCGCAGGAGTCCCGTTTCGAAAAAACGAATGCCGGTTTCGACATCTTCTTTTCGTTTTAAGAGGAATGCATGGAAAATAATCAGGATGAGAAATGCTGTGCCGCAAAAAGCTAACCCGATTAAGGTCCATGATCCTAAAAAGCGAAAGGCAACGAGTGAAAGTACAGCACCGAGAAAAAGAACCAAACGCGCGTTCGCCAAAAAATCATCTTGTCGGCGATATTTCGCGAGGGACGTCTGGAGAGAATCGATTTGCTGAATGTATTCCTTTTCAGGATTCACGATTCATTCTGCCCAGGTTGGTAAAAACGGATTAACTGGCTTCGATGCCTACTTGGGATAAGGCACGGCGAAGGTCATCGGGAGTGAATGGTTTGGCTAAACACATAGCGGCGCCAAGATCTCTGATTTTCCGATCCACTTCGTCTTCGTAATAGGCCGTCATAGCGATGATTTGAGTGTTTGCGCTTTCGGCGGTGGCTTTGATCCGTCGACACACTTCGAATCCGTCCAGACCGGGCAGTCGAATATCGAGGAATACCAAGGTCGGTTGAAATGAGGCGAACATGTGGCCAGCTTCAAAACCGTCTTCGGCCACAGAGACTTCGAAGTTGGTCTTGGTGTGGTCGAGGAAGCGGTTAATGACGGCGATGACAGTCTTATCATCTTCGACAATTAGGGCTTTGATACCGTCATTTTTGAGGTCATCGTGAATTGGGATACCGTTTTCGCGCATGAAGCCGACTAAATCGTCGCGTCGGATGCGACGGTGACCGCCGGGGGTCTTGAACACATTGATACGACCCGCTTCAGCCCACTTACGAATCGTGTCCGCTGTGACGTGACAATAGGTTGCAACTTCAGAAGTGCTAAATGACTGTTTCATTTCCATATTGAAAGCGGACCCTAATGCTTGTGAGCTTTATTATGGAGCTGGAGCTGGAACGGGGAATTGAACCCCGGACCTCATCATTACGAGTGATGCGCTCTACCAACTGAGCTATTCCAGCCCAAAAATAAAAAAAATGGTGCCAAGGGGCAGGATTGAACTGCCGACACGCGGATTTTCAATCCGCTGCTCTACCAACTGAGCTACCTCGGCACAAGAGCGGCATAAGAGTAGTAAATCTGGGGTGTGAAAGTCAAGATTATTTCAAAATCTGTTTATTATATATTCTAAATATGGGTATGCCGGAGAATAGTGTTTTAGGATGTCGTACGCCGATCAACCTGTATTCCACCGACACTCCCGATAGTGTCGGCCATTTTATGCATTTTGGAAATAGTATCAATCAATTGAGTTGCCGATACGTATTGACCGGTTTCGTGTGTCGTGATACAAAAATTCATTTCCAAAAGGCCAAGGCGCGTAATATCGACACCGCTAATTTTTTCGTTTAAATAATCTCGGTGTTTATGCCACCCGAGTCGAACGTGTTTGCAATATTTTTTGGAATCGGCTTCCGGCACAATGCTGATAAAATGTCCACCACCCATGTGTCCGACGTTGAACAAGTTGTCGGGAAATTCGATACCGTATTTGACCAGGGCACGGGCCGCGTGCCGTAGGATTTTGTGACGGTCAGTTTCATCGAGATCACCGAAGACATCGCGTACGCCTTCCATTTCGGTATACACCAAAGAAAACGATTCGTTTCGACTAATGTGTTGTTGAATTAATTTTCGTATTCCTTCGGCATTGGGAGATTCGGTGACGGCATCACGATATTCCGAGTGAGTGGTGATTTGGAGAATCCGATTGATCTGATTGATGAGAGCCTGAATCTGGAACGGTTTGGTGATGTAGGCGTCGGCGCCCTGTTCCAGGCCATGCTGGATTTCCTCTTCCCCGTTCATGGCCGAGACGAAAACGATTGGCAAAACATACAATTCATCATCTCCACGGACCTGTCGACAAATTTCGAAGCCCGAGGTATCGGGGAGCATGACGTCTAAAATCAATAAATCCAATGATTCCTTTTGTGCGATACGGAGAACGCCGTCTCCATTAGGTTTGATGCCGCATTGGTGGCCGGCCTTTTTGAGCTCGTCGGCTATCAGTGTGGCCGTGCGGGTGTCGTCGTCGACGATGAGAATCTTAGACATGGCAGCCTGTTCCCAGGGAAGCCATTGATAACATGGGACGGGAATAGGATTTTAGAGTGGTGGGCGAGGAGGGACTTGAACCCTCATGCTCTTGCGAGCAACGGATTTTAAGTCCGTCGTGTCTGCCAATTCCACCACTCGCCCCTGAAAGAAATTTAAAATGGAGGCGACACCCGGACTCGAACCGGGGATACATGGTTTTGCAAACCATTGCCTTACCAACTTGGCTATGTCGCCTGAAGGGCACGAATATTATCCAAGTATCGTGTATAAAGTCAAACAATTCTTGAACTACCTTCCGAAAAGAAATAAATATAAGGCCAACTGCACTGCTTTATTAAACAAATATAATGCTTACTAATATACCAGAATTCGCAATTCGGCAGAAAACTTTATTTCTGATCCCTCAGGTTTTTCGGACGTTGAACACAAAATACTATCGGATTCAATTAAACCAATTACGAATTGTTCGGAATCATGATTCGATCGGCCTATATTTGCTATACTTCATGCTCACTTTCAGTCAATTGTTTATTCCTGAATTCTTTTTTTGAGCACATTTCCATGACAAAAGATTACGACATCATTGTGGTTGGCGCGGGCCATGCCGGCGTTGAAGCCGCATTGGCGGGTGCCCGCATGGGTAAAACGACTCTACTGGCCACGATGCAGCTTGATTCGGTGGCGAAGATGCCGTGTAACCCCGCGATCGGCGGGATTGCGAAAGGTCAGCTGGTGCGCGAAATTGACGCAATGGGTGGCGAGATGGGCCGCGGGATTGACCGTCAGGGTATTCAGTTTAAAATGCTGAATCGTTCGAAGGGACCGGCCGTACATTCTCCGCGGGCTCAGGCCGATCGCCACATGTACCAGATGGACATGAAGTTCGTGTGCGATATGCAGGAAAACCTGGACCTGAAACAGGTGATGGTAGAAGACCTGATTGTGCGCGATGGCGTGGTCCATGGCATCGTGACTTCGGTGGGCGATGAGATTACGAGTCACGCAGTGATTATTTGTTCGGGTACGTTCATGGGTGGACGGCTCCATTTTGGCATGACGCAGATCGAGGGTGGCCGTGGCGGCGAGATGCCCGCCAACAAGATTAGTGATACCTATCGTGAGCTGGGTTTTGAAGTGGGCCGAATGAAGACCGGGACTGTTCCGCGTATTCATCGTCGGAGCATGAATATTGACGTGATGGAAGAACAGCCGGGTGATGACGACCCGCGTCCGTTTTCCTTTTCCACACCTATCGATACTTTTAAGCCGAAGAACGAAATGTGCTGGCTGACATATACGACGGATGCAACGCATGAAGTGATTCGGAAAAACCTGGATAAGTCTCCCCTCTTCGCTGGTGTGATTGAAGGGATTGGTCCGCGGTATTGTCCGAGCATTGAAGATAAAGTCAATCGTTTCCCGGATCGGAATGAGCACCGGGTGTTCCTTGAGCCGGAAGGCTTGATGACGAATGAAATTTATGTCAACGGATTATCGACTTCACTTCCGGAAGATGTGCAGCTGGAATATTTACGTTCGATTCCGGGCCTGGAAGAAGCGGAAATTATACGTCCGGGATATGCAGTCGAGTATGACTTCATCCCTCCTACTCAACTGACGAAGACGTTAGAAACGAAAAAAGTTAATGGCTTGTATCACGCGGGTCAGGTGAACGGGACTTCCGGGTATGAAGAAGCGGCGGCGCAGGGCATGTATGCGGCGATGAATGCGGTGCGTGCGATAAATGGCGAAGAGCCGATGATCATTTCGCGGAGTGAAGCGTACCTCGGCGTGTTGATTGACGACATTGTGACGCGTGGAGTGATTGAGCCGTATCGCCTTTTTACGTCGCGTGCGGAATATCGCCTGTTGTTACGGCATGATAACGCGGATTTGCGATTGGCGAAGTACAGTATCGCGGGTGACGACTACGTACAGGAAATTCGCGCGAAAGAAATCGCCATTGATCAGGAAATGAAGCGGTTGGAAGCCCATTCCATTGGGATGAATTCGGAAACTCTCCCACTGCTGAAAGAAATCGGTATCGATGAAGTCGTCGAACATATGACGGCCGCCCGTTTGTTGCGTCGTCCGAATATTACTCTCGAAGACGTCTGGAAAATCGCGCCACCACCGGACACGTTGTCTTTCGAAATAGCGGAACAGGTAGAAATCCAGACGAAATACAAAGGCTATATCGAACGTCAAATGAAATCGCAGGAAAAGTTCGATAAGGCCGAAAATGTACGGTTACCGGCAGACATCGATTACTATTCGATTGAAGGTATGCCAGAAGAAAGCAAGCAGCGCCTCACGGAAATTCAACCCGCGAACTTTGGTCAGGCCGCGCGTATCTCAGGGGTTCGCCCATCAGATATCGCCGTGCTTCATATCTACATTGAAAAGCGACGCCGGGAATTGGCTTCGGCTAAGTAGGCAAACGTGAGGACACTGGCGCGTTTATCTACGTCCGCCATTCCCTCGACCGCCATTCATAAAGGGTATGCGGCCGTTCTTTTTTTGATTCTCGATTAGTTCGCGAAATTTGATTTGTTGATCTTCGTTTAGGAGTGCCAACGTCTGCTTAATGCTCTCCTCGTGTCGCGCTTTTCGGGCTTCATCCATTTTATTCCGTTCGCCGCGGAACCAAACCATGATTTCATCGTATTCCGATTTCTGGTCGTCGGTGAGCATCGACAAGACTCGTTCGTCTTTTTCGCGAGCGATGGCCATGCGATCGAATGACTTCATATCGGCAGCGGTTTTGGCCCAGATTTCTTTCATGGTTTTCTTCTGCTCTTCACTCAGACCAAGTTCGTCGTGGATTCCACCGAATTCCATTTGGCCTGCATTGGCCTTTTCATCGAAGGGGTTGAATACCCACCCCAGGGGGATTCCTGCGAGTATCGCAAGGAAGAACGCGGCGACGGTGATTGATTTTGATTTAGTCATTGGGGGTTTCCTCCGAGAGTGCGCTTGACATCCACTCTGCAAAATTGGTTTCTGTATCGGTTGTTAGTTCGGGGTCGAGCGTTTCGGGTTCTTGTTGAAACACGACGTTTTCGACCCAGTAGGAAACTATTTGGTTGCTGTTTTGGACCGCAATCCAGCTAAATGAAAAGGCACCGATAAGGGCGACAGCGGCGGCGATTAGGAATGAATAAGCAAAGCGGTTTTGGATCCGTTCTTCAATGTCGCGAATGGTTTCGTAGATGCGTCGGCGAAGGATTCTTTTTTCAACTTCGCTGGCCGTTGCAGGGGCGTCGGCTTTTTCGAAGATGCCCGATATGGATTGATATCCGAGCAAGGTTCGACTACAGTCCTCGCAGCCATCGAGATGCTCGGCGACCGTGACTCGATCCTCTGCGGGCAGGTCATCGTCGTGATACGGCCCAATCCACTTTGTTTCCGCGCAATGATTCATACTTATACCCTTGTTTTGCTCACGCTGTTTTGTTTATCCGTTAATTGATTTTGTTTTGTCGAACAATGCTTTAGCAATTCTAGTCTTGCACTGATAAGGGCCGACTGGACCGCAGTCGTGGGAATTCCAAGAATGATAGATATTTCTTCATAGGAAAAATCTTCTCGTTCTCTCAACACCAACACGTGGCGGTGCTCTGGAACGAGAGTTGCCAACGCCTTTTCTAGACCCAATAGGGATTCGGAATTAATTCTTTGCGATCGACCTATGTGTTGAAACACAATCTTGAACAACCACGTCCTCATGGATTGTTGCTTCAGGAGAGTCGCGGCGCCTTGAAACGCTTCTTCAAATATGTTGTGCACGAGATTCTCGGCCGTGGTCATATCTCCTACCTCGCGAAATACCGTCACCAGCAAAGAATCCAAATATCGATCAACCAACGCGTCAAACGCTTCTAGCTCACTGTTTCGAGTAAGAACCAGCAGGTCCTCATCGGAAATGTCGGTATAGGCTCTTTCGGTCATCGGGCGCTTTCTTCCGTTTGGTCTTGTATACTCAGTGTGTGTCGAGGGGTAGTCTGGTTACACCAAAAGTGGGAAATGTGGTAAAACTATGAGCACGTCTGAGGGCCTCAAAAAGGAAGCAACCGAACTCCTCGAAAAGATAATTCCAGAGATTTTCGATGCTCATTCGTTGGAATTTAGGCCCTTTTTCGGTGCGATCACGGTCTACGTGGATGGGGCGCTATTCATGTCGTATGGCAAATTCGGCGTCGCCCTGAAGCTGCCACCGGAGACGCTGGAAAACCTTTTTTCCACAGAGCAGGGAGCGCCATTCAGGTATTTTCCTAAAGGCCATGTGAAGAAAGAGTATGCGCTTCTATCTTCCGCGACGATTAATAGTACTGCGTCGTTTCGCAAACTGATTCAAGAGAGCCTAAAACTTCTTACCTAATCGTCCGTTATTTTTTCTTGTTATTGAAAATGACAGGCCGATGGATAGCAGTGAAAGCAATCGCATTTTTAGTGATAGGTCGATGTTAGTCGAGAGGTCGCGTGGCTTTAGGAGTTTCGGAGACATTATTTATTCTCCTCTTCATCAGGTTGTTCATCTTCTTTTTTCGATTGCCTATGCGCCTCGATTTCTTCGGGGGTGGGTTGTCGTTTGAAGGTACCGGGACCGATCTCAAGGATGAAGGTGCCCCTGGGGGTATTCACCTTTTTTCCCATGGTAATTCTGATGACGCGGTAAATGTTGGTACCCACGTCCAACAGGGCGATAAGGAGGACGACTACCAACACGCCTACCGCCCAACGCCAGATGTTGTCAATATCGAGGGCGTAATTGATCAGGGAGAGTGTGGCGATTCCGGGCACAATTACGCAGGCCAGTTTAAAGCGCGTCCAAAATGGGAACACGAGCAGGGATGCGTATACGAGCATATCGAACAATGTTAATACCTTTGCCCAGAAGACGACCGTCCACCAGTCATTCTCCGCTGCGCCTGAGATGGTGGCCCAGTCGTAGTCATTGTTCGCATGGCAGAGGGCCACGAATACGATCATGTGAACGATTACACTGAATGCCGATTCGGACAGCGCCATCGGTTCACCCAGTAGTTTGTTGTCAGGTAGTTTTTCGGGATCCCATTTCGAAAATAGGTCGGCTTGCTTAATGTATTCGCCTGCGAATGAAAATACGGCCGTGATAATGATGAAGTGCCAAAAGATGATGGACTGCAACGCATCGTCTAAATCGGCAGGCCACCCTTCGAAAATTTCTGATCGGGAAATAACGGCCTCACAGGTCCAGAGAATGAAGAAGCCGATAATCAAATACTTGACCCATTGTTTATAGAGCGGCCATAGGGTTTCATCAATGAGCGTTTTTTGTTTTCCGTATTCGGCGGCCACTTTCAAGGGATGCCCAAGCGATTTGAGCATGTCTTTTTCTTCTTCGGGACTCATGGGGCGTTCGTTCATTTCGAAGTGATCT
>Ga0315336_1002840_pt1:0-20000 | contig 25000 bp, 14 predicted proteins | sample ASW5metaG_FD_204512 | JGI IMG/M metagenome (GOLD analysis project Ga0315336, IMG submission 204512) | Ammonia-oxidizing marine archaeal communities from Monterey Bay, California, United States - ASW #5 | ecosystem: Environmental > Aquatic > Marine > Intertidal zone | place: USA... | reverse complement strand
GTTGCGCTTGCTTCAGGCAAATTGCGGTGACACACTTGCGCCCGCGATAGAACAAGCTTCGACGGAAATCAGGAACGCCGCGGTTTGCTACAGAAAAATTCGACCAGATTTGAGGATTGGTTGCTGTTTAACAGCCGCACTTTATTGATGGGGCTGATAACGGCGAATATCTGTTTGACGTTCGCATTGATCGCCACGCAGGATTCTGAGGACGATGCCTCGAGCTTGCCTGCCAACAGCCTCGCCACCAATACTGACCAGATTCAACTGCTCACCGAAGTCCCGGCGCCACTGCCGGTGGCCAAACCGTCACCGCGGGAATGCCGTGTCTGGGGCCCGGAGCAGGACCCAACCGTGTTCGATACGTTGCGGGTTATGCTCGAAGAGGGCGGTGGGTTTCCTGAGTTACTCGAAACTCGGATCCAGAGCGCGCCGGATTATCTCGTATATATAGGAGATCTTGGTGCTCGGTCGAACGCCAAGCGGGTCGCAGCAGAGTTAGCGACCCAGTCCATAGACAGCTATCTGATGCAGTCCGAAGACGGTCTGCCGATCCTCTCGGTGGGCGTTTTTTCCCGCCGCACCCTGGCGCAACGACAATTCACCCGGGTCACGGGTTTAGGCTATACCGTTGCCATTGAAGAGCTGGAACGTTCGCAAACCGTCTACAAACTTGCAGCACACGTTGCAATTGACTCAGATCTTTACCCCAGTTCAACGGCGCCATGTGCGGCGATTGCACACAGCACGTAACTTCTATAGAATCCGGCTCCCATTTTAGCCGCCATAGCTCAGCTGGTAGAGCAGCTCACTTGTAATGAGAAGGTCCAGGGTTCGACTCCTTGTGGCGGCACCATACGAGTCGGTGGCTAAAGTGAGGGCGTATAGCGTTCCGGCCGCGTTCAATGTAGGGTACGCGGCCCGGTAGTAGCGCAAAGTGGTTACGCTGGCGGATTGTGGAATGTAGCACCATAGAGCTGAGCAGAGATCTCAGCTCTATGGTGCTCTTGTGCTCGAAAATGTGTGGTTAGCGGATTCAGACTACGAGGTGGCGCAGCAGGAAATTGGGTATCGCGGTGGGGTTCCCGAGTGGTCAAAGGGATCAGACTGTAAATCTGACGGCTTAGCCTTCGAAGGTTCGAATCCTTCCCCCACCACCATCTTAAGAGAGTTGAGGTGGCGCGGAGTACAAAGTGAGGTCTCGTATTAGGGTTTTTAAGGCGCGGGTATAGTTCAACGGTAGAACCTCAGCCTTCCAAGCTGATGATGCGGGTTCGATTCCCGCTACCCGCTCCATGTCGGGCGGCCGACAGGGTTTGATACTGAAGATGTAAGGTTGTGAGGAGTTATCGGCAAAGCCGAAAATCTCCCTAAGGCTCGCTTCGAAAGCGAGTCGGCACGCTCACATAGCTCAGTCGGTAGAGCACTTCCTTGGTAAGGAAGAGGTCATCGGTTCAAATCCGATTGTGAGCACCAAATTGGTTTGCCTGGAGTCGATGTACTGCAGGCAATCGGGACGGGCCGCGTAAGCGGCGTGATTGAAAAGGCGGTAGGTCTCCTACCTTTATATAGCAACTATCTGGGCATGTTTGAGGGTAGATAATGGCCAAAGAGAAATTTGAGAGAACTAAACCCCACGTGAATGTTGGGACGATCGGTCACGTAGACCATGGTAAGACGACGCTGACAGCGGCATTGACGAAAGTCTGTGCTGAAGCGTTTGGTGGGGAGCTGAAGGCATTTGACCAGATAGACAATGCGCCTGAAGAACGAGAACGAGGGATCACGATCGCGACATCGCACGTAGAGTATGAAAGCGATAAGCGTCACTACGCGCACGTTGATTGCCCCGGACACGCGGACTATGTGAAGAACATGATCACGGGTGCGGCACAGATGGACGGTGCGATATTAGTGGTATCAGCAGCCGATGGCCCGATGCCGCAGACGCGTGAGCATATTCTGCTGTCGCGCCAGGTAGGTGTACCGCGCATCATCGTGTTTATGAACAAAGCCGACATGGTCGACGACGATGAGTTGTTGGAACTGGTAGAGATGGAAGTTCGCGAGTTGCTCGACCAGTACGAGTTTCCGGGCGACGACACGCCGATCATTATCGGCAGTGCGCTGAAAGCACTGGAAGGCGATGCGGATGCAGCGGCAAAGGTCAAAGAACTGGTCGATACGCTGGATGATTACATCCCTGAGCCGGAACGCGCAGTCGATCTGCCGTTTCTGATGCCGATTGAGGACGTGTTTTCGATCTCAGGCCGAGGCACGGTTGTTACGGGTCGGGTAGAACGTGGTGTGATCAATGTCGGTGACGAGATTGAGATTGTGGGCATCAAAGAGACCCAGACGACGACGTGTACGGGTGTTGAGATGTTCCGGAAGCTGCTGGACGAAGGTCGCGCAGGTGAGAACGTGGGTGTTCTGTTGCGCGGTACGAAGCGTGAAGAAGTCGAGCGTGGTCAGGTGCTGTCTAAGCCGGGTTCAATAACCCCGCATACGAAGTTTGAAGCGGAAGTTTATGTATTGAGCAAGGATGAAGGCGGGCGTCATACACCGTTCTTCAAGGGCTATCGTCCGCAGTTTTACTTTCGTACGACAGACGTTACCGGCGCTTGCGAGTTACCGCAGGATGTAGAGATGGTGATGCCTGGAGACAATGTGAACATGGTTGTTGAGTTGATTTGTCCGATTGCGATGGATGAGGGTCTGCGGTTTGCCATCAGAGAAGGCGGCCGAACTGTGGGCGCAGGCGTCGTAACTAAGGTGATTGAGTAAGCCGAGATCTTGCACGGGGAGTTCTCGCTTGCGGAAACTCCTGAACGATTTGTACTTTTGGCCCGGGTTCCGGGATTGAAAGTCAGATTGTAGGCCAGTAGCTCAATTGGCAGAGCAGCGGTCTCCAAAACCGCAGGTTGGGGGTTCGATTCCCTCCTGGCCTGCCACCCCGTCAAACGATGAGTGTGGCGGGCAAGATGTGAACAGGATATTAGGCGTTGAGTACGAACACAGATTCCTCCGCGAACAGCATGCTCGACTGGCTTAAGTGGCTGGTGGTCATTGCCTTGATGGGCGGTGCGGTGTACGGCAACTGGTACTACCAGGATGAGTCTTTGCTCATTCGGGTAATCGCGTTGTTGTCCGGCGCCGTGGTGGCTGCGTTTATCGCGATTCAAACCGAACGCGGTCGCAGTACCTGGAATCTGATGAAAGAAGCCCGCAGCGAGATTCGCCGCGTGGTGTGGCCGAGCCACCAGGAAACTACCCAGACAACACTGGTGGTACTGGTGTTGGTGCTGGTGTTCGCCCTCATCTTATGGGGCTTGGATTCGTTGTTGAGCTGGTTTGTCAGCTCGGTTATCGGTTAAGGGGTAGCTTTGGACATGTCGAAAAGATGGTTTGTCGTGCACGCCTATTCCGGCTTCGAGAACAATGTTGCCCGGGCCTTGCGCGAGCGCGTGGAACTGTCCAATTTCAAAGACTGCTTTGGCGAAATACTGGTGCCCACCGAGGAAGTGGTGGAAATGCGCGCTGGCCAGAAACGGCGTAGCGAGCGCAAGTTCTTCCCCGGTTACGTGTTGGTGGAAATGGAGCTCAACGACGACACCTGGCACCTTGTGAAGGAAACGCCTCGGGTCATGGGCTTCATCGGTGGTAAGGCTGACCAGCCTGCCCCACTCACAGACAAAGAAGCAGACGCGATTCTCGACCGTGTGGCAGCAGGCAGCGAGAAAGCAACGCCCAAGACAGTATTTGAACCCGGCGAGATTGTGCGTGTCACAGATGGCCCGTTCAACGATTTCAATGGCGTAGTCGAAGAGGTCAATTACGAGAAGAACCGATTGCAGGTGGCAGTCACGATTTTCGGTCGGTCAACGCCTGTGGAGTTAGATTTCGGCCAGGTAGAAAAAGGCTAGCAACGGGGAGTGCATGGTGATCTCGAATCACCGCACGTTCGCACCCATAAGGAGAAAGAATGGCTAAGAAAGTAGAGGCCTATATAAAGCTGCAGGTCCCTGCAGGCCAGGCCAACCCAAGTCCGCCGGTAGGTCCGGCGCTGGGTCAGCACGGCGTCAACATCATGGATTTCTGCAAGGCGTTCAACGCGCAGACGCAATCTGTGGAGCCTGGCTTGCCGGTTCCGGTCGTGATTACCGTGTATGCGGATCGTAGTTTTACGTTCATCACCAAAACACCGCCGGCAGCCGTGTTGCTGCGTAAAGCGGCCAAGGTGGCTAAGGGCAGCGGCACCCCTAATACGGTCAAGGTGGGCAAGGTAACGCGCGCGCAGCTCGAAGAAATAGCACAGATCAAGATGCCCGATCTTACCGCGGCGGACATGGATGCGGCTGTTCGCACCATAGCCGGCACGGCTCGTGCTTCAGGGATCGATGTGGAGGGTGTGGTATGACTAAGATGACGAAACGCATGCGCGACATCGCGGAAAAAGTAGATGCGGAAAAGATCTACCCCATCGACGAAGCCGTCACGCTATTGAACGAGCTGTCGAAGACCAAATTCAAGGAATCTTTCGACGTTTCCGTGAATCTGGGCGTAGATCCGCGCAAATCCGATCAGGTCGTTCGCGGTGCAACCACATTGCCCCACGGCAGTGGCAAGTCGATACGGGTCGCCGTGTTCGCTCAGGGCGACAATGCTGAAGCCGCAACTGCGGCTGGCGCCGACGTGGTTGGATTTGAAGATCTTGCCGAGCAGGTAAAAGGCGGTGAGCTGAACTTCGACGTGGTGATCGCGACGCCGGATTCCATGCGCATCGTGGGTCAGCTGGGCAAGGTGCTTGGCCCCCGTGGTCTGATGCCGAATCCAAAGACCGGCACGGTTACGCCGGATGTTGCGGCAGCGGTTCAGAATGCGAAGGCCGGACAGGTACAGTTCCGGGCCGATAAAGCGGGCATCGTGCATGGCAGCGTGGGCCAGGTAGGTTTCGAGCCCACGGCCATCAAGGAGAACGTCGAGGCGTTGCTGGTAGACCTGAAGAAAGCCAAGCCCGCGGCGGCCAAAGGCATTTATCTGCAGAAAATTACCCTGTCAACCACGATGGGTCCGGGTGTGTCGATCGATCAATCTTCGTTAGAAGTTTAGGCGTATAGAGGAAATGAATTCAGGTTCGCGCACCATGGTGTCGAACCGCAACAGTTTGAAGGCCCGCGGCGGATTGCACCGTTGCGGGGCCGTCAAAAACCGTTAAGGAGGTCGTGTTTGCCTTTGGGCAAACACTTAGCGAGTTTTCCGACAGAATCGGAAAACGTCGATGAGCAAACGGGCAGCGTCCAGTTTGCTGATCGGAACTAGGCAGACCTTTAAAAGTTAAACCTTACGTAGACGGCTGGCTGTCGAAATACAGCTATTGGTCTTCTAAGTAATCAGGCGTCATCGAAAGTTGTGCCTTGTGCTTGTAAGACTATCTGCCGTAGTCGCGATCCACTTAAACGTGGATCGCATTGCAAGTAGCTAGGTTCTCGTTGCGAGGTTGATGCCTCACACGAGACCTGACAAGGAGAAGTAAGTGGCATTACAGCTCGAACAAAAGCAACAGATCGTTGCTGAAGTGAATGAGATTGCCGCATCTGCGTTGTCAGCAGTCGTTGCAGATTATCGCGGCCTTACCGTCGCGGAAATGACCGAAATGCGAGCCAAGGCTCGTGCGTCGGGCGTTTATCTGCGCGTTGTACGCAACACGTTGGCGAAAAGAGCCGTCGAAGGCACGGACTATGCTTGTCTCGAAGAGACTTTCATTGGCCCGACCCTCGTCGCGTTCTCGCAAGAGGACCCGGGTTCTGCCGCCAGATTGTTGAAGGATTGCGCCAACGAGCATGACGCCCTGGAAGTCAAAGCGCTGGCCATCGGCGGAGAGATGCTGAGCGCCGATCAGATTGATCGTGTCGCCAGTCTTCCGACGTTGGATGAAGCGCGCGCCATGCTGATGGCAGTGATGCAGGCGCCGGTGGTCAAGCTGGTTCGTACCTTGAACGAGGTACCGGGCAAGCTGGTGCGCACCGTCGCGGCAATCGCAGATCAGAAACAAGCGGAATCGTGATCGCATAGATCGCGACCCAAAGGTCACATTAACTTCGGTTACAAGGTTATTTAGGAGAAAATAATGGCATTGTCCAAAGACGATTTACTGAACGCCATCGCTGAGATGAGTGTTATGGAAGTAGTCGAACTGGTCCAGGCGATGGAAGAAAAGTTCGGCGTATCTGCTGCTGCGGCGGTTGCCGCTGCGCCAGCTGCAGGTGGCGGTGACGGTGGTGGCGAAGCCGCCGCTGAGCAGGACGAATTCGACGTCGTTCTAACCGCAGCCGGTGAAAAGAAGGTCAACGTGATTAAGGCAGTTCGCGCCATCACTGGTCTGGGTTTGAAAGAAGCCAAGGCCCTGGTCGACGAAGCCCCTTCACCGATCAAGGAAGGTGCGAGCAAGGATGAAGCGCAAGACCTGAAAAATCAGCTGGAAGAAGCTGGCGCATCTGTTGAGCTCAAGTAGTCCCTACTTGGTTCAATCAGCAGCAAAGAATGGCTGGTCCCCGTTGAAGGCTCAACGGGGCGCCGGCCGTTTGTGGTTGGGAGCGTCGCAGAATGCGTCGCGCTCCACCATCGATAGCACGTTCGAGAACATTCGCAAATGCATCGCTTGATAAGCGTGGGAGATTCGCATGGCGTATAGCTTTACTGAAAAAAAGCGTATTCGTAAGGATTTCGGCAAATTGTCTGAGTCGATGGGGTTACCCTATCTGCTGGCAATCCAGGTCGATTCCTACAACAAGTTCCTCCAAACCGAAGCCAGCAAAGATGACCGGGAAGAGTCCGGCCTGCACGCTGCCTTCCGTTCGGTTTTCCCAATCGTCAGCTACTCAGGTAGCGCGGCGCTGGAATATGTGGACTATCGCCTCGGCGAGCCCGCGTTCGATGTTAAAGAGTGTGTGTTGCGCAGCATCACCTACGCAGCTCCGTTGCGCGTTAAGGTCCGCTTGATCATTTACGATCGAGAGTCGTCTAACAAGGCGGTCAAAGACGTGAAAGAACAAGAGGTCTACATGGGCGAGATTCCGCTCATGACAGATAACGGCACGTTCGTTATCAACGGCACTGAACGGGTCGTGGTCTCTCAGCTTCATCGCTCGCCGGGTGTATTCTTCGATCACGATCGGGGTAAAACGCACTCTTCAGGTAAGTTGTTATACAACGCGCGGGTGATTCCCTACCGTGGCTCGTGGCTCGACTTTGAGTTCGATCCGAAGGATTGCGTGTTCGTGCGCATCGACCGCCGTCGCAAACTCCCAGCGACAATTATTCTGCGTGCATTGGAATTCTCCAGCGAAGAGATTCTCGAAACATTTTTCGAGAAGAACAGCTTCTTCATCAAAGAAGGCGAAGTTTCTATCGAGCTGGTTGCCGAACGCATGCGTGGTGACGTCGCCACGTTCGATATTGTCGACAACAAAGGCAACGTCATCGTCGAAACAGGGCGCCGGGTAACTGCCCGACACGTTCGCATGCTGGAAGAAAGCGGCATGAAAACCCTGGCGGTACCGAAGGAATATCTTCTGGAACGGGTCACCGCTCGCGACATCGTGGATGAGTCCACAGGCGAAGTGGCGCTTGAATCCAATTCGGTAATCACCGAAGAGGTGCTCGAGGCAATTCTAGAGCTCAAGGTGGGCACGATAGAAACCATTTACACCAACGACCTCGATTGCGGACCGTTCGTTGCCGATACGCTGCGCATCGATCCCACCCGCACCAAACTCGAGGCGCTGGTTGAGATCTACCGCATGATGCGTCCTGGCGAGCCGCCTACCAAGGAAGCCGCCGAGAATCTGTTCAACAACTTGTTTTTCTCCACCGAGCGCTACGATCTGTCAGCGGTCGGTCGCATGAAGTTCAACCGGCGTCTCAGCCGCGAAGCCATCGAAGGTGAAGGCATTCTCGCTCGAGATGACATCGTCGAAGTGCTGCGTACCTTGATCGACATTCGCAACGGCAAAGGCTCGGTGGATGACATCGATCACCTGGGTAACCGGCGCGTACGCTCCGTGGGTGAGATGGCGGAAAATCAATTCCGCGTAGGTCTCATCCGTGTGGAACGCGCGGTGAAGGAGCGCTTGAGCCTGGCGGAATCCGAAGGTTTGATGCCCCAGGATATGATCAACGCAAAGCCCGTTGCCGCAGCGATAAAGGAATTCTTTGGGTCTTCCCAGCTGTCGCAGTTTATGGACCAGAATAATCCGTTGTCTGAAGTAACCCACAAGCGCCGCGTATCGGCACTTGGGCCGGGTGGTTTGACCAGAGAACGTGCAGGCTTCGAAGTGCGCGATGTGCACCCGACCCACTACGGTCGGGTATGCCCGATCGAGACTCCGGAAGGCCCGAACATCGGTTTGATCAACTCGCTGGCCACCTATGCACGCACCAACAATTACGGCTTTCTGGAAAGTCCGTATCGCAAGGTGATTGACGGCAAGGTGACCGACGAAATCGAGTATCTGTCGGCCATCGACGAGGCGAACTATGTCATCGCCCAGGCCAGCGCTCCGTTGAACGACAAAGGCCAGTTCGTGGGCGATCTGGTAGACGTGCGTCACCAGAACGAGTTCACCAAGACTGCGGCGGAAAACGTTAACCACATGGACGTTTCGCCCAAGCAGGTGGTCTCAGTAGCGGCATCATTGATACCGTTCCTCGAGCACGACGACGCCAACCGCGCCTTGATGGGTTCCAACATGCAGCGTCAGGCAGTGCCGACGTTGCGCGCTGAAAAACCCCTCGTGGGTACCGGCATGGAACGCGATGTAGCGCGGGATTCCGGTGTCTGTGTCATCGCCAGCCGAGGCGGCCTGGTGGACAGCGTAGATGCTGCGCGCATCGTGGTGCGCGTATCTGACGAAGAAACTGAGGCGGGTGAGGCAGGCGTAGACATCTACAACCTGACCAAGTTCACGCGATCTAATCAGAATACCTGTATCAACCAACGGCCATTGGTCAAGCCGGGTGACATCATCGCCCGAGGCGACACGCTGGCAGACGGACCGTCAGTAGACATGGGCGAGTTGGCCCTGGGGCAGAACATGCGCATCGCATTCATGCCCTGGAATGGCTACAACTACGAAGATTCGATCCTGGTGTCGGAGCGCGTCGTACAGGAAGACCGCTTTACCAGCATCCATATTCAGGAGCTGACCTGCATCGCTCGTGACACCAAGCTTGGGCCGGAAGAAATCACCTGCGACATTCCGAATGTTGGTGAAGGTGCGCTGTCTAAGCTCGACGAGTCAGGCATTGTCTATATCGGCGCCGAAGTCGGCGCCGGCGATATTCTGGTGGGCAAGGTGACGCCGAAAGGCGAGACCCAGCTGACGCCGGAAGAAAAGTTGCTGCGAGCAATATTCGGCGAGAAGGCGTCGGACGTTAAGGATACGTCCCAGCGCGTGCCGACCAGTGTTAAAGGCACGGTAATCGACGTGCAGGTGTTTACCCGCGACGGCGTTGAGAAAGATCAGCGCGCGAGAGACATTGAGCGAGCGCAGCTGGCCACCATCCGCAAGGACCTCGACGATGAATACCGCATTGTCGAAACCGCCACCTACGAGCGATTGCAACGTGCGCTGATGGGTCAGAAAGCAGCCAGTGCACCGGGTCAGAGCAAGGGTCTGACCATCGACGAGGAATACCTCGCCAGCCTGGAACTTGACGACTGGTTCAAGATCCGTATGCAGGACGATAGTCTGAACGCGCAGCTCGAGAAGGCCGAAGCGCAGCTCCACGAGCGCAAAGAGTCGCTGGATGCGAACTACGCAGACAAGCGGGCCAAGCTCGAAAGCGGCGACGACCTGGCGCCTGGGGTGCTGAAGATCGTCAAGGTTTACCTCGCCATCAAGCGCCGCATTCAGCCCGGTGACAAAATGGCGGGTCGTCACGGCAACAAGGGCGTTATCTCCGTCATCATGCCGGTAGAGGACATGCCCTTTGATGAGCACGGCGAGCCCGTCGACATCGTACTGAACCCGTTAGGCGTGCCTTCGCGCATGAATGTGGGCCAGGTGCTGGAAACCCATCTGGGTTGGGCCGCGCACGGCGTGGGCGAGCGCATCGGCGAAATGCTTGAAGAGCAGCGCAAGGTTGCAGATGTCCGCGGCTTCTTAGAGCGCGTTTACAACCAGATCGGCGATCCGAACGTAGACCTCAAGTCGTTGAACGATACCGAGGTCGTGGAGTTGGCTACCAACTTGCGCAAGGGTGTACCCATGGCCACACCTGCTTTCGACGGCGCCAGTGAGTCAGAGATCAAGGCAATGTTGGATCTGGCTGGTCTGCCATCAACCGGGCAGGCGCAGTTGTATGACGGCCGCACCGGTGATCAGTTCGATCGACCGACCACCGTGGGCTACATGTACATGCTCAAGCTGAATCACCTGGTGGACGACAAGATGCATGCGCGTTCTACCGGATCGTACAGCCTCGTTACCCAGCAGCCGTTGGGCGGTAAGGCGCAATTTGGCGGTCAGCGCTTTGGTGAGATGGAAGTATGGGCGCTGGAAGCATATGGCGCAGCGTACACGCTGCAGGAAATGCTCACGGTTAAATCCGATGACGTTACCGGTCGGACCAAGATGTATAAGAACATCGTCGATGGTAACTATCAGATGGAACCCGGCATGCCGGAATCATTCAATGTACTGGTCAAGGAAATACGATCCCTGGGCATCAACATTGAACTGGAAACCGAATAACACCCCTAGGTACTAGGTAAAAGGAGAAAGATCTTGAAAGACTTACTTAACTTACTCAAAGCCCAGGGCAATGTTGATGAGTTCGACGTCCTGCGCATCGGCCTGGCCTCTCCCGAGATGATCCGTTCGTGGTCGTTCGGCGAGGTGAAGAAGCCGGAAACCATAAACTACCGTACGTTCAAACCAGAACGCGACGGCCTTTTCTGCGCCCGCATCTTCGGGCCGGTAAAAGACTACGAGTGCCTGTGTGGCAAATACAAGCGCTTGAAGCATCGTGGCGTCATCTGCGAGAAGTGTGGCGTTGAGGTCACCTTGACCAAGGTTCGCCGTGAGCGCATGGGCCACATCGAGCTGGCCTGCCCCACCGCCCATATCTGGTTCTTGAAGTCGCTGCCATCGCGTATTGGCTTGTTACTGGACATGACGCTGCGCGACATAGAGCGGGTGCTGTATTTCGAGTCGTTCGTTGTCATCGACCCGGGTCTCACCGATCTGGAAATCGGACAGCTGCTTACCGACGAGGAGTATTACGCCAAGCTGGAAGAATTCGGTGACGAATTCGACGCGCGTATGGGCGCCGAAGCAGTTCAGCAGCTGTTGATCGGCCTCGACCTGGATGCGGAGATCGCACATCTGCGCGAAGAGATTCCCGCCACCAATTCGGAAACCAAGATCAAGAAGTTCTCCAAGCGTTTGAAGCTGATGGAGGCGTTTGTGAATTCCGGCAACAAGCCGGAGTGGATGGTGATGACCGTATTGCCAGTGTTGCCGCCGGATCTGCGTCCGCTGGTACCACTGGACGGTGGACGTTTCGCCACCTCGGACTTGAACGATCTGTACCGTCGCGTGATCAACCGCAACAATCGCTTGAAGCGACTGCTGGATCTGTCGGCACCGGACATCATCGTGCGCAACGAAAAGCGCATGTTGCAGGAGTCTGTCGACGCACTGTTGGATAACGGCCGTCGCGGCCGCGCCATTACCGGCTCCAACAAGCGACCGCTCAAGTCGCTGGCGGACATGATCAAGGGTAAACAGGGCCGTTTCCGTCAGAACCTGCTGGGTAAGCGTGTAGATTATTCAGGCCGGTCAGTCATCGTGGTTGGCCCGACCTTGAAACTGCATCAGTGCGGCCTGCCCAAGAAGATGGCGTTGGAACTGTTCAAGCCATTTATCTTCGGCAAGCTCGAAGAGCGTCAACTGGCGACCACCATTAAAGCAGCCAAGAAGATGGTAGAGCGGGAAACCGCGGAAGTGTGGGATATTCTCGCTGAAGTCATTCGTGAGCACCCGGTACTGCTCAATCGTGCACCTACCTTGCATCGTCTGGGTATACAGGCGTTTGAGCCGGTATTGATCGAGGGTAAGGCGATTCAGCTGCATCCGCTGGTATGTACTGCGTACAACGCGGACTTCGATGGCGACCAGATGGCGGTACACGTACCGCTGACCCTGGAGGCACAGCTGGAAAGCCGCGCCCTGATGATGTCGACCAACAACATTCTTTCTCCAGCCAGTGGCGAGCCGATAATCGTGCCGTCTCAGGACGTCGTGTTGGGCGTGTACTACATGACCCGCGAAAGGGTGAACGCCCCGGGCGAGGGTGCAGTGTTCGCCGATGAAGAAGAAGTTCATCGTGCCTATCACTCGCAGCAGGTTGGCCTGCACGCCAAAATCAAAGTTCGCATCGATGAGATACAGAGCGACGAAGAAGGCAATACTGGGGTTACTCGTACCCTGTACGACACCACGGTGGGCCGAGCGTTGTTGTATGCCATCGTGCCCAAGAGCCTGCCTTTCAGCATGGTCAACAAGCCGATGGACAAGAAGTCTATCTCAAACCTGATCAATGATTGCTACCGCCGCTGCGGCTTGAAAGACACGGTCATTTTTGCCGACCAATTGATGTACACCGGGTTTGCCCATTCCACCGCATCCGGGGCTTCTATCGGCGTGGAAGACTTTGTTATCCCGCAGGAGAAGACCACCATCATCGGCGAGGCGGAAGCAGAGGTTGCCGAAATCGAATCGCAGTATGCATCCGGTCTGGTAACCCAGGGCGAGAAGTACAACAAGGTTGTGGACATCTGGTCGCGAGCCAACGATCTGGTCGCGCGCTCCATGATGGAAGGCATCTCCAAAGAGACCGTTAAGAACCAGAAGGGAGAAGACGAACTCCAGGATTCATTCAACTCGGTATTCGTATATGCGGATTCCGGGGCCCGGGGTTCGCCCGCGCAGATTCGCCAGTTGGCAGGTATGCGTGGTCTGATGACCCGTCCAGACGGCAGCATCATCGAGAACGCCATCACCGCCAACTTCCGCGAAGGTTTGACGGTGAATGAGTACTTCATCTCCACCCACGGCGCGCGCAAAGGCCTGGCGGATACGGCGTTGAAGACTGCGAACTCAGGCTATCTGACGCGTCGCCTCGTTGACGTGGCGCAGGATGTGGTCATCACCGACCAGGACTGCGGTACGGATCAGGGCTTGCATACACAGGCCATCATTGAGGGTGGCGATGTCGTAGAGAACCTGGGTGATCGTGTACTTGGCCGCGTTGTCGCCAAGGATGTGCTGGACGTGGACGGCAAGACCGTGCTCATCCCGGTAGGGACCATGATTGATGAAGCCTGGGTCGACGACCTCGAAGAGCTTGGCATCGACGAAATGTGGGTACGCAGCGCCATCACCTGCAACATAAGCTACGGCGTGTGTGCAACCTGCTATGGGCGTGACCTCGCTCGTGGACACCTGGTGAATGTCGGCGAGAGCGTCGGCGTTATTGCTGCTCAATCGATCGGCGAGCCGGGTACGCAGCTTACGATGCGCACGTTCCACATTGGTGGCGCGGCATCGCGCGCAACCGCAATCGACAACATTCAGGTTAAGCATGGTGGCAGCGTCCGCCTGCACAACCTTAAAACGGTTGAACGCGAAACCGGCGAGCTGGTGGCCGTATCACGCTCTGGTGAGATTGCTGTCGCCGACGCACATGGCCGGGAGCGCGAGCGCTACAAGCTGCCCTATGGCGCCGTCATATCTGTTGCGGAGAACGATGCCGTAGAAGCAGGCAGCGTGATCGCGCAGTGGGACCCCCACACGCACCCGATCGTGGCAGAGGTTGCCGGTACGCTTGAGTTTGCGGAAATGGAGGAAGGGCTTTCTGTGAATCGTCAGACTGACGAGCTCACGGGTCTGACCAACATCACGGTGCTGGATCCAAAAGATCGACCCAGCGCGGCCAAGGACTTGCGCCCTGCAGTACGTCTAACCGACGGCAAGGGTAATCAGTTGAATCTGCCTGGCACGGACGTACCCGCCAACTACTACATGCCTTCGGACGCGATCCTGAGCAAGGAAGACGCGGCGCATATCGGCGTAGGCGACATTATCGCGAGAATTCCTCAGGAAGGATCAAAGACCCGCGACATCACAGGTGGTTTGCCACGGGTTGCCGACTTGTTCGAAGCGCGCAAGCCGAAAGAACCGGCGATACTGGCGGAAGCCAGCGGTACGGTTAGTTTCGGTAAGGAAACCAAGGGCAAACGCCGCCTCGTGATAACGCCGGCGGAATCAGATCCCGTGGAGACCCTGATACCGAAGTGGCGCACCATCGGCGTGTTCGACGGTGAGCACGTAGAAAAAGGTGAAACGGTCTGTGACGGTCCGTTGAGTGCCCACGACATCCTGCGCTTGAAGGGTGTTGCGGAACTGGCGAGGTACATCGTTAACGAAATCCAGGAGGTTTACCGCCTGCAGGGTGTGAAGATTAACGATAAGCACATCGAAGTCATCGTGCGCCAGATGTTGCGCAAGGTGGAAGTGCAGACCTCTGGCGAGTCCGAACTCATTCGCGGCGAGCAGATGGAGTTCACCAAGATTCGCGACATCAATGCCGAGCTTGCCGCCGAGGGTAAGGAACTGGCGAAGTTCCAGCGCGTGCTGTTGGGTATCACCAAGGCATCGCTGGCGACGGAATCGTTCATATCTGCGGCGTCGTTCCAGGAGACCACCCGAGTGCTTACCGAAGCAGCCGTCACGGGCAAGCAGGACCATCTGCGCGGTCTGAAAGAGAACGTTGTGGTTGGCCGGCTGATACCTGCGGGTACCGGCTTGACCTATCACAAGGAACGCAAGGAACGTCGAGAGGAAGAGCTCACGGCTGGTCAGGGCCCGTCTGCTGATGAGGTGGAACAGGCACTCACCGCAGCGTTGTCGGCTCAGGAAGATCTGAACAGCGAAGAGTAAGGGATTGTGAAACTCCGGGCATGAGCATACAATCCCGGCCCGCTGATCTCGGACGCCCCCGGGCGTCCGAGTTTTTAGGAGCTCGTGTAAACGAGTTCGGACAGTTATTGAGGTTATTAGGTACGTATGGCAACGATTAGCCAGTTGGTTCGCAAACCACGCAAAAGAAAAGTAGACAAGAACATTGTTCCGGCATTGCAGGCATGCCCGCAACGCCGCGGAGTTTGCACCCGCGTTTACACGACCACACCCAAGAAGCCGAATTCGGCTTTGCGCAAGGTGTGCCGCGTGCGCTTGACCAATGGATATGAAGTCACTTCATACATCGGCGGTGAAGGTCATAACCTGCAGGAACACTCTGTCGTGCTGATTCGCGGCGGCCGGGTAAAAGATCTACCCGGTGTTCGCTATCACACTATTCGCGGAACCCTGGACACCTCTGGTGTTGCAGACCGCAAACAGGGGCGTTCAAAGTACGGGACCAAACGTCCGAAGTAACCCCTACTCGCTCGAAAATCAGACCAAAAACTCTCAGTAAGGTCCCCAGGTATTGGGGAACGACCTGAAGCAAGGAGAAAACAGATGCCACGTCGTAGAGTCGTCGCCAAACGGGACATTCTTCCCGACCCCAAGTTCCACAACCAGACCGTTGCTAAGTTCATTAACCATGTCATGGTGAGCGGCAAGAAAGCAGTTGCCGAGCGCATCGTGTATGGCGCCTTTGATCGCATTCAGGAGCGTGACGCGGCAACCAGCCCGGTAGAAGTATTTGAAAACGCATTGGATGCCATCGCGCCGCTGGTTGAGGTGAAGTCTCGTCGTGTAGGTGGCGCCACCTATCAGGTTCCCGTGGAAGTACGTGCATCGCGCCGCACTGCGCTGGCTATGCGCTGGCTCGTGGATAGCGCGCGCGCTCGCAGCGAGAAGTCTATGGCTGCGCGCCTGGCGGGTGAGTTGATGGATGCCGCTGACGGACGCGGCAGCGCCGTTAAGAAGAAAGAAGATACCCACCGTATGGCCGACGCCAATAAGGCGTTCGCCCACTACCGCTACTAGCAGGCTGTTGAAATAGGCCGATCCGATCGGTAGACGCGCATGGCTCGTAGCACACCGATTACCAGGTACCGCAATATAGGCATTGTTGCCCACGTGGATGCGGGTAAGACCACCACCACGGAACGCGTACTCTTCTATACGGGCCTGTCGCACAAAATCGGCGAAGTCCACGATGGTGCCGCCACCATGGATTGGATGGAACAGGAACAGGAACGCGGTATCACCATCACGTCTGCCGCCACCACCTGTTTCTGGCGCGGTATGAAGCAGCAGTTTGACGAGCATCGCGTCAACATCATCGACACGCCCGGACACGTAGATTTCACTATCGAAGTTGAGCGTAGCCTGCGCGTATTGGATGGCGCGGTGGTCGTGTTCTGCGGAACCGCGGGGGTCGAGCCTCAATCTGAGACGGTGTGGCGACAAGCAAACAAGTACGAAGTACCGCGCATGGTGTTCGTCAACAAGATGGACCGCCAGGGCGCCGACTTCCTGCGCGTGGTGGAGCAGATCGATGAACGCCTGGGCTCCACGCCGGTGCCCGTACAGCTCGCCCTTGGCGCGGAAGAAAATTTCCGCGGCGTCATCGATCTGGTCAAGATGAAGGCCATCGTGTGGAATGAGGACGATCAGGGCCTGACCTACGAAGAAGAAGACATCCCTGCGGAGCTGCTCGCGGACGCGCAGCATTGGCGCGAACATCTTATTGAAAGCGCCGCTGAAGCCAGCGAAGAGCTCATGGAAAAGTATCTCAACGAGGAAGAGCTGAGCGCGGACGAGATCAAAGCGGGCATACGCATACGTACGTTGGCTAACGAGATTGTGCCGGCGTTGTGTGGCTCGGCGTTCAAGAACAAGGGCGTGCAGGCGATGCTGGACGCAGTGATCGAGTACCTGCCCGCGCCCACTGAGGTTAAAGCCATCGAGGGCAGGCTGGACGATGATAGCGTGGACACCCGGGGAGCTGACGACGACGCGCCGTTCGCAGCGCTGGCATTTAAGATCGCCACCGACCCTTTTGTCGGTACGCTCACGTTCTTTCGTGTCTATTCAGGGGTATTGAAGACCGGTGATCAGGTGTTCAATCCGGTCAAAGGTAAGAAAGAACGTATTGGCCGCATGGTGCAGATGCACTCCAACAATCGCAACGAGATCAAGGAAGTGCGTGCCGGTGACATCGCCGCGGCAATTGGCTTGAAGGATGTCACTACTGGCGAGACGCTGTGTTCGCAGAGTCATCCCATTACGTTGGAGCGTATGGAGTTTCCTGAGCCGGTGATATCGGTGGCGGTAGAGCCGCGCTCGATCGCAGACCAGGAAAAGATGGGCGTGGCTTTGTCAAAGCTCGCCCAGGAAGACCCATCCTTTCGCGTTGAAACCGATGCGGAGACCGGCCAGGTCATCATCTCCGGCATGGGCGAGTTACACCTCGATATTATTGTCGACCGCATGAAGCGTGAGTTCAGCGTCGAGGCGAATATTGGTAAACCCCAGGTTGCCTACCGCGAAACCATACGAGCGAGTGTCGATCAGGAAGCGAAGTTTGTGCGCCAGACCGGCGGCCGTGGCCAGTATGGTCATGTGTGGGTCAAGCTCGAGCCGTATCGAGACGAAGAAGGTAATTTTGCTTACGAGTTCGCTGACGAGATTTCCGGGGGCGTGGTGCCCAAGGAATACATCCCTGCCGTCAATAAAGGAATTCAGGAGCAGATGCGCAATGGCGTGGTGGCCGGTTACCCCTTGATCGGGGTGAAGGCGACCCTGCACGATGGGTCATTCCACGATGTAGATTCATCAGAGATGGCGTTCAAAATTGCCGGTTCCATGGCGCTGCGTGAAGGTGCGATGAATGCGAGTCCGGTGCTGCTCGAGCCCGTGATGAAAGTGGAAGTGGTGACGCCGGAAGAATACATGGGCGACGTGGTCGGCGACTTGAACCGCCGCCGCGGGCTGATTTCGGGCATGGACGAGAATCCGGCGGGCAAAGTGGTTCGCGCCGATGTCCCCTTATCGGAAATGTTTGGATATTCCACAGACTTGCGCTCCTCTACCCAGGGTCGCGCGACCTACACGATGGAATTCAGCGACTATGCGGAAGTTCCGGCGGCATTAACGGAACGCATGACCTCGCGTTAACCCGCGACAAAAAACTACAACTTGGAAACCTCTAATGGCCAAAGAGAAATTTGAGAGAACTAAACCCCACGTGAATGTTGGGACGATCGGTCACGTAGACCATGGTAAGACGACGCTGACAGCGGCATTGACGAAAGTCTGTGCTGAAGCGTTTGGTGGGGAGCTGAAGGCATTTGACCAGATAGACAATGCGCCTGAAGAACGAGAACGAGGGATCACGATCGCGACATCGCACGTAGAGTATGAAAGCGATAAGCGTCACTACGCGCACGTTGATTGCCCCGGACACGCGGACTATGTGAAGAACATGATCACGGGTGCGGCACAGATGGACGGTGCGATATTAGTGGTATCAGCAGCCGATGGCCCGATGCCGCAGACGCGTGAGCATATTCTGCTGTCGCGCCAGGTAGGTGTACCGCGCATCATCGTGTTTATGAACAAAGCCGACATGGTCGACGACGATGAGTTGTTGGAACTGGTAGAGATGGAAGTTCGCGAGTTGCTCGACCAGTACGAGTTTCCGGGCGACGACACGCCGATCATTATCGGCAGTGCGCTGAAAGCACTGGAAGGCGATGCGGATGCAGCGGCAAAGGTCAAAGAACTGGTCGATACGCTGGATGATTACATCCCTGAGCCGGAACGCGCAGTCGATCTGCCGTTTCTGATGCCGATTGAGGACGTGTTTTCGATCTCAGGCCGAGGCACGGTTGTTACGGGTCGGGTAGAACGTGGTGTGATCAATGTCGGTGACGAGATTGAGATTGTGGGCATCAAAGAGACCCAGACGACGACGTGTACGGGTGTTGAGATGTTCCGGAAGCTGCTGGACGAAGGTCGCGCAGGTGAGAACGTGGGTGTTCTGTTGCGCGGTACGAAGCGTGAAGAAGTCGAGCGTGGTCAGGTGCTGTCTAAGCCGGGTTCAATAACCCCGCATACGAAGTTTGAAGCGGAAGTTTATGTATTGAGCAAGGATGAAGGCGGGCGTCATACACCGTTCTTCAAGGGCTATCGTCCGCAGTTTTACTTTCGTACGACAGACGTTACCGGCGCTTGCGAGTTACCGCAGGATGTAGAGATGGTGATGCCTGGAGACAATGTGAACATGGTTGTTGAGTTGATTTGTCCGATTGCGATGGATGAGGGTCTGCGGTTTGCCATCAGAGAAGGCGGCCGAACTGTGGGCGCAGGCGTCGTAACGAAAGTTATCGAGTAATCGCGGTTAGAGGGCATCGCTTGTAGCGTCGATGGCCCATGTATGCGGCTGAAGGGTGGGAGTGCCTGTTCAGGACCGCTGTGAATACGTCCGTGTACGCTGCGACGGCGCCGTCCTTGGCGCCGACGCTCCTGAACAGGCACCCCCACCCTACAGCCTCGCGGTGTCAGCAACGTTGGGGTAGCAGGGTGGCCTACACCAAATTTTTTCTGTCTTCGAACCGACGCTTACGACGGTTCTGCCGTTAGGCGGGGTCGGCGCGAACGCGCCGGCCCTTCACGGCCCGGCCAGGAAGCAACACTGATGAGCGAACTGATGTTGCTGACATCAAAGGGTCAGGGGGTGGAATCGTGTGTGCAGGAGCGTCGCGCACAGGGATGTGCGCGCCGCAGCGTACACGGATGTATTCACAGCGGTCCTGAACACACGATTCCACCCCCTGGGCCGGACAAGGCCATAACCCAAAATTCGATGTTTGGGGGGGTGTTGCACCCGCCCACCCACATCGGTATAGTTCGCCTCCCGCTTTCGCAGGGCCCTGTCCGGACGCGTGTTGTACGGCGTTCTTCGGCAGGTACGAA
>Ga0315336_1002839_pt1 | contig 25008 bp, 17 predicted proteins | sample ASW5metaG_FD_204512 | JGI IMG/M metagenome (GOLD analysis project Ga0315336, IMG submission 204512) | Ammonia-oxidizing marine archaeal communities from Monterey Bay, California, United States - ASW #5 | ecosystem: Environmental > Aquatic > Marine > Intertidal zone | place: USA: California... | reverse complement strand
AAGCCGCACCCAAAGCCGTGGCCGCCGCGCCGCCAAGGGTTGTCGCAATGAGTTCGCGGCGATTAATCGTGCTCATTTTTGTGACCTCGCAAGGCAGCCTGTGTCGTTGGAGTCCGGACTTTATCCTCGATTCACACGACGGCAGCCTAAAGGCTACACGTTCATGTCATTTGCTACGTTGGCGTTTCGACTTGCTGGATCATTTTCTGCAGATTGGCGAAGTTGATCTGCATCGCTTCCACGCGTGAGCCGCTCGGCGGCAGGAAATGCGTCGACATTGAAAGTACCGCATCCGATCGATGTTGCCGCAGATTTCGCAACACCGTCAAATAGTCGACGTCCCCCTCGCCGAATGGCCGATACTCGAAGTCCAGCCGAAGCCCGTCGTTCACGTGCAGGTCTTTGATGTGGACCCCGTGCAAATACGGCCTCACATTTTGAAAGCCGGCCACCGCGGTGTCCCATTCGCCGCAATTGATATTGTCCGCCGGTCCCCACATGACTTTGATTCTCCGAGACCCCAGGCGTTCCACAAGACTGCGGAAGTTGCCCGTTGTGTTCGTGTAGTTCCACGGCATCATGGACAACGCCACGTCGACGTCGTACTTCTCCGCTTGCTCGACTACCAACGAAAAAGCTTTCAGCCACTTGTCGGCATCCAACTCGGAAATCACGCCTCCGCGAGTCATCCAGCGCATCGGCCATGTTGGTTTGCCTGCCGTGTATTCGCCGGGCCAGGCGAACGTGAAACTCCCCACGGTCGGCACACCGATTCTGGCTGCGATCTGCATCGACCGAACGAGGGTCTGAAAGTATTTGCGAAACCTGGGGTGGTCGGCAAGCGTTTTAAAATCGAGTTCGGCCAGGTGGATCTGCTTAAAGGGATTACCACAGTTTAGCAAGAAAATCTCTAAATCATGGGACGTGACACGTTTTACGATCTGCTCAACCTGGGCGTTTGTGAGGGTCTCAATGTCAGGTTCGTCCTTCATCCGGTTGAACCAGACGTATTTGGCGCCGACCTCGCGCGCGGTAGCCAACGATTGGTCAAGAGGCAGATCGAGTTCCGGAAGATATATGCCGAGTTTGAATTTGTATTGGTCGTCTTCGCCTGTATCAGCCAGCGCATCCCTGGAAGTCGCGGCGACCACACCCGCCGCTCCTACAACGGCCGTGGTTTCGAGGGTTTTAAGGAATTCTCTGCGTTGCATGATTCTCTTCCTATAGGTTCGATTCTGCAATCTACTCCACACCGCAATACTTCATCGCCGCACGCGTGTAAACATGGGGCTCCGATGCCATGCGCCAAATCGACACGTTTTCGATATCCGCGCCCTCTCGTTGCTGGGACCGTAGCAGATGGCCGGGACACCGCTGCCGGGAACGAACAAGTTGGACACAACCGCTATCCACTCGGGTCAGGCCACGGCAGGCGCTCGCAATCCTTGCTTCAGGAGTTAAGAGCTGCCCTCGCCGAAGTTGCCAGGATCGACCAACTCGCTGCGAAAATCGCGTGAGTTGGAGTTTTACGCCAAACTCCTCGATTCTCGGTTTTATCGTTTGCCAAACACGAGGCTGATTGGTGAGGGCCGCGCGACGCAGTTAGTATAACACCATAGTCAAGACCTTCCAAGGCTTTGCGAGGCATCCCGATTTTTTTGCGGTTGCTTCCAACGGAGGACTTTGTGGAATTCGTCACCAGCGTGGATAACAAGATAGAGGCGCTGTATAATCGATGCGATTTTAAAACCGGACGGAAATGAAGGTCACGGTTCACTGGCAAACTTTAATCGCAACGCGGGCGCCACCTGTCGGTGGTAAACCACCGGGGCCCGGATTCTCAGCAGCCGGGACTAAGATCCTGTGCGACGATCCTGTGCGACGCAGAGCGCGAAAACCTCGCCGCAACTGAAGGTGGTCGTTCTCTGAAAACGGCTGTGATCGAAGAGACGAAAGGAGTTCAAATTGCCGAGGTTTACCCCCGAAAAGCTAAGCGAGATCGGATACATCCTGTTTAAAGCGGCTGGCTGTCGCGAAGAGGACGCGCAGGCCGTGGTGGACCACCTGGTCGAGTCCAGCCTGTTCGGCCACGAATCCCACGGCGCGATTCGGTTTTACGAGTATACCCGATTCATCCGTGAGGGCCGCTTCAATCCTGGTGCAAAACCGAAGGTGGTGCGTGATCATCCGGCGGTTGCGGTTGTCGATGCCGGCGGCGCAATGGGGCAGGTGGGCGCAACCTTTGCCACGGAGTTGGCGATCGAAAAGGCGAAGCTGTACGGAACGGGTACGGTCACTCTCCGGAACACAGCCCACATTGGCAGAGTTGGTGCCTATCCGCTGATGGCAGCACGGCGCGGATTCATCGGGCAGATCTTCGTGAATGCTGGCCATCTCGGGTATCAGATCGCGCCGTTCGGCGGGATCGACGGAAAGCTGAGCACCAACCCACTGGGGTTTTCCGCCCCACGGCGAAATGCCGAACCTATCATGGTGGATATGACCACCTCGGTAGTGGCGGAGGGCAAGATTCGCGTAGCCCTCAACCAAGGCAAAACACTGCCTGAGGGATGGATCATCGATTCGGAAGGTAATCCCTCGACAGATCCCATCGACTTCAAGGGTGATCCGCCGGGCGCCATCCTTCCACTTGGCGGGGCCGCCGCACACAAGGGGATGGCTTTGAGCTTGATGGTGGAGGTCTTAGGGGGCGCGATGAGCGGGCTCGGCTGCGCCCGTGGCTCGCGAAAAATGATGGGCAATGGTGTATTCCTCAATGTCTACAATATCGAACATTTTGCAGACCTCGACTTTTACTACGACGAGCTTGAATCGGTGATCGCGCACGTCAGATCGAGTCGGGTGGCAAATGGGTTCCAGGAAATCCTGCTCCCTGGTGAGCCTGAGTTCAGGAACGCCAAACGCGTGTCGAAAGAGGGGATCGAGGTAGACGACAGGACGTGGGAAGAGATCTGCGTGGAGGCGCGGCACGTGGGAGTCAATCCCGATACGTGGGTCGATTAGCTATGCAACTATTTTTTCTGAGTCACTCAAAGGGGTCGGGTAATCCTCCAGGTCTGCACCGCTAAGACGCCAATACAGAGTGACGATGCTCCTCCCATAATCCACCAATTGAGCGGCAGGAGATCGTAGTGGGTAAATCCCGATATCTGCATGGCTTGTAATGCGGCAGCCAGCGGACTTGCAATCAATACCGTTTCAACAACGGGCTGTCCAAACGGCGCATCGCGACCGAGCCAAATCAGCATCGGCATGATGAGAAATAACGCCAATAGCGCATAACAGGTAATCGTTGCGGGAGCCGTACGCCGGAAAAAACTGCTCACCGCGGCACTCAAGGTGACTGCAAACAGGGCCGTTAACACAAGACTCAGCAACACATAAAGGACTTGCTGCTTTAATACCGGCTGAATCACCATCATGACAAGGTAACCCGGAAGCGTGGCCATCAGCACAATCAAGACCGTGGCCGTCACACTGAGTAACTTCCCGATAATAATCCGCGTGGCGGTTAGCGGTGTCATCATCAGCAGTGTCCATCCACCACTTTCGCGCTCGGAGCTGATCAGGCCCGCAGCCAGGCTGGGCGTCAAAATCAATACCAACGCAATTTGCAGCACCACCATGATCACACCAATGGTTTCGGGCCCCCAAACAAATGTTCCCGTGGTCGCCATATAGGTCAACAATAGTGAGATCAACGCCGCCAGGGCAATTAAACGCAACATCCATTGGGAACGGCCAAAGCGCCGGCTGCGAAATTCTTTCACCAGCACCGGGTTGGTCCAATCGCCGATAGCGCCACTGCGGCGATTGGGATCAACGAGAAAGACGAGCCGTCGCATCCATTGCTGAAGATGGCTACGATCTTGGGTGACCACGCCCTGAGGTCGCGGGCGATCGAGCATCGTTTGTTTCAAGCGAAGGATTGTATGGACTGCACAATAGGTTGCCGTAATGGCTGCCAACAGGGCAAACCGCAGCGGGCTTCCGCTGCGCGTGATCAGTCCCTGGGCAGTAACATCTCCGTGTCCCAGGATTTCCATCATGGCGGGAAGCGGCGAGATCGACTGCAACCACAGGGCGATTTCAACCGTCCACCCGGACGACTGGCCTTGCAAGAACTGATATGGTCCCAAACTACCGACAGACATCAACAAGATGATGCTGAAGGTCGTACGCAACGCCGAATCGGTCGTCGACGCAAAACTACTGACGTATAGCGCCAGCATCGTGTATTCGATGGTCGCCATCAGCAGGACCAGATACAGTCTCCCCAGATGTTCCGACACACCTAGACCTGTCATCGCGTAGCAGGTGGCAGCCGCCGGCAAACTCATCAGCAGCGGCAAAAGGACACAGGTCAGACCTCCCGCCAGTTTTCCAAAGTAAATCGACCAGGAGGACATGGGAGAGTTGAGCAATAACGCCAGCGTGCCTTGCCTTCGCTCACGAACCAACGCCGTGGCAGGAAAGATCGGCACTAACAGAAGCACCAGGACCAGTGATCCGTAACCGAAGAGTTCCAGGACCTGGTGGGCCTGGGTGCCCGCCACACTCACTTGCCCATCGGTTGGCCAACGGATCAACACCAACAGGGAAAAGGCAATCGCCGGCAAGATCTGGATGGCCGGCGCCCACCACGACCGCAAAAACCCCAGCACTTCCCGTTGGATGATGGGATTTGTCATGGGTTACATGGCACTTTTTTTCTTGAGCCGATCGATATAACGTAAACGTCAAGTGTGTCGAGAGACCGTCAACGAGTGTTTTCTGGGAAAACGGGCAACAACTAACCGACAGCATCCACAGCCTGTCGCGTAATGGAAAGAAATGTATCCTCCAAATCGACAGGGATCTCCCGAAACTGACTTACGCTCACACCCGCAGCAGTTAGTTGGGCAAGCAATTGGCTGAGTTCTTCTTCAGACTGACTTGTCTGAAACCGCACAGTTGCTTCGGCCGACGAACTTGTGATTCCCGAATCCATCCCGACGTGCTGCTCGACGATTTGCGCAGTTTTATGGACATCCAAGGCACTGGTTAACTGAACTTCAATCCAGCGACGCTGGCTGACTTTTCGCAATATATCGTCGAGCGAACCAAAAGCCCGTAGTTGGCCATGAGTAATAATAGCCACCTGGTTACAGATCCGCGACAGCTCCGGCAGGATGTGACTTGTCACGATTAAAGTCTTGCCCGCGTCCGCCAACTGCAGCAGCAGCTCGCGCATTTCAATACGCGCCTGCGGATCCAAACCGTTAGCGGGTTCGTCGAGAATCAAAACCTGTGGGTCGTGAATCAGTGTGCGGGCAATCGCGACACGCTGCTTCATGCCATGGCTCAGGCTTTCGACGTAGCGATCTTTCATATAAGTGGCGCCGGCAATTTCCATCACCTCTGCTACACGGCGTATTCGGTCTGTGCGAGGAATGCCAAACGCTGCGCCAAAGAAGTCCAAATACTCATGGACGCGCATGTTATCGTACGTCCCGAACGTATCGGGCATGTAGCCGACTAAATGCTTTACACGTTTGGCATCACGAACACAATCTGCGCCTGCAATCGAAGCACTACCGGAAGTGGGGCGAGCCTGGCCAACCAGGATTTTTATCGTGGTCGTTTTTCCCGCACCGTTAGGGCCGATAAACCCGAGAATTTGCCCGCGCTCGATCGAAATTGACAGATCGCTGACGGCTAAAATCTCGCCATATCGCTTGGTCAGCCGGTCCGTTACCACCACCGCTTCGTTTTTCATATCAACCATTGAATTAACGCGCTAAAATTGTTCCTTCGACATCCAGCGAAAACTCGTCGATGTGCCAGCCTGCTTGAGCACCCGCCCCGCCTTCTTGATGAGGGTGCTGCCCGATGCTGAGCATTAGCGTTAGATCACCAGAATCCATCACCTGCCAGGCCTCGTCCGGCTCGATATCGATCCGCGCGATACCCACTGGGCTGTGAGTCCTCCACAGTACCACATCACTTTGATCGTTGCTATTTCCATTTTTCCCCAGGATTGTGACCTCGCGCTGTGGAGCAACCATATTAAGCGTGACGGATATGTGGTGCACTTCCATGGGTAGCAGTACAGCAGGCAGCTCGATGCGAAGGTTGGCGCGCGTTGCCGTCACCAGCTGCTCCACCCACTCCCTGTCAAGATTGCTGTAAGCGGGGGATACCATTCCATGATCTCCTGTGATGGTTCGATATCCCATGAGAGAAGATGGGATAGCAACACGCGTTCCTGTAGCAGGCCGAGTCAAGGTAACTGGCACAGTGAGCAAGGCGCTACCCGTACGGTACTGGGGATCATTCAAAACGAAGGGCAGGTCAAGCGGCTGGCCCCAGCCTAACAACACCAAGTCGTTCGACGGCCAGAGGCCGTCTGCCGCGAGCAGTCTCCGCAAGACAGCCTGCCGACGACGCTGATCCCCGGAAACCAGCGTTCCGGTTGCATACTGACCGGGTGGGAGTAAGTCGGTGACGCGAGCCAGGAGCGTGCCATTTTCCTGAAGATGTGTTTGCATTGCCCGGCGACCTGGTGCCAGCAGAAGTACATCGCTGATATCTCCCAAAGATCCCGGATCGAAATCAACGACAATGCCCTCCCGGTTCAACGTCGCTGTTGCTTTCACAGGGGAATCGGCGGGTACTGAACAAGAAAACGATGCTGATTGGACGCCCGATGGTAGCGTGAGGTTTTCCCACCGCCAACGATCAAGGTCTGTCCACACCATACGCAGGGTCGAGCCTGTTGCTTGACCGGTGCCGGGCACAAAAAAACCACCGCCATCACTACCTGTTGGCACATCCCATTGTTGCTGGTTGTACAGGGACACAACTCCCGATGTCTGAAATGTGGCAAAATCCTCGTCAACTTCAATTTGCTGGCCGATCGCCATGGACTGGGGAGTTGCCCGGTGAGACACCGACCCGGCTGTCGCAATGATCACGGCAGCCAGCAAAGCCAAGGCTGGACTGAGCGCTCCCATGATTGCGGTTCCACCAAATCGAATCAGAACCAAGGTCGAAACCACGAGGCTAGCGCAAAACCCCCCCAAGATGAGAGCTACGAACCGGAGCGGGAGGACCTCGTGCCCAAGTCCCTCCGAAACAATTTCCTCAAAAGCTTCACTGACCTTCATTGGCTCTTTGCGCCGTTTCAAAAACATTTCCGCCAGGAACTTCAGTGGCTCGGTGGCGGCGAACGAGGACCTTTTCATTACATCCTTGGGTCGGTGGTCTTCCGAATTCCACTCTCGATACCAGCCACGAGCATCGAGGGTCGTGAGGAGCACCTGGCCGTGGCCCACGTGGCACCACATGGCTGCCGGCCAACCATTGATTGAATAGGCAACGTCGCCATTGGCCACCATAATTCGCACAAATTGCAGCGGGTCGTCAAACGTGCGTGGCAGAGGGGGATCCTCTCCAGGTTGAGACTGCTCATGAACGAGTGTAAATTCGTCTAGCAGGACGTGGTCGACCACGTCCCAGTCAAAACGATTCCCGAGTAGCTGACGGACCGTTGCGGGCGATACCTTGTCAAGCATGATCCACGCTCTCCCGCCGCCGTAGAGCCACTGCCGAATGGCAGCAAGTGCCGCCGCGTCACCCAGCAGATCGTCGTTGCAAATGACCAACTGGTCCAATCCTTCCACGACCTTGTCGACTGGCGGAAAAGATTGATCATACAGATCGGGTATAGCCATTGTTAAATTCCGCGCGCTCCGCGCTGCCGCAACTGCATGCCGAGGAGCGTCATCCAGCGGATCTTGCATCATGCCTGTAACGACTCGCGCCCCGGTCACTCCCAGCAATCCATGACGGTATAACGTACCATTAGAACTTGGCAGGAGTTTCTCAGGCAGGGAAGTACGGTCTATCAGGAAGGAATGCAAATCGACGTGATTTGTCGAGTCCGAAATTAAGGCCGGAGCTCGGATGGGAAACCAGCCTCGCCGCTTTGCGTGCGGGGGAACCCACACAGTGCAGCCGTATTGTAGTCTTGGTTCCTCCGCAAAGAAGCTGGTGGTGACCAATTCCACACTTTGGTCGCCTGGATTACCAACCTCGAACGATATTAATGTCCAACGGTTTGTGCGGAGCGTCCGGGTACCCCCAAGGAGTGGCACTTGCGTATAATTCGGCGCACGAGCTCCTTGTTCGTCGGCATGGCTTGCCGACGTGAGCCAACTGATCGATACAATGAATACTGCAATTCGTAACATAGTACTAAATTCAGCGTGAGCTTTTTTGTGACCCCTGTCAATCGGAAATACGTCTTGCGGCATGCAATGTGCCACATGGGGCTCATGGTTTCAGGGCTGTTGAAAGGATCCCGCATTTTGTTACGATTTGCTCAGCAACAATCGGTCCTGTTTCCACGGGTCACAATGCGAAGCCTTCGTTTCCGAAAAGCAAACCATCAAACGGTCTGCAAACCACCGACCGCAGGCCACCGATCCAAGCGGAGTTTGTGTGTGGCGATTGGCCGCTGTTGGATGCTTGTCCTCCTGGGGTCCACCACCTTGACGGCGGTGGAACTCGACTCGTTAGTCGGAAAAGAAATTGCTTATCAACCACGTCCAAAAGTCCCTGTCTTTTCACCACGGTTCACCGCACTCTGGATCGACGCGCTGGCTCGACCGGAAAGTGAAATAAAACGTCAAGTGGCCCGGGACATTGCAAAGGCGCATCGCTTGGGGATGCTGGACTTGGAGCAGACAATCCCATCACTCGTGGCAGTTCTTTCAGCCGACGAGGTCTCCCGCACCGTGGCTTTCGACACTGCCCGTGCCCTCATCGAACTGGATGCTCGGGACTCAGCCGGTCTGCTGATGCAACGCGCCGAACAGGGGAATCTTTCAATGGCATTCCTGATCGAACCTGCGTTGGCCGAGTGGGATTTCGCCCCCATGCGACAAGTCTGGTTGACACGCCTTGGACAAAACGACATTGAACAAGCACGGTTGGCGCTGGCCATCGACGGACTGCGGGTTGTCAATGAACAACAGGCGATTGAACCACTGCGTCGCCTGGCACTCGATTCACAAAATCCCTCCGATCTCCGTCTCAAAAGTGCCCGAGCACTCGGGTCAATTCGGCGGGCAGCTGGAGAGAGCGACGCGGGCGACTTGTTTTTGACACCACAAAGGGCCACCTTGGTCGATCGCCTTGTCTCCGCACAGCTCCTGCGGTACCACAGTGGGCCCGCGGCGGTTGAACTGTTGCTTAAGCTCGCCGGGGACCGGTCGGGTGCTGTCGCTGCGATCGCCTTAGCGCGGTTGGTGGAACTCGACCCCTCGTTAGTTGAGCCGGTCAACGAGCAAATCGTCACGAGTCCCGATGCGAACGTCCGACAACTGGCAGCGCAGGCATTTTCGGGCCAACAAACGGTCGAGGCAGTCGCCTTGCTCGGTACATTGCTCGACGACCCGATCCCCAACATTCGGATATTTGCTGCGGACCAGTTGGTGGCATTGGATAAGATTGAACCGTTGCGGAACAGTGTCCGGGCGGCAGCGACCAAAATGCTGCTCTCAGAGCGACCACGAGGTGTGGAACAGGCTGCCATGGTACTGGGTGCAATCGACCACGAGCCTGCCGCCGGTCAGCTGGTCCAGCTGCTTGAATCGCACGTGCCTGAGATTGCGATTGCCTCGGCGTGGGCTTTGCGACAATTGGCCGTCGTGGAGACGGCGGAGGCAATTTTGCAGAAGGTCCACCACGAGGTCGAGCGGACCCTCGCGCTGGACAACAAGCTTCGGCAAACGTGGTCCGACAGGTCTGCACCGGTGGTCGACTTTGACGAACTTTTGAGAACGTATCACCAGCTGGAGCAGCTGATTCAGGCATTGGCGGTGATGCGGGTTGAGTCCAGCGAGCCGCTGCTCCAACGTTTTCTGCCAACGCCTCCAGCACGGAGCCTTGGCGACCCCCCGGCGGTAGCAGCGACTTATATTTCCCAGACGCGAGCGGCCGCCATCTGGGCACTGGGAAACTTGTCTGCGGACAAGGCCGATGGGGAACTCGTTGGCCGCCTCACCGAAATTTTAGAATCCGTTCCACCCGGCAGCACATTTGAAGCACCCCAGACTCGTGCTGCGGCGGCCGTAGGCCTGGGGCTGATGAATGTCCAGGAAGCAATTCCCCTGTTCCGAAAATATGTTGGAGCCATGGCAGCGCATGACACCGTTGGAGCAACCTGTGCTCGAAGTCTGCACAAGCTGGCCGGCGATCCGCTACCCAAACCGGTTCCTCTCGAGGTGCGTTCGCATACGTGGTTTTTAACGCCGCTTGAATGATGACTCAAACGAGAAAGGTTGAGCCCGGAAATTGGCGCAAACAGACTCAAATGACTGAAGGTGGTAACTCCGGAGAATGAGCTGCTCACGGTGGAACTGGCCATCGAACGTGGTACGCGACTTATGCTCCTGATGCCTTCGCCAGACTCGCAGATGCACGGATCGCCTCGATCATCTGCTCTACAGTTTTCTCCAACAGGGGCGTTCCGCCAAACTCCATTCCCAGTGACTGGATCTTGGCGGTTTCGATTTGGTGTCGGGGTACCGTGGCTTGACCCTCGATGGCGCTGTTGCTGCCAATGAGTTGTTTGGCCGTCATTGCCACATCGTAATCCGAGATGTAACGATCGTAACAGTTGTAAACCTGCCCGTGGATACCGTCGGCAGTCAACAAGAGCTCGACGGCACGTGCCACATCGGCTGCATGAACTTCCTTGCCTCCGGAGCGACAAACGACTGGCTCGCCGCGCACCACTTGTTGCACCAGGTCCCACCACTTGCTATGGCTGGGCGGGTGCGTTAATCCATATACGCCCGTTGGCCGCACTCCGCAGATCGCATAGCCCCCGCCCAACCCGTAGCTGTGCACAAATTTCTCAATCGCCGCCTTGTGGGCACCGTAGTGGCTGTTGGGCCACAGTGGGTGAGTCTCGTCGAGCGGTCGATCATCCAGAATCTTCTCGTGCACAGCACACGTCGAAACGTACACAAAACGCCCAACACCGGTTGTGCGCGCCGCTTCAATCAGCTGCAACGTCCCCAGCACGTTTTGGCGGCAGAAGTCCAGCAAGTCGCCCTCCTCACCGCGAAATCCGGCACCCGGGTGGTGCAGCGCCGCATGCGCGACGGCGTCACAGTCGCGAACCAGCTCGAGACTGCTGGCCGAGTCCCCCAACCAGCCAGATATCCACTGCAGCTGGCTTTCGGGAAATTCAAGGCCGGATCGGTCGCCCTCTGGACGATACCAGCAGCGGCACGTGTGCCCGGCGTCGATTAATCGACGAACAATGTATCTGCCCACAAAACCGGTAGCTCCGGTAACCGCGATTTGCATGTCATAGACTCCCTGTGTGTGCTAGTCTGGGGAACTGCCCGTGGAAAATTTCGAAAACCCTTACCGTCAGGCAAGCAGTACGAGAACGTTTGTTGCTTCCCAAGGCCTTTTCGTCGAAGGAGGTTGAAGCCAACCCTGGTTGCCCGGGACTCTCCAGCGTACAACTACCAACTATCCTCAATAGCCTGGAGTGTTACAAGCCATTGGTACCAAAGAACGTCACCCGGGGCAAGAATATCGAGGCCTTGCGCGGCAGGTCGGGTCATGATGCAGTCGGTACCGACATTTGGTAGGCTGGGAGAGCTGTCGGGTAATTTGCAGGTCGAGCGGATCAGTGGTCGAAGGTCAGTCACTGAACTTCCCGGAAACGAACATTCACTGACCGTCGCACAAACAGAGGCAACCTCCTGGGCCATGGACCGTCAACCACGTTTGGGGATGCTGGTTCGGAAATGGGGGTTCCGGTTCGGGACTAAAGAGACTATGGATAATGAGTATGTCGCAGGTAACTGCTAAACCGATCCGGGTACTGATAGCCAAAGTCGGGCTTGACGGCCACGACCGCGGGGTCAAGATCGTAGCCCGCTCCCTGCGGGACGCCGGCATGGACGTCATCTACACGGGACTTCATCGGACACCCGAAGAAGTCGTTCTGGCGGCTGTTCAAGAGGATGTTGATATCCTGGGCATTAGTATTCTGTCGGGCGCCCACATGACGGTCTTCCCCAAGGTATTAGAGTTACTAAACAACCACGAAGCCCACGATATAATCGTCGTGGGTGGTGGTGTCGTACCTTTGGACGATGTTGCAGCATTGAAGAACATGGGTGTCCGGGAGATTTTGCTGCAGGATACCCCCCCGCAGACCATTGTCGAAACACTGCGCCAGCTCGTCACAGCTCGCGGTCCCCGCTGATTTGCTTCAAAACACTGAGTTGCGCAATGGAAGACTGGTCCTTTCCACCACGGTACAGCGCTAACTATCAACCGGACTGCGGGTCTCGTTTCTGGTTTCCACAGCGGGAAACGATGTCGAGTGCCCAGCGCGATCAGGCCATCCTCGAGCGATTAAGAGTTGTCACCCAATACGCCTATGACAATTCTTCGTTTTATCAACAGAGATGGGATGAGGCTGGTTTTCATCCCGAGCAACTCAGATCGCTGGAGGACTTCGAGGACCGGGTACCGGTAATAACCAAGCCGGACCTGCGCGCATCCCAGGCAGAAGTCCCACCCTTTGGAGATTATCTCTGCATACCCCGTAACGATGTGTTTCACATTCACGGAACCTCTGGAACCACGGGAACACCGACCGCCTTTGCCATTGGGCGGAGCGACTGGGACGCGATTGCCAATGCTCATGCGCGCGTGATGTGGGGCATGGGGTTGAGACCCGGCGACACGATCTTCATCGGTTCTGTGTTCAGCCTTTATCTCGGATCCTGGGGAACCCTGATCGGCGCCGAGCGCCTAGGTGCTGTTTCATTTCCCTTCGGTGCCGGGGTATCTGGTATGAGTGTGCGGACAGTGCACTGGCTGCAGACGATGAAGCCCACGGCGTTCTACGGAACGCCTTCCTACGCGCTATACCTCGCCGATGTCGCGCGGGACGAAGGCATTGACCCACGGGGGTTTAATTTGAAACTGTTATTTTTTTCGGGTGAGCCTGGTGCTTCGGTGCCGGCAGTCCGCGAAAAACTTCGTGCGGCGTACGGGGCAAACGTCATCGACTGTGGGTCCATGGCCGAAATGGCGCCATGGATGAACGCGTCAGGTACGGCGGAGACAGACGGCATGTTGCTTTGGCAGGACATCGTGTACACGGAAGTCTGTGATCCGAAGAGTTTTCGACGAGTCCCTTTTGGCCAGCGCGGCACACCGGTATACACTCATCTGGAACGCACCTCGCAGCCAATGATTCGTCTTGTCTCGGGCGACCTCACGTTGTGGGAGGACGGGCCGACGCCGTGCGGTCGCACCTACCCCCGGCTGCCACATGGTATTTTCGGCCGCATTGACGACTCGTTTACCGTGCGAGGCGAGAATGTGTATCCGAGTGAAATCGATGCTGTGTTAAACGAAATCCCAAACTACGGTGGAGAGCACCGCATCATCATTTCACGCGAAGGTGCCATGGACGAGTTGCTCGTGCAAATCGAAGGCACTTTGGAGGTCTACGACGGGAGCCCCACGAAAATCGCCACGCTCCGGGAAGCCGCGGCTGGATCTCTGCATCGAGTTCTTGGAATCCGCGTTCAGGTTGAAGTTGTGGCACGGGAAACGTTTGCGCGAACGGATTTTAAAGCACGCCGCGTTGTCGACGACCGACAGGTCTTCGCGGAAATGCGACAGCGACTCGACAATGGTGAATTATGATCGAACGCCAATCAATCTCTTCGGTGGAGCTGGTTGAGCCGGTTCTCGCGGGTAAGGTGGCGGCAATTGCCCGTTTGCTTACCCACGCCGAAAATGGAGGCGAGGAGGTGCATGACGCTTTAGCTGAAATCTATCGTCACACGGGCAAAGCCATGGTCGTGGGTGTCACCGGAGTGCCGGGCAGCGGAAAGTCGACTTTACTTCAATGCCTTGTCAAGGCCATTCGAAACGGCAACCGGACGGTTGCCGTGGTGGCTATCGATCCTACAAGTCCTTTTAGTGGCGGCGCCATTCTGGGCGATCGCATCCGCATGCATAGCTTCGCAAATGATCCCGGGGTATTCATTCGCAGCATGGCAACCCGCGGAAGTCTGGGCGGACTTGCGCGGACCACGCTTGACGCCGTCGACATCCTCGACGCCGCCGGTTTCGACATCGTACTCATTGAAACAGTTGGTGTAGGACAAGACGAAATTGATGTGGTTCGAGCAGTCCATACGACCGTCGTGGTCTCCGCGCCCGGGCTTGGCGATGATATCCAGGCCATTAAAGCAGGGGTCCTGGAGATTGCCGACATTCACGCCGTCAGCAAGTGCGATCGCCCAGATGCCAACAAGACAATTGCCGATTTAATGAACATGTTGACAATGAATGCGACACACGAGCAACATTCCGGCTGGTCGCTGCCGGTCGTGGCCACCAGCGCCAAGGAAGAGCAGGGGATAGAGGAACTACTCAGTCACATCGATAACCATTTTGTGTTCCTCGAATCGTCAGGTGAATTAGCCGTGCGGCGTGCAAGGATTGCCGAGTGGCGGCTTCTTCAAACCACCGAAGACCTGTTGCGTGGTCGATTCGCAAAAGATCGCGACGACCGCCTGTCGACATTCGCGCATCAACTCGCCAGTCGCGCAACGAGCCCGCGCGCGGCAGCTAATGAGCTTATCAAGGCTGTATTCAAGGAGGGTCAGTCATGACGGATAGATCCCATAACCGCCCAGAAGCTGACACCCTGGCCCAACAGTTCACAGCCTGGGAACAAGCTGAACTCAAATCTTTTCTCGATCGCCAGGCCGAGCGCCGCGCGCAATTCGAGACCTACGGCAGCATTCCTGTGCAGCGCGTGTACACCAGCCTTGATCTACAGGACACTCCGCTCGAAGACGTCGGTCTTCCCGGGCAATACCCTTATACGCGCGGCCCGTATCCAACCATGTATCGAGCACGAACCTGGACCATGCGTCAAATTGCCGGTTTCGGCACCGGGGAGGATACCAACAAGCGATTCAAATATCTGATTGCCAACGGACAGACCGGCTTGTCTGTCGACTTCGATATGCCGACGCTGATGGGCTACGATTCGGATCATCCTATGAGCGAGGGTGAAGTCGGCCGCGAAGGCGTTGCGATCGACTCGTTGGCCGACATGGAAGCGTTGTTCGAGGGAATTGACCTGGAGCAAATTTCGATATCGTTGACCATCAATCCGTCGGCGTGGATCTTACTGGCCATGTTCGTCGCCTTTGCCGAGCAACGCGGGTGCGATCTGAACAAGCTGTCCGGCACAATACAGGCCGATATCCTCAAAGAGTACATGGCGCAAAAAGAATGGATCTATCCAATTCTGCCGTCGGTTCGCCTGGTGCGAGACTGTATTACTTATTGTGCCAGGCACATGAAGCGGTTCAATCCGGTCAACATTTCGGGATATCACATCTCCGAAGCAGGGGCGTCGCCGCTGCACGAAGTGGCCTTTACGCTGGCCAACGGCATTCATTACGTGGAAGAAGTGCTCAAAACGGGGATGCCTGTTGATGAGTTTGCGCCAAGGCTTTCATTCTACTTCGTCTCGCAGTCGGATTTTTTCGAAGAGATCGCTAAATTCCGGGCGGCGCGGCGTTGCTGGGCGAAGATTATGAAAAACCGTTTTGGTGCGCAGAAACCTGAGTCGATGCGACTGCGGTTCCACTGTCAGACGGCGGCGGCTTCGCTCACCCAGCCCCAATGCAAGAATAACATTGTGCGTACGAGCCTGCAGGCGCTGTCCGCCGTATTGGGAGGTGCACAAAGCCTGCACACCAATGGCATGGACGAGGCCTTTACAATCCCCACCGAAGAAGCGATGAAAATCGCACTGCGCACACAGCAGATCATCGCCGTAGAAACCAACGTGGCAAACGTCGTTGATCCGCTGGGTGGTTCCTATTATGTCGAGAGCCTCACCAGCGAGTTCGAGCGGCGTGTGTTTGAGGTCCTCGACGAAATCGACACGAACGGTGGGATTGTCAAACAGATCGAAGATGGCTGGTGTCAGCGCCATATTTCAGATTTCGCCTACCAGGTGGCCCTCAAAAAGCAGTCTGGAGAAAAGCAGGTCATCGGTGTCAACGCATTCGTCGAAGAAGACGAAACGTTCGACATCGAAACCCACGATTACAACCCGGAGACCGTCGAACGTCAGCTAAACCGACTAAACCAGGTTCGGGCTGAACGCGACGAGCCCACCGTCCAGGCCCTGCTTGCACGCCTCCAGGCTGTGGTTGAAGACGAATCACAAAATGTCCTGCCCGTAACCATCGAGCTAGTGAAGGCGGGGGCCACCATGGGGGACATCGTCGAGGCACTCCGTGAGGTGTGGGGAACCTATCGTGAAGCGCCTGTTTTTTGACAGGGCTATTAATGCCTCTCGTCTGTGTGATGGTCAGTAACTCGACAATGCGATCGGAAAACAGCCGGCGTCTGACCGGCACGAAAAAATCGAATCGCTACAACCGTTGAGTCCCAAATGGGAAGACCGGTTTCCCGATCACGCCAAAGAGCCCTGCTTTAGGCATTCAAGCCCGAGTGCCGACCAACGGGATTCCGGTAGCCGAGGCAGCCGACAGCGTTACGGTCCGAAGATCTTCCGGTTCCAGATTGTGCAAGTTGGTCTTGCCGGTACATCGGGCCATCATCGATGCCTCACCGGAGTTCGCCTGGAGAATGTTGACCACCGCTTCGGCACGTTCCTGTTCGTTAAAGTTCGACGAAAAATGCAACGTGCCATCGGTGATTTCGCCACCAACGGCGAGGCCCGCACAAACCCCAAGTACGACTGCTACAGTCCCCATCCCGATGATTTTTGCGGCATCCGTACCCGAACGAACACCTCCAAAGTAGACCAGGTCAAATTCCTCTTCACGTCGTAGCCGGCGGAGGATTTTCACGGCATCACGAAGGATTCCAAAATCCGGGGCGCCACCCAGCTCCGGCCAGAGTTCACCCAAGTGGCCTGTCGCATCCAATAGCATCATGTCCAGACCTTGCTCCAGGGAATGCTGGATGGCCTCTTCCAGGACTTGCGTGGAGCTGACAGCCAGCCCGAGAATTTGACCGTCGTGTTGGCGCTCGAGCCCGGGTGGTCGAAACGTGTCGCCCAGGGCATGGATGAGCGCGGTTGCATCGGCGCTTGGTTCAGCTGCCGCTGGGGTCAATAACTGGAACCACGACGAGCAGCCACCAAGTGGCATGGTACCCAGGTAGCCACACCCGGCTTGAGCGAGCCCCAGTCCTACACCGTCACGCACCTCTGCCGGAGCCTGGTCAAAGCCAGTCACCAAGAAGGGCTGCACAAGGTCGATTCTGCCGGCAATATTGGTACTGATTTTGCAAGCTTCGCGATAAGGGTCGATCACCAGGCGTGACAAGTTCGCAGGCAAAAAGACGATATCATCCAGGTTCGGCGGGCGGCCTTCGGGAAACGGATTATCTCGAATGGGCAAACGCTGATGCAACATCGTATTGAGTTTTGGCAGATCGGTAGGTACGGTGCGGGCCATCGAAAACAGGTCTTCCCGATGGCGCACCGTGTAATCGGCGGACCCGGTTTCTGCATCGCAGCGATAGCATCGAGCCGCTTCCTGGCGGGCCGTGTCCAGGTTGTAGGTCGCTTCGATTTCAGGAAACTCGATAGGATTCTCACCCAGCCCGAAAAACTCCGGATGTTGCACGGGTGTTTTTTCCCACAAAATGTCCTGAGCCACGGGTACCCGCCGAGTGCGGTACGGTGTCCGGTACGGGAGAGGGTTGTCACGTCCCTCGAGAAAGGCTTTGACATAATAGGCGACGCGCTGACCGTGTTGCATGGCTATCACGATGGTAGAACCTCCAAATGCCCCGTCACCGGCTGCAAAAACTTTGGGATCTGACGTGCCCATATTTTCAAAGTTTGCGTTGATGCGGTCCGCAGCCATCATTTCGTTTTGTGCCAACTCATCACACTCCGCCTGCTGGCCGACAGAAGCGATGACCATGCCACATTCAATGTCATGTTCGCTGCCCACTACCGTGACAGGCCGCCTGCGACCATCTTCATCCGGTTCGCCCAGTTCAGTTCGCACACACCGCAACACGAGTGAATCATCACTCGACTCAACCGCGACCTGCTGGGTGTGATAGGTAAATTCAATGCCTTCCTTAATGGCACCTTCCAATTCAATACGACGTGCAGGAATCTCATCGGGACCACGGCGGTAAATCACCTTCACATGCTTGCAGCCGGGAAGTCGCTTCGCCACTCGGCAGGCATCCATGGCCACGTCTCCGCCGCCCACCACGACCACAGTTTCGGGTAGCTCGGGTCTCTCGCCCACATTAACGCGTCGCAAAAAACCAACACCGTCGACAACCCGTGGATCGTCCTCACCGGGAATGCCCATGGGCTTTCCCCACCAGGCCCCGATCGCCATCACAACCGCATCGTGCCGCGATTTCAGTTCCTCCAGCGTAATATCTTTGCCGAGCGCGGTATTTAGGTGAATGTGCAAGCCTTCGCACCGATCGGTAAGCCGGTCAATATCTTCCTGAATAATTCCGGGTGGCAGTCGAAATGCGGGTATTCCCCAGACCATCGTTCCGCCAAGACGATCTGTCATTTCATAAATATGAACCGTATAACCGGCCGCGCAAAGGTCGTTGGCCGCTGTCAGCCCGGCTGGACCGCTTCCAACGATTCCCACAGATTCACTTTGCGTCACTGGCAGCCGGGGCAGGCGGTACGAAGCGCCAAGCTTGTCCATGACGTACCGTTTGAGATTACGGATTTGCACCGGACCATCGCTGTCGGTGCGACGGCAAGCAGGTTCGCACGGGGCATCGCACACTCGGCCACAAATTGAGCTGAACGGATTGGTTGCCGTGATCGCCTCGAAAGCCTCCTCAAGCTTTCCTTCCCAAATGTAACCAATATAGGAAGGTGCATCCGTACCGATCGGACAAGCGACCTGGCATGGTGCGGGCACAAAATGTGTATCTGACGAGTCATCGCGATCACGAAACTCCGAGGGAAGTATCGGCAACTGAATACGTTCTAAATCGTAGACGGTCATCTCAACTGGCCTTTACTATCTCGGGGACACGGTTTTCCCGGAACTCGGGCGCATACGGCAGACCGGTAATGGCAGCGGCATCGGGGGTAACCGCTACGAGATCGTCGCGGCTCAACTGCCGCACGTCCGTATGTCCAAGCCCCTGGGTGATCGATGCGATTTGCCAGCGTACGCTTTCGAGGAAGCGATGGATGTTTTGTGCTTCTACATGGACGTGGTACCGCTCTTCATGTTCTGGATCCTGGGTGGCAATCCCTGTCACACACTGTCCCACATGACACTGCATGCAGGCGATACAGCCCCCGGCAATAATGACCGACGTACCAAAGGCTACCGCATCGGCGCCCAGGCAAAGCCCTTTGACGGCATCGACTCCATCCCGCATTCCTCCCATCAGTACGATCTCGATATCGTCCCGGCGTCCGATTTCCGCCAGGGCTTCCTCGGCCTCGGTAATCGCTGCCAACGTGGGTATGCCAACGTAATCGATGACTTCGGCACTGCCCGCCCCGGTCGAGCCCTGCATTCCATCCAGTTCGATGAAATCGAAGCCATCTTTGACCGCAATCTTGATGTCGTCACGTACTCGACCGGCACCAAGTTTGACACTCACCGGTAACCGGTACCCAGTCGCTTCGCGAAATTCTTCGATCTTGATGACCAAATCGTCCGCGCCCAGGATATCGGGGTGACGCGACGGCGAGCGAAGGTCGATGCCGGCCGGGATCCCACGGATCGCCGCCAGTTCGGGAGTCACCTTCTTGGCCATCAGTTGTCCCCCCAGGCCAGGCTTGGCGCCCTGTGAAATGTAGATTTCCAGTCCGTCAGCCCGCAACATGTCGTGAATATTCCAACCCAGGCGTCCCCCCAGGCATTGGAAAATCAGCTGGTCGGCAGCATCACGTTGTGCATCGCTCATGCCACCCTCTCCGGTATTCTCAGCAATACGCGAAAGCGACGAGGCGATACCAATTGCCTGCTTGGTCGAGCGGCTCAGTGCCCCATAACTCATGGGAGCGATCATGACGGGCATGCTGAGTTTCAACGGGTTGGCCCCGTTTTTGCTGCCAATCTCGGTATACATTTCAACTTTTGAGGCCACATCGACGTCGTCACCGGCACTCGACAAATCGTGTTTGAAGGCGAGGTCCGACAGGTGCGGCAGTGAGCGGGCCCCACCGTAGCCGCGAATGCGGTACCGGCCAATGTGGGACTTGATGTGAATATCTTCCTGAATCTTTGGATTCCAATAGGACGAGTCGCCCGAGAAAGAAAAGAACGGGATGCTCCGCATTTGCTGTTCGCTGGTACTATAGCGCAGCTTCTTGCCCGCGTTGACGACTTTTTGGAACGTTCCCTCAAACGGGATTTTATACCGATCCAGAAATTCGCGAATGCTTTCAATTTCTTCGTCTGCCGTGTCGGTCACTTCTGCATCCGATCCCAAGTCCTGTAAACGGCCACCCAGGAAAATCTCACCGCCGGTCATATCCTCGCCAAGACGCTCGCCCGATTCGCCCAGGATAATGATCCGACCGCCATACATCATGTAACCGGCCATAAAATTTGCGTTACCGACGCAGCAGAGGGTCCCCGCTTTCATGACCTGGCCGGCACGAGATCCCATGTTGCCACGGATAACCAGTTCGGCACCTCGAATGGCGACGCCGGCGATGGCACCCGCATTACCCGCGACCACCACCGATCCTGCATACATATTGTCTCCCACGCCCCAGCCAACATTGTTATCAACCTCGAAGTGTGCCTGGTCAGTCAGACCGGCGCAAAAATAACCGGCGGAGCCCCTGATTTTGACCGTGATCGGTGAAGTCAGGCCTACGCCAATATGATGACGTGCATCGGGATTGATGACTTCGACGTTGTCGCCGCTGGCACCATGTTTCCAGATAAGCTCGTTAGCTTGGCGGACAGAAATTTCGGCTAAATCGATCGTGACCATGTGTTGTACGTACCGGGCGGTGGTTCCTTGGTGTTCAAGGCCTGGCCAGGGAAGAGACGATTGAGGGAAACTTCTTCGGAAGCAATCGAAATGAGGTTGTCGTTTTCAAACATGATCATCGGTTTGGCTGCCAGACGATCCTTGGCATAACCAATCTCGTCACGCGTTGAGACCAAAAAAGAAAAGGTACCATCCAAGTCATCGATTGAACTCGCCAGCGCCCCTTTAAGCGAAGCACCCTGCGACAGCTTGTCGGCTAAGTAAACTGCGACGAGCTCACTGTCATTGTCGGTCGAAAACTGGAAGTCGCGCTGCTCCAATCTTCGCCGCATTTTCCAATAATTGGTGATCTGGCCGTTGTGGACAATCGCTACATCGGTGAACCCGGTCGCCCAGAAAGGATGGGAAGCCTCGGGCTTGACGTCCGACTCCGTGGCCAGTCGCACATGACCAATCCCGTGGGTGCCACGAAAGCAATGCACATCGTACCGATCATCCACATCATGTGCACTACCGACGTCTTTGATGATCTCGAGACTCGAGCCAATCGAAATCACCTTGGCCACCTGTTCCATGCGATACGAAAACTTCCGGACGTCGCCGTCGAAATTCACCATAACACGGTAATTGTTTCCGATCACCTGGTCCTCGACGACGTCGTCACCCTGATCTGCCAATGTCGCCTGAATTCGCTGAACAGCCTCTGTGGCCTCGGCATCTTCCCCGATAAAAAACCGCAGCCGCAACTGGCCCGGTTTCGCATCCCCGTAGAGCGCAAACCCGGTGGAATCTGGACCGCGATGCTGGCAGCCATCCAGCATGTCGATCAAGGCTTGTCCGGTCTGGAGATCCAGATCGGTCTTTTTGAACATGATGCCGGCGATTCCGCACATAGACACTTTTCTCCCGGCGGCAGTAGCCTGACCTGGGACTAGTCGGTTCGTACTACGTTGGTTTTCCTGTTCGGGGTGCCGGGATCCATCCCACAAAGATACCAACCCGCTTGCTTCCCTGTAGCTTAGGATTAAGTTTCCGCGATCGTCATCGGCTGGCGGTGACATTATTATAAATTCCTTCTCTCGGCAACGCTAGTGAAGTCCACAAAATCGGGCTTTACGGTCGCTACCGCTCGTTGAAAGCATCTAGTTCCCCCTGAATCCCCTTGCGGTCTCAGAAAAAATGACGATTATGTGATCCGCTGGTGTCTCGGGCGGCAACCACCAGATTGGGTAATGGACAAAACAGCCAGAACCGTTGTCAGATCTCATCTCATGAGTGTTCTAGAGAGAGCGCGCCGTGGAAACTGCATCAGGTTCATGAGTCGCCCAATTCGATGGCAACGCCGCTGAGGAGCTTGTAGGAAGTTTTCAATAATAGGAGAATCGGTAATTCGTTTATCAAGCCCCGCCCGAGAACAGAATGGATCATCATGTCGGAGCTCCCCACCGCAACTGTCTCGCCAGTGCCGGAAGATCAGGCGTCTGAACGAGTTGCCGACATTTTTGCGGATATCAGGCGCACGAAAGAAATCGACTTCGTTCCAAACTTCTGGCGAACCCTGGCAACTCAACCAGAACTACTAGAGTCGGTTTGGAATAATTTGAAAAAATGGATGCATCCCGAAGCCACAGACCGGCAATCCCGCCTGGACGCCAAGACGCGGGAAATAATCGCGCTGGCAGTCTCCGCCACCAATGCCTGTCCATATTGCATCAACTCGCACACCGCGGCCCTTTGCAAACTGGGTGTCGACACCGAAACATTGGGCGAAATCATGGCGATCGTAGGACTCTTCAACCAAACCAACTCATTGGCCAACGGATACCAGATTCAGCCTGATGTGTTTCCTCCGTTGTAGGCTTCTTCCGACCTGTCAGCTCTGCAGGGCGGGGTCCCCTCTGGGTTGCTGGCGGTGGCCTGGTATGACTGGCCAGTTGTCACTCCATGGAGAAAAGCCCAACGGGGGAGAAGTTTGTTCAACACTGCATTGGAATCAAAGTTCCGGGCACGTTATGCGAACGGAGTGGAGTTGATTGGCGAAAGCTCGGACAGAGACATGGGCCTACGGTTTGAGGGAACCGAGGGGTGGATCGACTTCACTCTTGGCGGGCGTTTTCAAGCATCATCCCCATCGTTGGAGACCGAAGTCATCGGCTCCAACGAAATCCGCCTTCCAGTTTCAAATCCAGAGCGGACGTTTGAGGAGCCCGGTAACTACTACGCCGATCATATCCGTAATTTTCTCGACAGCGTCAAATCCCGCCAGGAACCACTCGACCCCGTTGAAGTGGGGCACCGCAGTGCCACGGTCTGTCACTTGTGGAACATCGCCATCCAGCACAAAGGTACAAAGTTGGCATGGGACCCCGAAAGAGAGGAAGTTATTAACCACGAAAAAGCAAACAGCATGCGCACTCGCCCGGCACGAGATTGGGTGTAAATACCTGTCTGTTCGACGACCAACACGGAAGTTGGTCTGACCAGGGATGGCACACGACGGCCCCGATGCCGACCAACTAATTTCTAAAGATCAACGCATCTGCCTCATCGATCGCGAACGTAGCTGTCAACCCGGTATTGTCGCTTTTAACTTTGACCGGTGCCCCGCTGGCAAGGCTCACTTTTGCGTTGGGAACTTCGATTCGGACCTCAACTCGCAGGTCAGCGATTGGCTCATTACTCCAATTGACCAACGGAATAACCACCCCATGCGGTGATTCGATCACGGTCGTTTCGACCAGCGCGTGGCTGCACCGGACGGGTTGGGAAAGTTGGCCCGCCGGCGATGCGATCAAGCTGGCCGCCCGCGCGTCGAAATGCGTTGGCAAAAAATGGGCCATCGAGTCGTCTGTTGCGCCACGGTCGACCGGCCGTTTGGGGATGGCCGGCTTGTAGTAGGAGAGGCCAGGCAGGAAGGCGCAACAGGTCGCCCGGCCTTTTCCGACCCGGTGTGTCGTGACCGCAACGGCGTCATCTTCGAACGCCCACCGAGGCTCAGCGCCAGCGAGTTTAAGATGGCTACGAACGCAAAAGACTGGTACGTATTCTTCCGTACCCCCGCTCAAATCTGCAACGCCTTGAATTGGCTCGGTGAACGGAAGATCCTGCTTGATCCACGTGACCTGACTGTCCTGCGGCGCATCGATCGCCGTTTGTTCCACACCCAGCAGTTCCCGGACCGTTTGGTTTGGCCGATCCAACTCGTCGAACATCCCGGCCCCAGCGGTTGCGAACAATTGCCCCCCGTTTTTGACCCATTCGGCAATCTTCATCGCCGCAGCCGTGGAGACATGAGCGTCGGTCAGGTAAAGCACCTTGTACTCGGACAACGTCCCGTCGAGCGCATCTTGTTCGACGACGAAATCCAGCGGGATCTGCTGATTCCGAATCGCTGTATAGAGGGCACGCTTGGCAGCGGCGAATGAACCGTGATTGTCTCCCCAGATGTCGCCGGTCTCGCTAAACCAGAGTGCTGCTTCCGCCGGGCGTACGTGACCGTCCTGGACGATGTCTTCGAACAGCCCCAACTCGCGAACACTTCGCAGCACCACGCGATACATGGCGGGGTCATCGACGTGGTTCTCGGTGTAGGAGACATGAACCGGCCGGAATTCAAACAAATTGACGATCTTCATGCCATGGCCCAGCGCACCGTAGAACAATCGCCGCCACTGGCGTGGCGTGTTGCCCGGCATGTGCGGCATGACGTAGTAGTGAATGCGGCGGCCGGGATGATGACGCAAGCCGGCGCGGAACAGATCAAGGTTGATGTTGTTCATCTGCGGCGTCCCAACGGGAACCTGCCAGATATAATCCTCGCTCCACGGAAGCGTCATTCCGTCCTGGCGAAAAATCGTGACCCACTTGAACACCTCTCCCAGGAACATGTGCTCCTGCGGAAAATGTGGCGAGTAGTTGGCT
>Ga0315336_1002838_pt1 | contig 25008 bp, 14 predicted proteins | sample ASW5metaG_FD_204512 | JGI IMG/M metagenome (GOLD analysis project Ga0315336, IMG submission 204512) | Ammonia-oxidizing marine archaeal communities from Monterey Bay, California, United States - ASW #5 | ecosystem: Environmental > Aquatic > Marine > Intertidal zone | place: USA: California... | reverse complement strand
CCAATCACCCGCACATTGCTGTAGTCGAAGTGGTAGTAGTGCTCGGCATCACCGTTCTCGGGAAGGTGAAAGTACCGGAAGTAATGGGGAGATGCGCCCTCGTGGTTTCCGAGCACCGGGTAGAAGGGCACCTCGGACATCAGCTCCGGGCCGGCCGCAAAGAAGTCGTCCTTCCACTCGTCGATGATCCACCCGTTGTCGACGAGGTCTCCGGCGAAGAGCACCATGTCGATGTCCCCGGCGGTGGCCATCACGCCCTCCTGGACGACCTCGCGGTACATGTCCGGGAGCGCGTCGTCCCGCTGGGAGTCCCCCATGGCGACCAAGCGAAAGGACAGCTCCTCCGAGGCCTCTGGAGCGGTCTTGAACTGGAGTATCTCCCCGACGCCGTCGCCGGTCTTCACCCGGTAGCGATACGTCGTGTTCTGGGCGAGGCCGGTGAGCTCGACCTCGTGCACGATGGTCACGTCGTCGTCTGGGTCGTCGCCGGGGAGGATCGGCACGTTTTGTCCACAGGCGGCGGATCCCAGGGTGTCAGTGGGGCCGTAGTCGACGCGGCTCTCTAGCCCGGTCTGGGTCTCCCAGAGGATCCACGCGCTGGTGGGCTGCACGTACTGGACCCAGGGGGTGATGGTGAACGCGGTGTGCAGAGTCTCTTCTCCGGGACAATGCACGATCTCGACCGCCGTCCCGGTGTCCGTTGTCGGATTCGCCTTTGCCGGTTTGGACTTCGCGGGGTCGGGTGTGCACGCCGCGAGGACGAGTAGGGCCAGGAGCATGGCCAATGATACAGACGTTCGCTGTCCGCCACACTCATCTGGGTATGGGATTCACCTGAACCAAGATGAAGTCGTCGCTGTTCTGTCGAAAGAAGGCCGTCAGCTCGGGTGTTTTTGTCAGATACTCGGCGCAGAGCCACAGCCCGTCGCCGATGCGGATGTACACGTTGGGCACGCTGAGCTGGCCAGCTGGGATCTCTGGTATGTCCTCCTCTTCTGTGAAGTCCAGGCCGCGGAAGACGAGGTTCACCTTCCGGCTCTGCAAGTAGGTCTTGCTCGCAATCTTCTCGTGCCCAACAACACCGCGTTTGCGCAGCTGCTGCCGCCCGACTGTGGCGTCGGTGAGGCCCGCGATGTCTACCGTGTACAGCCGTGAAAAGTAGGGAATGGCCCCTGCCGCTGACGTGGCGATGATGGTGTCAGGAGGGAGCCGGAATCGCAGCGCTCGACCGATCCGCGCCCATCGTCGGGGGGCGATCTGGCTGGCGAGGGACTGTGTGGAGAGCACGTGTTCCGGCAGATCTGCCACCGGGATCTTGCGCGGCGACCCGCAGATCACGATGAGGACCAGAATCGGCACGACGAATCGAGCGTGGCGGATGGATCGCTGGAGGGCCAGGAGGCTCACGCAGATCGCGGTCACAGTGAGCGGGTAGACATGCATCAGCGGCTTCCACTCCATGAAGCCGCCGCCGACCCAGCCGACGTAGAGGTTGAACGCGACCACCGCGACGACAAGAGGCAGCAGATACAGCCCACAGGCGCGGCGGAGTGAGGTCTCGACAGTGACCCATTTCGAGCGCGCCGCCAGGGTGAGCCCTACCCCCATCGGAAGGGCGATCGCGAGGATCGGATACCCATACCCGACGTAGAAGGCCTTCAGGTAGACCCACCCGCGATCCAGGTAGGGCACCGTGACGGACTTGGCGTGGTAGGTGTTGGGCAGCAGATGCCCGTAGTAGACGAGCTTCCAACCCAGAAAGAGCGTGAACGCGACCGCGAACGGCACGTTCCAGCGGAGAATGCGGGCGGGGGATTCTCGGTGGAGTCCCACGAGGGCGACATTGGTGATCCCGTACAACAGCAGCCCGTCCGGACGCGTGAGACACAGCGCTAGAAAGGACAGGTTCGAAGCGACGAACAGCGTCTTGCTCTGGTCGCGGTGAAAGAGGGTCAGAACGATCGACAGCATGGCGAGCATGGCGAAGAAGGAGGTCTCCAGGCCACCGGTTGCATACGCCGTCCACGATCGATTCAGAGGTAGGAGGAGCACGGCGCAGAACGGGGCGAGGTCGCTCGGATGCCGCTCCTCTGACGTGCGCGTGTAGAAGCACCAGACGAACCAGAACACCAGCGCCGTGGCCACCAGGCTCGACAGATAGCCGAGCATCGACGATGCCCAGATCGGGCTGATGCCCAAGAGCAGCGAACCCGCCATGAGCGCGACCCACAGCGGATCCGTGTAGCCCTCGACGTACTCTCCAGGGTTGTAGACGACCCCCCGTCCCTCGGCGAGATTCCTGGCATAGCGGAAGGCGATGAAGGCGTCGTCCTGGATGAAGGCGTTCTCCACCATTTCGATGGCGGCGAACACCAGGGTGCCTGCGACCAGGACGGTCAGCAGCAGATGGAACCACGCGGGAGACTTGAAGAGCTGTCTTTTCTGCACAGACAGCACTTTCATGGGTTTTCGGAGAAATCCTAGGCGCTTTCTCGTCTATAACGATTTTTCGTATGCCCATTCTGTGCGGCCCTGTGCAGTTTCGCTACACAGAGGAGTCAGGGAGTACGCTTCGCCAATTCCTCCGCCTCAGCCTCCCGACCGGTGCGTACGAGGAGTTTGCTGAGGATGTCGAGCAGGCCGGCCCGATGGCTCGGATCCTCGATGTGTTCCCAGCCCTCGAGCGCCCGACGCAGATGCGCCTCAGCGCGTTCGTATTCTCCACTTGCGGCCAGGGCGCGCCCGGCCTTGATGCGAGCGCTGTGGGTGATCTTGTGGTCAATGCCCACCCGCTCGGTTCGATCGCGGATGTGCCGTTCGTGGATCTCGATCGCGTCCTCGAGACGGCCGGCCTTCTCGTAGACCTCGGAGAGCTCGGTCCGTGCGTCCTCGAGAGTCGGGTGCGTGGGCCCCAGCACCTGGGCCAGCCGCTCCAGGCTGTCCCTCAAGACGTCTTCCGCCTCCGCGAAGCGCCCCTGGGCGGCGATGGCCTCGCCCATCTCCACGCGGGCATCGAGCTGGACAAGCACGTCGATTTGTCCGGTTGTATCCTCGGCAACCGTTCGACACAGCGCCTCGGATTCTGCGGCATTGCCCCGCTGCAGCTCGATCGAGGCCAGATGCAGGGTGGACAACATGCGAGTGGCCGCCGGGATGGTGTCGACGGCTTCCACGACGCCCCGAAAGAGCACTTCGGCGGCATCGAGGTTGCCGATCTGCGAATTCATGACGGCGGTGTTCAGCCGCATATTGACGACAGTGTTGTGGTCGGGACCGAGCCTCTCCTCGGCGATCTCGCGGGCTTGCTCCATGCCGGCGATCGCCTCCGCGGTCTGGCCTGTGATGAACTGGATCTTGGCCAGGTCCTGCATGACCGCGATGACGTTCAGGTCGTTCGGATCTCGCTCGAGGCGGTTCAGGGCCTCGTCGAGGTATGCCTTGCAGTCGTCGAAGTCCGAGTTCCTCCTGGCGTAACGAGCGAGGGAGGAGAGGATCTGGGAGGCGTCCGACGGATCGACATCTGACTGGGCGTCCAGAGCCTCCAACGCCTCGGTCGCCACATCTATGGCCTGGTCGAACGCGCCCTCCCGCTCATGGAGGATGGAGAGAACCAAAAGCGAACTCGGGCGGGCCACCGGCGCAGCGTCCGGTGCTGCGTCGAGGATGGCCAGGGCGCGTTCGGCGCCGGCACCAGCCGGGTCGAATCGCTTCATGCGAATGTCGAGTTGGGCCAGGTGCGCCACCGCGACTGCGAACCCCTCCTCGTTTCCTGCTGGGGCCTCCTCGAGGATGGCGATCGCCTGCTCAAGGGCCTCGTGGGCGGCCTCCAGCTCACTGAGCCCCGAGTAGGCGTCCGCGATGCTCAACAGTAACTTCGCGCGCACCAGCGGCGGGAGGTCGCGGGCTGCCAGGGTGGTGGCGGCGCGGTCGAGGAGATCGCGCACCGTGGGGTCCTGTCCCGCTTCCTGGAACGGATTGGCGGCCGAGAACAGCTCGGAGAGCATGTCGGCCACCTGCTCCGCCTCCAGCTGGCGCTGGGTCGCCTGCTCGGCGCTCGCCTCGGCGAGCTGGGTCTGTAGATAGGCGTTACGGGCCTGGTATGCGGTGGACAGCGTACCGATGACCATCGTGGCGACCAGCAGTCCGGCACCCGCAACGGGCCATCGGTGCTTGCTGACCGTCTTGGCGCCGATGTAGGCCAGGCTCGGTGGGCGGGCGGACACCGGCTCGCCATCCAGGAAGCGTTGCAGGTCGGCCGCGAACTCCAGAGGCGTCTGGTATCGCGCGTCGGGGTCGGCCCGGATGGCCTTCATGACGATCCAGTCGAGATCCCGGGCGAACGCGCGGGCCAGAGATCTGGGCTCGATCCCGCGATCTCGACCGACCCGTTCCTGCTCCTGGCCATCGAGCTGCTGGAACCGGCGGGTGAGCGTGGGCACGGCCTCGCCCTTTGCGAGGTTCTGCACCATCTCCAGGAAGTTCTCGGAGTCGTTCTTCGGAACCGGCTTCACGCCGATCAGGAGGCGATACAACACCAGCCCGAGGGCGTAGACGTCGGCGCGGGTGTCCTGGTCCTGCCCGCGCAGGGCCTCGGGGGCGATGTACAGCGGGGTGCCGACCAGCTGATCCTGGGTCAGGTCGTCGTCGCTCAGGGGGCTGTCAAAGCCTTTGGCGATCCCGAAGTCGATGATCTTCGGGATCCAGGTCCCGTCGGCGTCGACCACCAGGATGTTCGGGGGCTTCAGATCCCGGTGGATCAAGCCCTTTTGATGCACGTGCTGTACGCCCTTGCACACGTCGATGAACACCGCGACCCGCTCGCCGATCGTCGCCTGACGGGATCGGCAGAACGTGGTGACCGGTTCTCCCGGCACATGCTCCATCACGATGTACGGCGCACCGTCTTCGCTGGTGCCGGTGTCGTAGACCTGGGCGACGTTGACGTGATTCAGGCGCGCCAGTGCCCGACGCTCGGCCTCGAATCTGGCTTTGAGGCGCTCGTTGTCCTCTTTGAACCGGACCACTTTGAGGGCGACCAGGCGCTCGATCGGGGCCTGCTGCTTGGCCAGGTAGACCACACCCATGCCTCCCTGGCCGAGCGTCTTGACGATCTCGTAAGGTCCGATGCGGTGCGCCACCTATCGATTGTACGCCAGGAGCGACGGTTACCGGCCACTTGGTAGCGTCGATTCAGCGCGCGAAGGCGCTCGGACCCGCCCAAGGGATCGGCTTCACATCAAAGGTGCTCAGGAAGCGGCCGAGCTCGTCCTCTTCGACCCCGCGCTTGTAGATGTAGATCACCGCGACGAATTGGTCGACGTTGACCAGGGCCATGCAGGTGCGCGCGTTCGTCATACCGCCCATCGCGGACCTCTGTTCGCGGACCATTCCCTCTTGGCAGCGGAACAGGCCCGGTCCCAGGGTCCAATCGGCCGGGTAGTCGCCGCTGTTGGGGTCGAGAAGCCCGCTCGGCAGTCCAAACGGCTTCTCGCTGCTGGTGACGATCAGACCATCAGCTCGCGAACTGGCCGTGGCGCCGACGTAGGTGCCTGGCTGTCCGACCTTCCACTCCCGCTTGCCGGTTGCCACATTCCAACGCTCGGAGGCTAGCTTATCGCTGTTCTTCCACGGCTGGATGATGAGCGCCTCCCCGTCGGGGGTCAGCGTGCTCCCATGGATCCACTTCCTCGTCATCCTGTTCTCGCCGTCCGAGACCGCGAGCACCGACATCTCGGCGCCCCAATGCACGAGAAAGGCGTCGCCACCGGAATGAACCAATTCTCGCCTGCCGTGGTCGAACGTCTTGGTCCACTTCACGGCCTCGGTCTCCGGATCGTATGCGGTGAGCTTCGGCTTGAGGTCGACGTAGGATTCGACCAACAAGGTGCCACCGTCGGCGCTCCACATGAGCCTACCGGCGCCTTCGGTTCCGGAGAGCTTGTCCGCAGGATCGGGCATGGAGTCGGGCGACATCTCATTGCTCAGGTCCAGCAGGTATACGCCGCTGGTCACCGACCCCTTGTCCTTGTGAAAGGCCATTGCCAAGGTCGACTCAGTGCCTGGGCGAAAGGCCATCGCGTTCGGGAGAATGTCCAGGCGCAATGCTGGATCGGGGCAAGGAATGTCGGGGACCTTCTGGGCGCCGGCAGGCAAGCCGATGAACAGGATCAACATGTGCATGTACATGCGCGGAGTCTAATGCGAGTATTGTGGCCTCGGAGGAGCCATGCATCGGAACCTGATTCTCTGCCTGATATTCGCCGGCTGCGGCGACAAGGACGACGCCACCGACACCGACACCGACGCCTCGGACACCGACACCGACACCGACACCGACACCGACACCGACACCGACACCGACACCGATGCCGATGCCGACACCGACCCGCCCGGTGACTGTGTCTCGGAGTGCGTGTCCATCGACGGCACCGTGAACGGTCAGGCTGTCTCGTTCCAGTGCGATTACCCGGCGGGCGCTATTGGAGATCAGAACTCGAAGGTGTACAGCGACATCGGCAACGAGCCCAACATGGTCTTCGTCTGTCGCGACGAGACCAACACCTACGTCGCCACCCTGAGCTTCAAGGGCCCAGCGGGCATTCACACCCTCGCGGACAACGTCTACCCCAACTACGTACAGATGACCGTGGGTAGCGAAAACATCGATTCGCGGGGGGCCAACGCCAGCGACTGGACGCTCGATCTGACGACCTTCGACGTGGCGAACAAAGAGGCCGCGGGCACCATGCACCTGGTGGCCGACGACGATGGCAACGCCGATCTGGCGCAGTGGACTGCCTACGGTGAGCTCGACATCGTCTTCAACGGGACATTCGACTGAGGCTAGCTGGTGGCGGTGTCTCGCCTTCTCCGCACGCCGAGGATCAACAGGGCGAACAGCGCCGGGAAGGCGCCCCCTGAACCCGTCGTGTCGCAGTTGCAGCCGGTGATGGCGCCTTTCACGTCGTCCGGGTCGATGCAGTCGTTGTCGATGACCCCGTCGCAGTTGCTGTCGAGTCCGTCGCAGAGCTCGATGAAGCCGGGACCGACCCAGCCGTCGTTGTCGTTGCAGTCGCCCTGTTCGATCGAGAACCCATCTTCGTCCGCGTCGATGAAGTCCTCGTCGACCGCACCGTCACAGTCGTCGTCGATGCCGTTCTCGATCTCTTGCTGGCCCGGGTAGACCTCGGCGTTGTCGTCGTCGCAGTCGCCCGCATCCTCGGTGAACCCGTCGCCGTCGTCATCGGTGAAGATAGAGTCCTCGTCTACGACGCCGTCGCAGTCGTCATCGATGCCATTGAGAACGTCGTCGGCACCTGGATAGATGTTGTCGTCGTCGTCGTTGCAGTCCCCGTCGGCCTCGGTGATGCCGTCGCCGTCGTCGTCGAAGCAATCGGTGCCCTCGTCGACGGTTCCGTCGCAGTCGTTGTCGACCAGATCACAGAGCTCCGGCGCGCCCGGGTAGGTGAGGGGATCGTTGTCGTCGCAGTCGCCGCCCGTGACCCCGTACCCGTCGGCGTCATCGTCGTCGGCGCCAAAATCGATCACGCCGTCGCAGTCGTCGTCGACGTTGTTGCCGTCGACCTCTACCCGGCCCGGGTTCACATTGGCGTCGCCGTCGCTGCAGTCACCGGGCAGGCTGCCGTCGGTGCAGGCCGGCCCCTCGCAGTAGCCATCGTTGTCGTCGTCGTAGCACTCGGTGCCCTCGTCGATCCTTCCGTCGCAGTTGTCGTCGATGCTGTTGCAGATCTCGATGTTGCCGGGGAACACGTTGGGATCGTTGTCGTCGCAATCGCCCCCGTCTTCGGCGTAGCCATCGCCGTCGTCGTCGTACCAGACCGTGGTCTCGTCGACGATGCCATCGCAGTTCTCGTCGATGCCATCCGCGATCTCGATGGCCCCGGGATGGACCGCTGGATTGAGATCGTTGCAGTCGCCATTGCAGGACGTGACACCGTCTCCGTCGCCGTCGAGGGCGTCGAGCAGCGGGTCGTTGTCGTCACAGTCGTCACAGCTCCAGCTTCCGTCTCCGTCGGCGTCGGTCTCGTTGGCCTCGTTCACACACGGGTCGCAGTCGTCGCCGGCCCCGTCTCCGTCGGTGTCGGTCTGAGCGCCGTTGTTCACGCCCACGCAGTTGTCGCAGCCATCGGGCACTGTGTCCGTGTCGGCATCGACATTGTCGTCGAATCCGGCGCAGACGTCGCAGTCGTTGGGCACGCCGTCGCCGTCGTCGTCCAGCGGGCTGGAGCAGTTGTCACAGCCATCGGGTATGCCGTCGCTGTCGGTGTCGACGTTGTCGTCGAATCCGGCGCAGACATCGCATCCGTCGGGTATGCCGTCGCTGTCCGCGTCGAGCAGATCGTCGGGTCCGGGGCAAAGATCGCAGCCGTCGGCCACGGTGTCGCCGTCGGCGTCGGTGTTGTCGTCGAAGCCCGGACAGGTATCGCAGCCGTCGGGGACGGTGTCCGTGTCGGCGTCGGCGCTGTCGTCGGATCCCGGACAGATGTCGCATCCGTCGGCGTTTCCGTCGGAGTCGGTGTCGACATTGTCGTCGAAGCCCGGGCACAGATCGCAGTCGTTGGACACCCCGTCGGCGTCGTCGTCGAGGGGGTCGGAGCACAGATCGCAGCCGTTCGGGATGCCGTCGCCGTCGGCGTCGTCGTTGTCGTCGAATCCGGGACAGATATCGCACCCATCGGGTACGCCATCGATGTCGGCATCGAGGGTGTCGTCGCTGCCCGCGCAGATGTCGCACCCGTCGGGGACGCCGTCGCTATCGCCGTCGATATTGTCGTCGGAACCGGGACAGATGTCGCATCCGTTCGGCACTCCGTCCGCGTCTCCGTCGACGTTGTCATCTCCGCCAGGGCAGATGTCGCACCCGTCTGGCACGCCGTCGGCATCGGTGTCGGCGTTGTCGTCTCCGCCGGGACAGATGTCGCATCCGTCGGGAACCGAGTCCCCATCGGCGTCGGCGTTGTCATCGCTGCCCGGGCAGACGTCGCACCCGTCTGGCACGCCGTCTCCGTCGCCGTCTACGCCGTCGTCGGAACCGAAGCAGACGTCACATCCGTTCGGAACGCCGTCGCCGTCCCCATCGAGGAAGTCCGGGAAGCCGGGACAGATGTCGCATCCGTCGGGAATGAAGTCGGCGTCGGTGTCGGTGTTGTCGTCGAATCCGGGGCAGATGTCGCATCCGTCGGGGACGCCGTCTCCGTCGGGATCGATGTTGTCGTCGTTGCCGGGACAGAGGTCGCACCCGTTCGGCACGCCGTCTCCGTCTCCGTCTACGAAGTCAGGAGACCCGGGACAGAGGTCGCAGCCGTCGGGCACGAAGTCGCCGTCGGTGTCGACGTTGTCGTTGGCCCCGGCGCAGATGTCGCAGTCGTCGGGGACCCCGTCTCCGTCTCCGTCGAAGTTGTCATCGCCACCCGGACAGACGTCGCAGGAGTTTCCGACGCCGTCTCCGTCACCGTCGCCCTGGCCCGCATTGGTGTCCAGCGGACAGTTGTCGCAGAAGTCCGGGATGCCATCTGCATCGCTGTTGAGGTTGTCGTCTCCGCCCGGACAGATGTCGCAGGAGTCCGAGACCACGTCGCCGTCGGCGTCGGGACAGTCGGGATCGAGGGCGTCGGCAAGCCCGTCACCGTCGTCGTCGGCGCCGTTGCAGCAGTCCTCGGCCACTGCGCAGAACGGATCTCCTATGCAGTCACTGTCGGCACAGTCGATGTCTCCGTCGCTGTCGTTGTCGAGTCCGTCGTTGCAGATCTCGAGGCAACCTCCGACGCCCACGCCGGCAGCAAAGTCAAGGTTGTAAGGCCCACCCCCGGCGCAGGCGAAGCCCTCGATGACGATGTAGTAGGTCTGGCCGGCGACGCAGTTGAAGTTGATGGTGTCGTCGGCAATGGCGGCGTTGGTAGCGCCGCGCACGCACCCGGTCGTCGGGTTGCAGGTGTCGTTGAGTACGTAGAGATCAACGTCGCAGGTCAACCCGGAGATCGTCAGACCCACCAATCCAGTGGCCTGGCACTGGAAGGAGTACACGTCTTCGGCGTTGGGTTGGTTCAACCCTGCGAATGGATTCCCGCAGCTATAGGGTCCGGTGATGTCGTTCTGGCCCGCTGGGGACAGGAAGCCATTGAAATTCGACGAGCAAGTCAGCGCCCCGAGGATCGGTGCGTTCCCATCGCAGGTGCACGCCGGGCCGTTGTCGTCGACCCCAGGGCAGGCGTCGCACCCGTCCGCCACACCATCTCCGTCGCTGTCGGAGAAGTCGTTGAAGCCGTTGCAGACGTCGCAGAGGTCGTTCATGCCGTCGCCGTCGGCGTCCGGGCAGTCGCTGTCCACGCAGTCGCCCCAGCCATCTCCGTCGTCGTCGATGTTGTTCAGGCAATCCTCGCCGCCGGTGCAGGCGAGATCCAGCACGCAGGCGGGGTCGGCGCAGTCGGTGAGGCCATTGCCGTCGTCATCGATGCCGTTGCTGCAGTTCGTCTCCACCTGACAAACGGCGGAGTTGGCCGCGATGGTCATGGTGTAGTTCGAGTTGCAGGAACTGTAGGCCTCGACGACCAGATAGAAGACCTGGCCCTGGGCGGCGCAGTTGAACTGGACGGTCTCGTTCGCGTTTCCGGCGTTCCTGGAGCTGTCCTGGCAACTACCGGGGTTGCAGGTCTGGTTCAGAACGTAGAAGTCCTGGTCACAGGACAATCCGGTCAGGAACGCCGTCACGGCGCCGCTGGTCGGGCACACGAACTCGTAGACCTCCTCCTCGTTGGTGGTGGCGAATCCACACAGGCCGGTCATGTCGCTGGGGCCGGCCTGAAGCTGGTCGTTGACGGCGACCCCGCAGGTGAGCGCGCCCTCCAAGGGGCCAGGGCAGACACCGGGCGGTGGCGAGGGCCCGTCGGGCGTCAGGTCTGTTTCACCCCACTCCAGTGGGGTCTCATCGGGGGCGGAATCGGGTTCGACAAGGTTTTGGCTACAGCCGGCTAGCGCCCAGAATGCCGCGGCGAACGCGGCGACTTTTGCGACCTTTGTCATGACGATTTTCCCCTGATTTCGCGCTGTCTCTCCGCAGATGCCGTGCCCGCGCGCCCGCACTATAGACGAAAACCAGCAGACTTGACCGTGTTTCCACACCGGGGCCGGTGGTGTATAGGGGTCCATGAGTGAACACTTCGATGTATTGGTCGTGGGCGCGGGCATCTCGGGAATCGGGGCTGCCTACTACTTGAAAGCCCGCAGTCCCAACCGGACCTTTGCCGTTCTCGAGGGTCGGCCAGATATCGGTGGAACCTGGAATCTCTTCCGCTATCCGGGCATCCGTTCCGACTCGGAGATGTTCACGCTGGGGTACGCCTTTCACCCCTGGACCGACAACAAGATGATCGCCGGAGCCGATGCGATCCTCAGCTACCTCAACGACACCATCGACACGTATGGGATCCGGCCCCACCTCCGGTTTCGGCATCGGGTCGAGGCCGCCTCCTGGTCCTCCGAGACCAACCGCTGGACCGTCTCGGTCACACGGGGAGAGAACGCCGAGAAGGCGGAGATCACCTGCAATTTCCTCTTCATGTGCAGCGGTTATTACGACTACCGCGAGGGACACTCCCCGGACTTTGCTGGGCGAGAGGACTTTGGCGGCGACATCGTGCACCCTCAGAAGTGGCCCGCAGATTTGGACCACTCCGGCAAGAAGGTCGTCGTCATCGGCAGCGGCGCCACCGCCATTACGCTCATTCCCTCTCTCGCCGAGACCGCTGAGCACGTGACGATGCTGCAGCGGTCGCCGACCTACATCGTCGCCGGCCCGTCCGAGGATCGCCTGGCCAACTGGGCTCGCGATCGTCTCCCCACCAAGACCGCGTACCGAATGTCCAGGTGGAAACACGTCCTGCGCTCGCAGTTCTACTTCAGCCTGGCTCGCCGCGCGCCGCGCTTCGCTCGGGATCAGATCCGCAAGGGGCAAGAGGCACTCCTGGGGCCCGATTACGACTACGACAAGCACCTGACACCCAAGTACAACCCCTGGGATCAGCGGGTGTGCCTCGCTCCCGACGGGGATTTCTTCCGCGTGTTGAAGTCGGGAAAGGCCGAGATCGTCACCGACACCATCGACACCTTCACCGAGGGCGGCATCAAGCTGGATTCGGGCCAGGAGCTCGACGCAGACATCATCGTCACCGCCACCGGCCTCAAGCTGCTCTTCCTGGCCGGGATTCCCCTGACAGTGGACGGGAAATCAATCGTTCTCTCCGACACCATGACCTACAAGGCGATGATGTTCAGCGATATACCGAACCTGGCGCTGTCGTTCGGGTACACCAATGCCTCGTGGACGCTGAAGTCGGACCTGACGGGCGAATACGTCTGTCGGCTGCTCAACCACATGTCGGAGCAGGGGCACGGCAAGTGTGTGGCTCGGCTGACCGACCCTTCGGTGAGCAACGAGCCGTTTCTCGATTTCTCGTCGGGCTACATCACCCGGGCGCTCGATTCGATGCCCAAGCAGGGGTCGAAGTCACCCTGGAAGATGTACCAGAACTACGCGCTCGACCTGGTCGCGATTCGCTACGGGAAGGTCGCCGACGGCGTGATGGAGTTTTCGTAGGTTCGGGGTTCGGGCCGATTCCGTTCAGGGTCGGCGCCCAAACCGGCGGAAAAGCGCTTGCGCCCGCCGGTTTGAGTGTCGACTGTGAATTGAATCGAAAGGCCAACCGGAGCGAAGCGCAGGGCGGAGGCCGATTCATCGGCCGGAGTAATGGATTGGTGACGACGGTCGTTATCGCAGTTCGACCGTGGCGTTTGATGTTGCGTTGCGCTGGAGGTCGAGGGGGCCTGGAGCCGGATCGGATTCAGAGCGACGGGACGGGGATGAGTCGCGGAGGGTCGATCTCCGAGCGCCCCTGTCGACTTCCACGCCCGCTGTCTCCAAAGAAGGGGGAGCGCTGGCGCTTCCCCCTCGCTGCGCTCACCCCCTCCGCGCTTCGCACATCGCCAGCTTCGCGCGATGTCGAAGTCTGGAAATGGCGGACGGGCGGCCACCCGATCGACTGGACTCGCAACTCGGGGGTGGCTGGCGGGTTGGTTGCCATGGAGGTGTCCGTTATTTTACCGCTTTCGTAGCCTCTTTCAGGGCGTCCTTTGCGGACCTTACCTCGGCCTTGGACCGCTGCTGCGCCCATCGGGACTTCGGTCCGAACTCGTTCTCCATGCGGGCGAGCTCCGAACGAGCGCGGCCCCGGTCTCCCTCTGCGGCGTAGCACTTCACGATGCGCAGCTGCGTTTGTGGGGCATCGTCGGGCCGTTTCTCAATCCGTTCCCGGAGCTGCGGCACCTTGTCGGCGCAGGTGGGTGGCCCCTTTGGCGATGGGGGAGGCGGCTCTTCGCTCCTCGACTCGTACTGGCGAATGACGCGGATCTCCTCGTTGGACAGCTCGTCGCCGTACTGGGCTTCCAGATCGGCGATGGCTATGCCCTCGATGAGGGGGTCGTCGCCGGTCGCGGCAGCGAGGAACGCCTCTCGGGCCTTCGTGGACTCGCCGAGGTCGATGTACACCCAGCCCAGGCGGTGCTGGGCGAAGCTCGCCCACTTGCCATCGGGGAACCCGACCGTCTTCTGGAGCGCCACCACCGCTTTGAAACCGTCGCCATCGCGGGCGCGCTGGTCCGCAAGAGCCACCCAGGCGTCGGGGACCAGCCTCGATTCCGGGTAGGCTCGGATGACTGCCTCGAAGCTCTCGATGGCCGGCTCGCTCTGCCCGAGTACCTGGTGCCCGCGGCCCTTGAAGAAGTGGCACTGATCGATGCGCTGGTACGTCGGATAGTTGTGGATCACGGTGCCGTAGATCGCGATCGCCTTCTCCAGCCACTGCGCACCCTCTGGCACATGTAGGCCCTGCTGGAAGTAGAGATCGGCGAGACGGAGCATCATCTCGGCTTTGGTCTCGCCCTTGACCCCGCGGCCGAGCAGTTCCTTGAGCCTCTGGATGGACTCGAGCCGCTTTTCCGAGGCCATCTGGCGATACTGCGGGGACGCCTCGGCTCGCTTCGCCTGTCCATAGGCATCGAGGTCCAAGGGCTCGGCGATGGCCGTTCTGCCCAACAAGAGGATCGTGAGGGTCGCAGCGCCGACAAAGCCAGGCATCGAGGTCTCCTGTCTATTGCAGTGCGCCGCCGTCGCCTCGTGTTGACTCGGCAGACCATTCCATATTCCAATGGTTCCATGTCGAGGGCTGCCGTGAGCCGAGGTCGCAAGAAGAAACAGGAGGAACCTCCGGGAAAACTCCGCTGGGTCGCCCTCCTTGTCCTGCTCCTCGCCGTCAGCGGCGGGGTCTGGTATGCGCTCAATGATCCCGGCACCCGCGCCCAGATCGACGAGGCGGTTGCCGCCGCACAGGAGGCCACCGAGCCCCCGCCACCGCCGCCCGCACCGCCCCCGAAACCCGACACGCGGTGGACCTACACCAACGACAACGGAGTCATCCTCTTCGTGAAGAAGCGGAGCGACGTGCCGCCGAAATTCCGAGGGGTTGCCGTGGAAGTGCCCGCGAAATGATCAGCCCTTGAAACGTTCGAACTGTGACTTGAGCTCGTCGTTGTCCCGGGTGTGTACGAAGAGCCCCAGGTGCTTGCCGATCCGCACGTAGAGGCCGCTCTTGAACGGTCCAAACCACAGGGGAATGGTCAGGAAACGCCCCCGCATCCACAGTCGGATCAGCGACGTGCGCTCCAGCTCCTGGATTGCGTCGTAGGACCAGCCCCAGCTGCGCCAGCTCCAGAACTTCAGCCGCCACTCGTGTTCGAAGAGCAGGAGCTTTCTGGGGATCAGGGACATCAGTAGCAGGAAGGTGCCCATGTAGAGCGCACTCGTCAGCAGGTTCTGGGTCCACTCCAGCGCGTAGATCGGGATGCGTGCGACCTGATCGGCAATGCGGGCGTCGGCGGCATGGATGAACTGGGCGATGAGGAACCAGATCACGGGTAGGCCGATCATGCCCACGAACCACTGGACCGCGGTGAATCGCACCTTCCGGACGTAGCGCAGACGGGTCAGATCGACGTTGGCGGCGACCAGGGGGCGAGCGACCAGGAGAAGTCCCCAGATCACGCCGAAGATCAGCACCGGCAGCCACGCATCCGACATGGGAGAGGGGCGCTCGAGGACCTCGATGGTGGCGTCGTCGCGCAGCTTGGCCTGCATCCACTCCGACAGACTCGCCGCGGTGAGGGCTTCGCCGGTGCGGATCACGTCGGGGAAGGTCTCGAATCGCTCCGGCGAAAAGTACGGCGAGCGCTCGATCCACCGGCTGGCGACGTCATCGGGGGTCAGGGTCCGTGCGCGGATCCGATCCAGGGCGCGGTCTCGCAGATAGACAAAGCGCTCTGGATCCTCGCCGCTGGAGAGCAGGTCGAGGATCCGGGCGACCTCGCTCTGGACCCGCTCGAGTTGATCCGGCGCGCACCCGGCCGAGAACTTGAGCGCATCGTGCCCCCGGTAGTTGGACACGTACACGGAGATCCCGTAGACCGCCTTCTCCTCGCCCCAGCGGAGCTCCTCGTCGAGCTGGATGTCGGCCATGTTCGCGATCAGCTCGAGGACCAGGCGATCGTGGGGCTCCGGATCGAAGACCTTGACGTCGAAGGAGTACTCCGCGTCTCCTCGGTCGGACCAGCCATAACGCTTTCTGGCGCGCTGGGGATCGGTCGCCTTTTGTACCCAGGTGGCCTTCTTTCCCCAGGGCTCGTGGCCGCCATACAGCGACTGGGCCTCGGCCAATACGGCGTCGGCATCCACGTCTCCGATGACGGTAATGAGCAGGTTCTGGGGGCCGTAGTGGGTCTCGTAGAAGCCGACGACGTCGGCGGGCTCGATGGCGTGCAGCGACGTCCAGGTTCCCAGCGTCGCGTCGTCGTCGTGCTCGATCCCGAACTCTCGCTCGATGTAGCGAGGGAGCGCGACCCAGTCCCAGGTCAACCACTCGCCCAGCAGCGTGAAGGCGTTGGGCTGCTTCATGTTCTCGCCGCCCTCCAACAGGATCGGCTTGCGCTGGTTTTCGATGTTGGCGTCGTCGTAGACCTTGTTGAACAGCAGCTCGTGGATCCATCCGAGGGCGAAGTCGGTGTGCTCCGGCGGAATCTCGACGTGGTACTCGGTCCGGTGGTGGTTCGTACTGCCGTTGCGGACGCCGCCCCGGTCGGCGACCTCGTTCTTGAACTCCGCTTCGGTCTTGCCCGGAATCGACGTGAACAGGACGTGCTCGAGGTAGTGGGCGAGACCCTCCTTGTCCTCTGGATCTTCTCGGGCGCCAACGGGCAGGACGGCAGTGACCCGGACCACAGTCGCCTCGGGCCAGGGCTTGATCCACAGCCGCATGCCGTTGTCGAGGGTGTGGTGCCGCCAATCCACGAAAGCATCGGTTGGCGGGGATGGTTCGGTGGGCACCTCTATAGGAGGCTCTTCGGCCGGCTCGACTGGATCGGCGTGGGCGACAGCCGTCCAGAGCAAGGCCGCGATCAATAGAATCCAGCTTGGCATGGGGCAGTGTATCGTTGTGACATGTTCCGCAACACACCTGCATTTCTGCTCGGATTCGGCCTGCTTGTCAGTGCCTGCTCCGAACCACCAGATCTGCGGGGTGCCCATCGTCCGACGACCGACCTCTCCGCAAATATGCATCCTTGCGGATCGCCCACCAGCAAGGGCGGGGAGTGGAGCATCACCGTGCAGCCCGAGGACGATGTCTCCGATCTGTTGCCGACCGAGGCGACACTCTTCGTTCCCGTTGGTGTGGAGATCCAGGCCGTACTGGTCTTTTCGCGCCACGGCCTCGGACAGTCGATGTACGGCTCTGACTCGTGGAGGGTCGCCGCCGCCAGGCGGTGTCTGGCACTGGTCGAGGTCGACCTCCGGACCGAGTCCAATGGCTGGCCCGCCCATCTTGCGCCCGAACAGGCCGCGATACAGCTCGAGCGGGTCCTCGACGTGCTGGGCGACGAGAGTGGGGAGTCGACCCTCGCCAATGCACCCTTGATCACCTGGGGCCACTCCTCGGGGGCCTACCTGTGGACGACCACGGGACCCTTCCTCGCCGATCGGCTGGTGGCCCACATCGGTTTTCACGGCAGTGCGCCCGTGAGCTTGTTCCAGGACGACGACGAGTCCTACCCACGGGTGTTTGGGCCGACGTTTCTCGCGGTCCCCGGCCTGTTTGTCCTCGCCGACCAGGAACCGGCATCCATTCGAGACCGGGTCATCGAGCAGGTGCAGGTCGGTCGCCTGTATGGGGCCCATTGGGCCGTGTCTTTACACCAGGACGCGCGCCATTGGGACGAGATCGGCAGCTTCGAGATCATCGATGCCTTCGTCGGCCACACGCTCGCCATGCGCCTCCCAGAAAACGCGTCGCAGCCGCTGATTCCGGCCATTTATGATGGCGGCGTTCTGGGCGTGATGGACCATCGGCGAGACCTCGATCTGGAGCTGGAACGCCTCTTTGATGTGCAGCTGTATCCAGCGGACGCGAAGACGAGGAGCTACACGACGACATCGTGGCTCCCGAACACCACTTTCGCCGACCAGTGGTTCGAAACCCAGGTCGCGCAGATCGGCGCTCAGTAGACCGGGGCTACCGGGGCGACGCCGTTGACTCCGATCGGTACGGCGTACAGATGCACGCGGCTCGTCACGTAGAGCACATCGCGGTCCCACCCGCCCTCGCCGCCACCAAAGCGCAGGGCCGAGAACGAACCCCACTGGCTGATGTCGACGACCTCGACCCAGCCCATGCCGTCGGGCTCGGAACGCCACACCTTTCCGCTCGAGTAGTTCACCGTATAGATCCGGTCGCACACGTCCATCGCGATGCTCCAGAAGGTGCCGTTCTCCGGGAACAGAGCGTGGGGGACGGGCTCGGCGAACTCGGTGTCGGAGATGCGCTCGGAGACCATGATTCCATTAGCGGTGACGATGAAGAGCTTCTGGTCATCCTGAGTGAACTGCAGGCCGTTGGGGCTCGAGAGTGACGCAGAGATCTCCCAGGTGTCCTTGGTGACCGGATCCACCAGCCCGACGCGGCCGTTGTTGGTGAAGTCCGAGAAGGCGATGTACCCGAGGCTGTCGGCGGCGACGCCGTTGGTGTTGGACATGTTCGAGACCAGGGGCTCGGTGGCGCCGGTCGCGCGGTAGACGATCCGGAGGATGCCCGTGTCGGGCTCGGCGAGCACGATGTCTCCGCTCGCGGCGACGCGGAGTCCGGACGGGTCGCGGAAGCCGGGCACGGGGATGATCTGAACGGAGCCGGCGCGATCGAGGGCGGCGATGTTTCCGCCGGACTGGCTCAACAGGTAGCCGCCGCCGTCGAAGTCGAAGTCCTCTTCGGTGGTGAACTGGGTGTCGTTGTAGCTGCCGGGGAACGGTGGAATCACGGCTGGGCAGACATTGGACAGGTCGGGCCCGGTGTCGGTGATGACTTCGGTGTCGGTGTCGGTGTCTTCGACGTACGTCGTCCCGCCGGTGATCGTCTTCGGTTGGACCGTATCTCGGGTCTTGTTCGGCCTGTCCGGTTCCACGGGGGTACACGCGGTCGCGAAGACGGCAGAGAGGAGTAGTAAAAGTCGCATCGATCACACCCAGTCAGATGAGGAAACATGGCACGGCAATCTGGGATCTCGCGATCCTGGGACATTTCGTCCCATACGGGACTTTCTTAGATCTGCATGCATGCGAGGGGTCCGTAGTAGGCAGGGTCGTGACCCCAGATAAAGCAGTTGCCCAGCGAGTCTTCGAGGTAGTACGTCAGCACTGGATCCAGATTCGCGGAAAAGTACGTCCGCGAGCCCGCAACGATGTCCGTGACGCTACAGCTCGTGACCTCGTTGAGCGTGGCGGCTACGCCGATGGGATGGCAGATGTTGTAATTGGCATATCCGACGTAGCAGTCCTCGCCGGTCCACAAGGGTGGTCCTCCGGTTTGAGCCATGCCGAAGTGCCAGTTGAGCTCTCCGAGGGGGTCGAGGATGACGATGTCGACACTGTCCCCGCAGCCCACGTCGGGAAGCCCGTCTCCGTCGGTGTCAAAAGGCACGTTCCCATCGTCGATCCAGGTCACAGCGACGGAGAACTGGGTGATGGTGGTCGGGTCGGTGTCCGTGTCCGCGGTGTCGTCGACATCGTCGCCGTCGTCGTCGTCGCCCTCTGTCGGATCGTCTGGTTCGCTGGTGGTCACAGTCCGAGGAGGCTGCCCAGGCGAGCTGCTCACGCCACGATCGTCGCGGTTGCCATCACCGGACTGGCCAATGAAACAACCGGTCGCCACAGTGGCGGAGAGTGCAAAACAGAACCTTCGCATGTCGATCTCCAGCCTCAGAGGCCCGTATCGGCGGTGTCGGAGTTTCCAGTGCCTGAATCCCCGGTATCCGGGTCTCCGGTGTCGGGAGCGGAGTCCGTAGCCCCGGGGGTGTCGTCGTCGTCGTCGTCGCCGGTGGTGACCGTCGTGACTGTGGTTCCGGTTGTTCCCCGGTCGGGCGGGGCGTCAGTTCCGACGACGATACCCACGTCGTCGGGCCGGTTTCCGTCTCCGGATTTCCCGATGTAGCAGCCGCTGAGAGCCGTGGCGGTGACTGCAATGCATACCAGTCGCATGTCGCGCTCCGCCGTGCCCTCCTCAACGGAGTGTATGCGGTTCGGAGCCCACCTGTGCCGTCTTTCGCCTCCGAAGGTGTACCGTGGGGCTCTGCGGAGCGATCATGACTCGATGGATGGCGTTGTTGAGCTTGACCACAATCGGCTGTGGCGGCGACCCGAACGCCGGCGCATGCGCAGATTGTGGCGCTGATCCGGCCACAATGCAGGGGACCTTCTACGATGCTGCCCTGGTTGCACTGCTCGACGAGGGAGCCTGGACCGGACCGTACCCCAGTGGATCGTTGCCCCACGTGGCTTTCGACGGTGCCGGCCAGGTCGATGTGATCGACGACGGCGAGCCGTGGAACTGCACTTTCACGTCCCAACTGGACAGCAACCGATGGAAGCTGAAGGCGAAATGCGACGAGAAGAACGCCGGCATTGGAAATACCTGGCGTTGGACAGGAGAAAAGACGGCGACCCTCCAGTTGGCTGGCACCCAGAGTGACCTGGTCCAGATCGACGCCTCGCCCGAGGAAATGTTGGCCCAGCTCCTGGAAACGGCGGGTGAGCCTGTGCAGCTCGGCCTCCAGCTCGGCGACTACTCTTCGGTGAAGATGACGGGGGATCGCCACCATACGGTCAAGGTCGAAGAGGAGAAAAAACCAAGGATATGGTCCGAGGACGTCACGCTCGCCGCCGAGCTCGCAACCCAGGGCAACAGGACCTCCGTCAAGCAGAACACGAAGTCCACCAACAAGGACCCCGGCTCTGAAGAGCACTTGCTGAGCTTCACCCTCGGGCAGCGGGGCGGCGTTTTCGACGTGAAGTCGACGCTGATCAAGACCATCGACGATCCCGCCAAGAAGACACACATCACCAAGGTCCTCGGGGACGAAGCCCGTCGCGAGAGCGAGTTGCACAGCCTCACCATTGTCGCGCGCTCGTTGCCCAAAGACCCGGTTGGCCTGGGCGACACCTGGAAGCGCAAGACCCTGGGCCAGGAGACGAGCTGCAGGATGCAGACGCTCTCCCACGAAGATTCGATGGCCAGCTTGGATTGCGCGGTCAAGGCCGACGGGAGCCTGCTCGGAAACCACCGCATCGAGTTCGATTTTGCCGGTGGACGACCCATGGAGGTCAACTGGTCGCAGAAGCGCTCGTCGGTGGTCAATGACAAGAAGACCGAGGGCAAACACACCGGCGCTGACAAGCTGAAATGGACGAAATAGTAGCCCCTTGAGTTCGGGTCCGCCAACGCCGGTTTTGACCGTTCCAGGCTACCGAAACATCGCTGCGATCTTCCGCAGCGAACGGACCCTGGTCCACTCGGCAGTGCGGATAGACGGCAACGTCAAAGTCGCCCTGAAGAGCGTCATGCCGGGGACTCTCGACGCCAACGCGCGCTGGCGTCTGCTCCACGAGTACAAGCTGCTGGCCGACCTCGACATCCCGCACGTGGTCAAGGCCCACGCTCTGAAGAACACCGAGCTCGGGATCACCCTGGAGCTCGAGCACGTCGGAAGCAGCAACCTGCACATCCTCAGCAGCGAAGTGCTGGCGGTCAAGCGGGTGATCGAGATCGCGCTGCAGATGTCCACCGCAGTTTCGGCGCTCCACGACCGCGACGTGAGTCACCGCGACATCAACCCCAGCAACGTCATGTACCACCGCACCAGCGGCCAGCTGTGGCTCATCGACTTCGGCTTGGCGACCAACCTCGCCCGGGAAAGCGCCGAGGCCCTGCCCTCGGGTCGGCTGGAGGGGACCCTGGGCTACCTGTCGCCCGAACAGACGGGCCGAATGAACCGCTCGGTGGACCGGCGGACCGATTTCTACGGCCTCGGCGCGACCATCTACCAGCTGCTGACGAACCGACCCCCGTTTGCGATTCGCGATCCGATGGCCCTGCTGCATGCCACCGTCGCCCTGCAACCCACCCACGTTTGCGAGATACGCGCCGAGATCCCGCGTGTGCTGGGCGATCTGGTCATGCGGCTCCTCAACAAGGACGCCGAGCAGCGCTATCAGAGCGGAGCTGCCCTCGTCTACGACCTCGAGCGCTGTGCCGCGCTCCTCGACGACGACGGGAACATCGAGCCCTTCGAACTGGGCGTCACCGACCGGCGCGGCACCTTCTTGATGCCGGAGCGACTCTATGGGCGCGAGCTGGCCCTGACGACCATCGGCCACGCCCTGGATCGATCCCTGGCCGGGGTGCGTTCGGTCGTCGGACTTCCTGGCAAAGCCGGCGTCGGCAAGACCGCCCTCAGTCGAGAGCTGCTGCCACAGCTCAAGGGCAATGGCCTGCTCGCGGTGGGGGTCTGCAATCCGGTCCGTCGCTCGCCCTATGGACCGATTCTCGAGGTCTTCCGAGCGGTGACGACCACGGTTCTGGCGGGTTCATCGCAGGACCTCATCGTGCACCGGGAGCGCTACGACGCGGCCGTCGAGGGCCATGGGAGCATGCTCGCGCTGCTGATGCCGGAGCTCTCGGCCATCGTCGGTCCCCTCGAGCCCGTGCCCGAGCTGCCGCCGAGTGAAGTTCGCGAGCGAATCCTGCGGATGCTGGTGCGCCTTCTGCACGCCTACCACGCTCCGGAACACCCGCTGGTGGTGTTCCTCGACGACCTCCAATGGGCCGATCCTGGGACCATCGAAGTTCTGGACCGCTTCCTGGAGTCCGACGTCGAGGGCGGACCCCTGATGGTTTTGGCCTGGCGTGAGGACGAGATCCCCGCCGGTCACCCGTTCGAGAAGCTGCTCGAGCGCTCGGGGGACCAGATCGAGCAGATCCAGCTGGGCCCGCTGACCGAGGCCGACGTCACCGAGCTGCTCTGCGACGCCCTGTCCCTGCCCGAGGCAGATGTGGCCCCTCTCTCCGCGAGCGTTTACGAAAAGACGGCGGGAAATGCCTTTTTTGTCGGCCAGTTCCTGACAAATCTGGCGTCGGAAGGCGTCCTGCAATTCGATGGCGAGAAGCGGCAATGGGTCTGGTCGGTCGAGGCGATCGATGCGCTACCGCCCACCAAGAACGTCGGGGAGCTGTTGTCGCTGCGCCTCGAGGCTTTGTCGGTGACGGCGCGAACGGTGCTCGGGGTCGCGGCCTGTGTCGGGAAACGCTTCGAGCTGTCGGGATTGTTCGAAGTCGCCGAACTCTCCCGCACGGATCTACAGAGCGGCCTGAAGGAGGCCGTGGACGCCGGTTTGGTCCTGTCTCACGGCGACGCCTGGACCGAGCTCCAGGGCTGGTCGAATCAGCTCGATCTCGAGGTCGGTGACCAGATCCCATCCGCGGAGTTCTGGTTCGTTCACGACACTGTCTTCGACGCATCCATCGCCTTGCCGCCGGTCGAGCAGAGGCAGGCCTATCATCTGCGGGCCGGCCGCCGTCTCCTCGTGGCCTGGCGAGGGGATGACACCGATCCCTTTGCGGCCGCCGACCAATTCGTTCAAGCCCTTGCGCTGCTCGTCGATACCGAGGAGAAACGCGAGGTCGCGGCGGTGATGCTCGACGCTGGAAAGCGCGCATACGGTTCCGCGGCGTTCGAGACCGCGCTCTACTACCTCGAGAAGGGCTGTGATCTCATCCAGCGTAACGACTGGACGGACTCGTACGAACTCGCCTTCGACCTACACATCCTGGCGGCTGAGAGCCTGCAGATGTCGCCTGCCTATGCGACCTCCACGGACTTCGCGGCGGTGGCCAGCAAGCGCGCTCGAGACGTCATCGATCGCGTGGCGGTGCAGCGGGTTCGCATTCGCTTCCACACCGGCCGCTACGAGTTTTCCGACACCATTCGACTGACGCTCGACGCGCTCAAGTCGGTGGGGGTGACCCTTCCGGCCATGCCTCATACCGGTCACGTGGCCTGGACGCTGATGCGCACTTACCTGCGTGTCTGGCGCTTGGACCTCGAAAAGCTCCGAGCGATTCCGAACAACGAGGACAAGGAGGTCGAGGCGGCGATGAGCCTGCTCATGGATGCGGCAGCGCCGTCCTACTACATCAGCTCGAACCTGATGCCGCTGATTCTCTGCAAGATGGTCGAGTTGAGCATCGTGAACGGCATGTCCCGCACCTCGGCCTTCGGCATGGCCGGCTTCGCCTTCGTCGAGGTCATGGTGCGCGACAACGTGCCATCGGCGACCATGTGGGCGACCTTCGCGCGCGAGCTCGTGGAGCGGTTCGATGCCAAGGCCCTGGCGCCCAAGGTGGAGATCCTCGCCCGCGGCATGGTCCAGACCCGGACCGATTCTCTCGGCTCGCTGATCGCGCCCTTCCGGGAGTCGGCGTGGATGGCAAAAGAGGTCGGCGACCCTGAATATACGGCGCTCTGCCACTTCAACAGTGCCTTTCTGACGCTGCTGTCCGGCGTCCCGCTGCCCGAGGCCTATGTGCACTGTCTGGAAGATCTGCGGGTGAGCGAGGAGCTCGCACAGTCCCAGGCCACGAATGCCGTTCGCCTGGTCCTGCAGACCATCGACTGTCTCCGCGGAAACGCGCCCAACCCCGCGGTCCTGAGTGGCGACTTCATGAATCTGGAGACCATGCTCGCCGACTTGCGAGAGGGCGGAGATCTCGCTGGTGAGCACTCGGTGTTGATGCGGAAGGTCTTCCTGACGCTTCTCTTTGGCGACAACGACACCTTGATTCCCCTGATCGAGGCCGCCACCAAGGGCATCGGCAACAGCCCCGGCTCTCCCGAGATCGGGGCCTTTCACCTGCACGCTGCGCTCGGATGGGTCGCGCGCATGCGACAGGTGGGACACGTCGGAGGGCGGCCCTGGAAGCAGGCCAAAAAGCATCTGAAGGCCCTCCAGAAATGGGCAAAGGATGGCCCGGCGAACGCCGCCCACAAGGCCCGCCTCGTCGAGGCTGAGCTCGCAGACCTGCGCGACGAGATCCCGGAGGCGATGCGCCTGTACGAGGAGGCGATCACGCTCGCGAGGGCATCGGGCATGCTCCACGAGGAGGCCATCTGCCTGGAGTGGTCGGCGCGCGCGTCCCTCCGCTATGGCTACCACCGCAATGCCGCCGTGCTCCTGCGGGAGGCGAAGACGGCGTGGAAGTCGTACGGCTGCGGCCCCAAGCTCGCGGACCTCGGCGGGCTCGAGGATGCGATGCCCGACATCGGGACGACCATCAGCAGCACGACCAACGCGACCATGTCCATGGGCTCGCTGTCCATGAACGCCAGCCACGCCATGGACATGACCTCAGTGATCAAGGCTTCCCGGGCCATGTCCGGGGAGATCGAGTTCACGGCCCTCCTCGACCAGCTGATGCGGGTCATCATCGAAAATGCGGGCGCTACGAGCGGTTTCCTTGTCTTGAATCGGGATGATGAGCAGCGGGTGGTCGCGACGGCTTCCACCGG
>Ga0315336_1002837_pt1 | contig 25014 bp, 23 predicted proteins | sample ASW5metaG_FD_204512 | JGI IMG/M metagenome (GOLD analysis project Ga0315336, IMG submission 204512) | Ammonia-oxidizing marine archaeal communities from Monterey Bay, California, United States - ASW #5 | ecosystem: Environmental > Aquatic > Marine > Intertidal zone | place: USA: California... | reverse complement strand
TAAGTCTTATTACGAGGAGCACCATCAAGTAAAATACACTCAGGACGCAATACGTACTGCAGTAGAGTTATCCGCTAGATACATAAACGACCGCAAGCTTCCGGACAAAGCAATAGATGTTATTGATGAGGTTGGCGCGTCGCGTATGTTGTTGGCAGAACATAAACGGAAAAAGACAGTTTCGGTTAAAGATGTTGAGAGCATTGTAGCAAGCATTGCCCGTATACCTCCAAAGTCTGTTTCCAGGGACGACAAAGAATCTCTTAAGAATCTTGAACGTGATTTAGAGAGGATGGTCTTTGGCCAAGATAAGGCCATCATAGCTCTTTCAAGTGCTATTAAGTTGTCGCGTGCTGGTTTGAGAGAGCCAGAGAAACCGATTGGATGCTATCTTTTTTCAGGTCCTACCGGGGTGGGCAAGACAGAAGTGGCTAAACAACTTGCTGCTAGCCTAGGAATAGAGCTTCATCGTTTTGACATGTCCGAGTATATGGAGCGCCATTCAGTTTCAAAACTTATTGGTGCGCCTCCTGGCTACGTTGGCTTCGATCAGGGTGGACTTTTGACGGACGCGGTAGACCAGCATCCACACTGTGTATTGCTTTTGGATGAAATTGAAAAAGCACATCCCGATCTATTTAGTATCCTTTTGCAGGTTATGGATCATGGAACGCTGACCGATCACAGCGGCAAGAGTATTAATTTTCGCAATGCAATCCTCATTATGACGACTAATGCTGGAGCCTCGGAACTGGCTAGGAACGCTTTGGGATTCGAGCGTGATGGGCGAGAGGGTGAAGGTAAAGAAGCGGTAGAACGAATGTTTACTCCAGAATTCCGTAATAGACTTGATGCGATAATCACCTTTAGCAGCCTCCCACCAGATGTAGTGCTTATGGTGGTAGACAAATTTATAATGCAGCTTGATGCGCAACTTTCTGATCGTGATGTGGCAATTGAGCTCACGGCAAAAGCCCGTGAGTGGTTGGCGCGAAAAGGTTATGATAAGACAATGGGTGCCCGTCCGCTGGGTCGACTTATACAGTCGAAGATCAAAAAACCACTTGCTGATGAGCTTTTGTTTGGCAAGTTAAGTGCAGGAGGACTCGTGAAGGTCGGTGTACAAGGGGGGCAATTGAAGTTTGATATTGTAGCTAACAGCAAGACTACTGACGTAAGTAATTTGAAAAAGAAAAAGGCTACAAAGCAGTCAGGTGTATCTAAAATACCAAAGGTCACGGAACTAGCACGCTGACCCATTAATCGTAACATGAGTCAGAAACAAACCCCCGCAGTTTGCGGGGGTTTGCCTTATGAAAATTGTCGGAAAGCTAGACCGAGTAATACATATCAAACTCGACTGGGTGGGGCGTCATCTCAAGACGCGTTACTTCTTCCCACTTCAATTCTAAATAGCCGTCGATCATGTCATCGGTAAAGGCATCACCCTTCTTCAGGAAATCCCGATCCTTATCTAGTTCATCTAAAGCGTCTCTAAGAGATGCGCAGACGGTAGGAATACCTTCCATTTCTTCAGCCGAGAGATCATACAGATCTTTGTCCATGGGATCTCCCGGGTGTATTTTGTTTTCTATACCATCCAAGCCTGCCATCAACATTGCAGCGAATGTGAGGTATAAGTTTCCCGCCGAGTCTGGGAAACGGACTTCTACGCGTTTTCCATTTGGACTAGACACAAACGGTATGCGGCAAGCAGCCGAACGATTCCGAGCCGAGTATGCTAGAAGAACCGGAGCCTCAAATCCCATTACCAGTCGCTTATAGCTGTTAGTTGTGGAATTAGAGAATGCGTTAATCGTCCGAGCATGCTTCATTATTCCACCAATATAATTTAAGGCCGTCTCGGATAAATCAGCGTAACCGGATCCTGCGAATACATTGCTCCCCTTTTTCCAAAGAGACTGGTGAACGTGCATTCCTGAACCATTGTCTTGGAAAACGGGCTTCGGCATGAACGTAGCCGTTTTACCGTACGAGTGTGCCACCATATGAGTAGCATATTTGTATAGTTGCATATTGTCAGCGGTGGACACTAGCGTATTGAACTTTATGCCAAGTTCATGCTGGGATGGAGCTACCTCGTGGTGGTGTTTTTCCATGGCAACGCCCATTTCGTCCAATACGGTTACTATCTCAGCCCTGATGTCATTGCTGTTATCGACCGGTGGAACCGGAAAGTAACCACCTTTTGCAGGCGGGCGATGCGCATAATTTCCTTCATCATAACTGCGCCATGAATTGTATGGTGCCTCTTCACCGTCTATCTCGTAGGCCATAAGGCTTTGGTCTGTTTTCCAACGCACATCGTCAAAGACGAAAAATTCTGCTTCTGGACCAAAATATGCCGTATCGGCTACTCCAGTGGATTGCATGTAGTTTAGTGCTGCCTTTGCGACGCCGCGTGGACAACGGTTGTATGGCTGACCTGTTGTAGGTTCGAATGTATCACAAGTAATAATCAGTGTGGGTTGTGCAGTGAAGGGATCCATAACCGCAGTGGATAGATCCGGCTTTAAGTTCATATCGGACTCAGAAATATTTTTCCACCCAGCTATAGAAGAGCCGTCAAACATGATTCCTTCATGCAACAACTCTTCGTCAACTGTCTCGACTGTTTGCGCAGTATGCTGCCACTTCCCCGCGGGATTGGTGAATCGAAAATCAACGAATTTTACGTCATGTTCTTTAATGAGAGCTAAGACTGTTTTTGCGTCCGACATTGGTACTGCCCCTCTTATGTAATGCTAAACTCTATGCAAAGCGGTGTTTAAAAAAAACCCCAAACTCTTCAACTAATGGCGACAAATAAACGTTATTTAACAATCAACATTTCAGCCGGATTCTATACAGCTTCCGCCCCACGTTCTCCGGTTCTAATTCGGATCGCATCTTCTATAGCATAAACGAATATCTTTCCATCGCCGATCCGATCCGTATGTGCGGCCTGTTGAATCGCCTCAATAGCTTGATCCAGCATACCATCTTCCAAAACTAATTCTATTTTGACCTTGGGCAGAAAATCCACCACATATTCGGCTCCTCTATATAATTCTGTGTGGCCCTTCTGCCTGCCAAACCCTTTTGCCTCTGTAACTGTGATACCCTGGAGGCCAATGTCATGAAGTGCTTCCTTGACCTCGTCTAACTTGAACGGCTTGATAATCGCTTCAATCTTCTTCATCGCCATTTTATCTCCTCTAATCAACTCGGCTAAGTACAACGCCAAGCACGAAACTTGTCATAAAATAACGTTTCAATTTTCATGCCAGGATATAATTATTATTATTTCACTATAAATCAGACACTTATGTAGGCTTCTGTGTACTCCAAGATGGCAAAACTGCTTAATAAATAGTCACTCTGATGAATAATTAGGCAAATAGTGTCTTGTAGTAATTAAGATGACTAGTTCGACTGCTTGACTGCGTTAAAGATTGGGTTTAGAGACCGGCTCGGCCGGCGGGTATAGCTCAGTTGGTTAGAGCGCCTGGTTGTGGTCCAGGAGGTCATGGGTTCGAATCCCATTACTCGCCCCATCTACCGCTGTGACCCTAGTAGTATGTTGGAAATTTTAGTTCATTTAACGGTAATTAAATACCGCGTGTTGAAGTAACTGATATACATCATTTTTTATTGACAATAGAGTTGGATTGTAAATACTGCGCCGTCTTATGAATAATGTTCGTGCTGTTTTGGTGGGGCTTTTGCGGCTTCTGGCAGTGCAAAATGGAAATAGTGATTAGTATGAAGACGTACTCAGCAAAACCGTCGGAAGTGACGCCAAGTTGGTTCTTAATAGACGCGGAAGATGTGGTGCTTGGGCGGATGGCAGCAGAGATAGCAACCATATTAAGAGGTAAGCATAGACCGATATATACGCCACACATCGACACTGGCGATCATGTCGTTGTCATTAATGCTGAAAAAGTAAAACTAACGGGTAATAAGAGCGCAACTAAAATATATCATTGGCATACGGGTTATCCGGGCGGAATCCGTGGGCGCACGGCATCAGAAATCCTCGCGGGGAAGCATCCCGAACGAGTTGTGACAAAGGCCATTGAACGGATGATTCCAAGGGGTCCTTTGGGGCGCAGGCAGCTGCAGAAATTGAAGGTATATGCTGGTCCTAGTCACCCTCACGAAGCACAAAATCCGGTTGTCATTGATTTGGCGGTCAAGAATCAAAAGAACAAGAGGAGTAATTGATGATGTCTGCGGACATGCAATCCTCAGCTGCCGTAGAACCGGCCCAACCAACTTCGGCCTTGGCGGGTGTAAAGGGCACGGAAGCTGCTGCGAAGCCAGTACAGACAGAATCCAAGCGCGATGAAATGGGTCGTTCATATGCTACCGGTAAACGTAAAGATGCCGTAGCAAGGGTTTGGGTGAAGGCAGGGACGGGAAGAATTACTGTTAATGATCGCGATATTGAAACTTATTTTAGTCGTCCGGTGTTACGAATGATCATCAACCAACCTTTCGAGGCGACGAATCGTGAAGGACAGTTTGATATTTTCTGTACGGTTTCAGGTGGTGGATTGTCTGGTCAGGCTGGAGCAATTCGGCACGGTATTTCAAAAGCCCTTACTTTTTTCGAGCCAGATTTGCGTGGGACGTTAAAAGCAGGTGGTTTTCTCACGCGTGATTCGCGCGTGGTAGAAAGAAAGAAATACGGTAAGCGTAAGGCACGCCGTAGCTTCCAGTTCTCCAAACGCTAGGTATTCGCATTACTTGGCCATTAGGGTCGCCAGGCGTTAGGTCTGGTAACCCAGTAACGTATCTAAATGAACTTTGTGTTGTGTTAAGATGGTTGCAGGCATATTTACAGGTCTGCACCATTGAAGGATGTTATTATTATCCACGTGGTCATAGGCGGTTTTTATGTCAGAATCTAATAAACGGGTTCGCGTCGCTGTCATTGGAGCAAGCGGCTACATAGGTGCTGAGTTAGTACGTCTGTTGGCTAGTCATCCTGCAGCCGATATAGTTGCTCTGACAGCTGATCGTAATGCTGGCCATAGTCTTGCAACGTTGTTTCCCCACCTGGCAACTATGGAGCTTCCAAGGCTTATAAAGGTCGACGACATTGTTTGGAGAGACGTGGATTTCGTATTCTGTTGTTTGCCACATGGTGCCTCTCAAGAATTAGTTTTAGGCTTTCCCGATCACGTACGGATTGTAGACTTGTCGGCTGATTTCCGTCTGTCTGTAGAGTTGTATGAGGCTTGGTACAAACTTTCGCATCTAGCACCAGATCTTCAAAAAGAGGCCGTTTACGGTCTGACGGAGATTGCACGAGACAATATTCGCAGTCCACGGTTGGTTGCTAATCCCGGTTGTTATCCAACATCAATTCTTCTTCCGCTTATCCCGCTTGTTGAAAACCATCTTATCGAGGAAACGGGTATCATAATCGATTCAAAATCGGGCGTATCGGGTGCCGGTCGGTCTCTAAGGGAGTCGTCATTGCATGGAGAAGTTTCAGAGGGTGCGCACGCATATGGAATTTCCGATCACTTTCATACCGCTGAAATAGAGCAAAGCCTGTCAGTCGCAGCAGGACATTCAGTCCAGGTCAGCTTTACTCCTCATCTACTACCCATGAATCGCGGCATACTGAGTACAATTTATGTGCAAGCCAAGGGTGGTACGACTATCGATGAACTGATGAGTGCTCTGAAAGATAGATATGTTGATGAGCACTTTGTTAGAATAGTGGATACTGATGTTGTACCGCACACACGCCATGTGAGGGGATCAAATTATTGTCTAATAGGCTTATATGCGGATCGGATAACTGGCAGGGCGATTATATGCAGTGTAGAAGATAATCTCGTAAAGGGTGGCTCTGGGCAGGCTATTCAGAACATGAATGTTATGATGGGACTGGAGGAGACCTGGGGCCTTGACCAAAAACCTATTTTTCCTTGAGACCGGATGAATATTTCAGAACCTCTAATTCTTCCATGGAAAAAAACTTGGCCAACCATATCGGAAAGTGCCTTTGTCGCACCCACGGCTAGTGTGATTGGCGATGTTCATGTGGGGGACCGCACAAGCATATGGTTCAATGTTGTACTGAGGGGGGATGTAAACTCAATTCGTGTTGGTTGCTGCACAAATATTCAGGATGGAACGATAGTGCACGTTTCTGCAGCAATGCATCCTACGGTTATAGGTGATCGAGTTCTGATCGGTCATGCGGCCGTTATACACGCTTGCACGCTGATGAATGACTGTTTTGTTGGTATGGGTGCAATAGTGATGGATGGAGCGGTTGTTGAGGAAAAAGCGATGGTAGCTGCGGGAGCATTGGTATCTCCAGGCAAGAAGGTAAAGAGTGGGCAATTGTGGGCGGGCAGACCAGCAAGGTACGTTCGAGATCTTAAGAGTGCGGAGTTAAGGGAAGTCAGCAGGCAAACAAAAAGGTATGTTCAGCTTGGGAAGTCGTATAGCGAGGTAGCTGATCATAACGGATAGGTGAGCATAGCTAATGTTTGTGCTGGTTCAGACTAGATACTAATTGGCAAGAGACGTTGGGGACGAAGCCCTGGTGAGACTTTTAATAGCTATACGGGGGTTTGCCGGGAGCTTACTTTGATCTATGTGATATTTGCTTCCATTTGGCTGAGATAACCAGCCCTTTATCTTGCCTTGCCCCTAACTATGAAGAATTGCTCGTTTTGCGCGCTTAAACTGGGCTCGTCAATATTTAGAAAGATTTATGTTATAACAAATGTTGGGTTTTTCTCGGAACGATGCGAGGGTATCTGCGGTTTTGTTCGCGGTTTAACAATAATTATTAGGACCTTTCCTAATTTGGCGATTTCGGCGCTTATAGACATGAGCTTAGAATGGAGTAATAAGTGGCACGAGATGGCTTGTCGCTTGGAGCTAATAATGGGGTTTTATGGAAATGATGGCTGGATTAAGTGACAGATTAATAGTTGGTGAAAATCGGCTGCAATTTGTGTTTAGGGTGGTCTTACTTGGGCTAGTACTTTTTCTTGGAGGATGTGAAGCCGTCAAGAATGCTGCCGTAACGGTTACGGAGCGTGTTGATAATCTCTTCGGGCAGACCGAAGAGACGGAGCAACTTTCTGGACAAGATGACGGCGCATACCCTGACTTGGGGTCTGTGCCTGCTTCAGGACCAACTGTGTCGTCGCAAGCACAACTCAAGAGTGCTACCGATGGGTTGGTAGCAGATCGCGAAAAGGCAGAATATACGGAACAGGTTGCGCGAAGTGAGCCTATTAATGTAAGGCCCTTGGATGAAACTAGGTCAGTCCCCGATGGTGCTGGAATGACTCCCGTGGTGCCCGCCGCGGTTTCTGTGCCAGCTGCTCCGTCTGTGCAAAGTGCTGCCGGTCGAGCATCTTTGGCAGAGAGATTGGGGGCCGCCCCACCGCCACCACCTCCTATGTCTGCTTCGGGTTCCCCGCCGCCGCCTCCTCCATCTACGGTAATTGCGCCCGCGGCAGCCAGTGAGGCAATGTCCACATCCACATTAAATCCGGCTGTCTCTTCTAATACCACCTCGTCGAGCGCAGATCCTTCTTCAACACAAATGGCGTCTTTACCAAATAGCCTTAATAATTATGCCCCTGGAGTTTTTTCCGTCTCTAGCCATGTAGCAACTATTCAATTTGAGTCTGGAAGTGCGCAACTAACTAGTAAAGATCGAAGTGCTCTGGAGGCTGTACTTAAATTGCGAGAAGAGTACGGTGGATTAATTCGTGTTATTGGACACGCGTCCAGCCGTACAAGAGATCTCGACCCAATGAAACATAAGCTGGTGAACTTTAGAATTTCTATGTTACGTGCGAACGCCGTTGCGGCGGAACTACTACGCAAGGGCTTGGCGGCCAAGAATCTCTCTGTGGGTGCGGTCTCGGATAGTGAGCCTGTTTATTTTGAAGTGATGCCATCTGGTGATGAGGGTAATCAGCGTGCTGAAATCTATTTAGACTACTAGCTTTACAAGGTTTTCCTTGTTGGAAAATCGATTGAGAATAGCTTTTTGTCATACAGGTGACATAATTAATCGAGATATATTGCGGGGTGGCCTAGAACTGGCCCGCTCTATGCTAATCAATTGAGTTTTGGTTGTAGCCGTGGATCCAGAATTCCACAGAATTAAGAGATTGCCGCCGTATGTGTTCGCGGAAGTGAATGCGATGAAAGCGCGCGCGCGCGCTGAAGGTGAAGACATTATTGATTTCGGAATGGGTAATCCCGATCTACCGACACCCCCCCATATCGTCGAGAAATTATGCGAGGTCGCTCGCGATCCCAAATCACATAGGTATTCGGCATCGGCAGGAATAAAGGGTTTGCGCAGGGCCTTGTCAGCTTACTACGAAAGACGCTTTAATATTTTACTAGACCCTGACCATGAGGTTATTGCTACTCTTGGGTCGAAGGAAGGCTTAGCAAACCTTGCGTCGGCAATAACTAGTCCGGGAGATGTTGTCTTAACCCCTAACCCTAGTTATCCGATTCATCAATTTGGTTTCATAATTGCTGAGGGCTCTGTCCTGCACCTGCCGGTTGTGCCTGATGACAGTTTCTTGCGTGCTTTGGAGCTGGCGACTCTACAGAGTTCGTCTAAGCCAGTGGCTCTGATATTAAACTATCCCTCGAACCCAACTGCCCTTACGGCTGATCTTGATTTTTACGGTGAGGTTATAGATTTTTGCAGGCATCATAGAATTTACGTTCTTTCGGATCTGGCTTACGCTGAAATCTATTTTGATGGAAATCCACCACCCTCTATTCTTCAGGTGAAAGGTGCCAAGGAAATTGCTGTAGAGTTCACATCAATGAGTAAGACATACAATATGCCAGGGTGGCGTATTGGGTTTGCTGCGGGTAATGCAAAGCTTATACAGGCGTTATCAAGGATAAAGTCCTATCTTGATTACGGAGCATTTACTCCAGTCCAGGTTGCGGCTGCCTCTGCACTAAATGGGCCACAAGATTGTGTGGACCAAATTCGCAAAACATATAAAGATCGGCGTGACGTCCTGATAACCGGAATGGAGCAGGCCGGATGGTCTATTCCATCACCGCCAGCTACAATGTTTGCTTGGGCACCTATTCCAGACGAATTTAGCCATTTGGGGTCACTCGAGTTTTCAAAGCTTCTCCTCAAAGAGGCTAAAGTAGCAGTCTCACCAGGATCAGGTTTTGGTGACAATGGTAATGACCATGTTCGTATTGCCCTCGTAGAGAACAAGCACCGAACTCGCCAAGCTGTACGAAATGTGAAGCCATTCATGTCTAGGTCGAGCGCTATACTTGAGCAGGCTGAGAGAGAGAAGGCCAAGGGGTTGTGAGCGATTCACTCAAGATTGCCATTGCTGGTCTTGGAACAGTGGGTACAGGCACAATTGATTTACTTCAACGTCGCGCTGAAGATATCTTTGCCCGGTGTGGACGGCGAATAGAAATTATTGGCATTTCCGCCCGAGATAAATCTAAGGACCGCGGTATAGATCTTGGTGATTTTAATTGGTTTGATGATCCAGTTAGGATGAGCTCAGATAGTGGTGCTGACGTAATTATAGAATTGATAGGTGGTGCTGGAGTTGCAAAGGGAGTTGTGGAAGCGGCATTTCAGTCCGGGATGCACGTTGTTACGGCTAACAAGGCTCTAATTGCCGAACATGGAAGGTCTCTAGCAATCCAGGCGGAAGAGAAAAACCTATGTCTTGCGTATGAAGCCGCTGTGGCTGGCGGAATTCCGATTATTAAGGCTCTAAGGGAAGGTCTCGCAGGAAACCGTATAAATAGATTGTACGGAATTCTAAATGGTACTTGTAACTATATACTGTCCGGGATGCGAGACACAGGCCGCAACTTTTCTGATGTTCTGGCGGAGGCACAAGAGCTTGGTTATGCGGAGAGTGATCCTAGCTTCGATGTAGATGGTGTGGATGCAGCGCACAAGCTTGCGATATTAGCCTGCGTTGCGTTTGGTGCAAAACTTGACTTCGAATCGGTGTTTATTGAGGGAATTCGGTGCATGTCCTCGCTGGATATAAAATATGCAGAGGAGATGGGATATAGGGTTAAGCTTATTGGAATTGCTCAGGTGCATGGAGAGCACATGGAACAACGCGTGCATCCATGTTTAGTGCCTTCAAACTCCGTTGTGGCTTCTGTGGAAGGTGTGTCTAATGTGGTTGTCGTTGAAGGAGAGTTTTTTGGCCGATGTGTACTTGAAGGTCAAGGTGCTGGACGTGGTCCAACCGCATCGGCGGTTGTATCCGACTTAATGGATATTGCGTCAGGACGTTTCACCCCGACCTTCGGATTGCCGGTTAAGCTCCTCCAACCATTGCCTTTAACCTCCATAGATCAAAGGAAAGGGTCCTATTACGTGCGATTAAAGGTCTTGGATGAAACGGGCGTAATGGCCGATATTGGCGCCGCATTTAGAGACGAAGCTATATCGATGGAATCAATCCTTCAAAGAGGAGAAGACGCCAATGGAAACGTTGACGTTGTAATCGTAACTCACAACACGGTGGAATCGGATATTACTAGTGCTCTACGAAATATTCTTATGATGGAATCCGTAGTTGAAGAACCGCAGATGATTCGTATCGAAAGTATTGGAGCAAACTGATGGTCAGTAGGATTATTGACGAGCCCTGGAACGCCAGACCATTGTTATGGTCTGAAGATCAAGTGCAATAGGAGTTAGTACGGTATGTCTCTTCAATTAGATTCTTCTTTCAGTAATGTCTTGGAACGGAATCTAGCTCTTGAAGCCGTTCGTGTAACAGAGGCAGCTGCTCTTTCGGCTTCCCGACTTGTGGGACGTGGCGATGAAAAGGCAGCGGATCAGGCTGCCGTGGATTCTATGCGCCAAGCACTTAATAGTCTTAGCATCGACGGAACTGTCGTTATAGGTGAGGGCGAGCGTGACGAAGCACCTATGCTATACATCGGTGAGAAAGTCGGTAGTGGCAAGGGTCCAAAGATCGACATTGCGCTCGATCCGTTGGAAGGCACTACGATAACTGCAAAGGGGGGATCGAACGCATTAGCTGTTATAGCCATGGCCGAGGCAGGTAATTTCCTCAACGCTCCGGATGTGTACATGGACAAGATTGCAATCGGTCCGAGTTTACCCGCAGGAGTAGTGGACCTGGATCAAAGTCCGAAGAAAAATCTTACAGAACTCGCCAAAGCCAAGAAAGCGGAAGTATCAGACTTGCTAGTGTGCATTTTAGATAGGCCGCGTCATGAAGAACTTATCACCAAAGTACGTGATACCGGGGCTAGGGTTATGCTTATTGTAGATGGTGATGTATCGGGTATTATCGCAACTGCTCAGCCGGAGAGCGGTGTTGACATATATATGGGGTCAGGTGGTGCTCCGGAAGGTGTGTTAGCCGCAGCAGCCTTACGTTGTATTGGCGGTCAAATGTTGGGGCGTCTCTTGTTTCGTAATGATGATGAAGTCAAGCGAGCACGGAAGTGGGGTATCGAAGATCTCGATAGAAAGTACAGCTTGCTTGATTTGGCTAAAGGAAACGTCATGTTTGCTGCGACAGGAGTAACTTCGGGCGCAATGTTAAAAGGGGTGCGGCGCTATGCGGGCGGAGCCGTCACGCATTCTCTTGTTATGAGATCAAAATCACGCACTGTTCGCTATGTAGAGGCTGTACACAATTTTGAAGGGGAGTCCTGACTGTGTAGGGCTTTTAGTTCTTTGATGAGTCAATTGGTCGATAGGCCGGATAATGTACTAAATGTCTCCTCTTCATTTCTTGGTCGGCAATGGCGGCGCTTAGCGTCCGATGGGGATATTTCCGCAACAATTTCCAAATCAAGTCACTTGCCAGGAGTTTTGGGTGATGTCCTCGCTGCCCGAGGCCTCAGACCTGAGGCGGTTCATGAATTTCTGAACCCCACATTACGAAAATCAATGCCCGATCCATCAATACTTGCCGACATGGATTTTGCCGTCGCTCGGATAGTTAAGGCGGTTATAAATGGGGAGGGAATTGGGGTGTTTGGCGACTATGATGTTGATGGTGCGACCTCGACATCGCTATTGCAGCTATATTTTCAGACCATCGGTGTGAAGATTAGGACATATATTCCGGACCGTATACTGGAAGGCTATGGGCCGACAGCAGCGGCACTCTCTAAGTTATCGAGCTATGGTGTTAAGGTCGTGGTAACCGTGGACTGCGGCATTGCAGCATTTGAAGCCTTGCGCTCGGCAAAGGAAGAAGGCCTAGATGTAATTGTTATCGACCATCATAAAGCCGAATCCCAGTTGCCATTAGCAACTGCAGTGGTAAATCCAAATCGTTTGGATGACAAAAGTGGTCAGGGTCATTTAGCAGCCGTGGGGGTCACATTTCTCTTGATCGTAGCTCTTAATCGCTCCCTTCGCGACATGGGTTGGTACGGTATGGACGGCCACCCTAGCGAGCCGGATCTGATGCAATGGCTTGATCTGGTGGCACTCGGAACGGTTTGCGATGTTGTTCCAATAACCGGTCTAAATCGTGCATTTGTTGTACAAGGATTAAATATACTGGGGCGGTTTTCTAATCCCGGGATTGCTGCCCTGGCGCGTGTTGCAGGATTAACAACCACCCCAACAGCCCATCATCTAGGCTTCTTGCTAGGTCCTCGAATAAATGCTGGGGGCAGGGTTGGGCAGGCAGGTATTGGCGCACGACTTCTCGCTTGCAATGATCCTGATGAAGCTGGTGCTTTGGCATTGCGTTTAGACGAATTTAACTCGGGGCGGAAGGATGTTGAGGTGGCGACGCTAGCGGCCGCCATTGCATTGGTCGAAGCTGACGGAGAAGCGACGGATCCGATTATATTTGTTGCTGGAAAGGATTGGCATCCGGGAGTTATTGGCATAGTTGCTGCTAGACTGAAAGACCGCTATGGCAAACCTTCATTTGTGATCGCCCTAGATGGTGGTATGGCAAAAGGTTCCGCACGCTCGGTAAAAGGGGTCGACGTGGGGCGCGTGATATTAAGTGCAAGAGATAAGGGGCTGCTAAAGAATGGTGGTGGTCACTCAATGGCAGCAGGGTTTACGATAACAGCTCAAGAGCTGGATATACTTAAGGACTATGTTGTTGCTGCAGTTCAACAGCAAACAGCCGGAAGGGGCACTATTCCCATCCTTGAACTGGATGCAGTAATTCCCCCAGCTGCTGTGAATCAGAATCTAATGGATGGATTGGCGCGTTTATCCCCCTTCGGGCCGGGTAATGCTCAGCCGCGGTTTGCTTTGCCTGCGGTAGAAATTGCAAAATCCGATATCGTTGGTTCTAGCCATGTAAGATGTTTTCTTGTTGGTGAAGATGGGAAAAGAATTAAGGGAATAGCTTTTAGGAGTACAGATTCAGAGTTGGGAAAGGCGCTACTAAGCCACATCGGGAAGAAAATACATGTTGTAGGCACCCTTGAAACCGATACTTGGCAAGGTCGCAACGATGTCCAATTGTTTATTGAAGACGCTGCACCTATCTAAAAAATGTTTTTTTATGTTGCCATTAAGTACATATGGGCCAGTTGAAGCGTTGACTCAACCACTTTGGCCATGCCAGTTTCTCGGCAATAATCAGCCATCGATTCTTTGTGAATTTCAGAGTTGGTGAAATTTAAGGGGGATGCCACCAATGCTATTATTCAAGTTTAAGACACACACGACCTTGGTACTCACTTTGGCCATGCTGACAGTAGGATTCGCTGGTGCAGCAACTGCACAGGAAGGTGAATTTGAGGGTGCTTCGTACACCTGTCTACAATTCACCAATGGACAGGGCGAAAATGCAACTGGTAAGGCCCTAGCTGACCTCGCCAGATTCTGGATACTTGGTTATCTGACGGGCCACTACTATGGCCAGGAAAGGCTGGACCTTACAGATGATAGTGACACCGAACGCCGGGTTATAAGATCTATGCTCTCAAAGTGCCGAGAATTTCCATCAAATTCCGTGTTGGCAGTCGCTGATAATCTAGCTAGAGACCGTAAGAGATCTCTGCCACAGACAACTAGTAATGATTTTAATCCACAGGAATATTCCTGTGGGGATTATGTTGATGGAAAGAAGGGGTCTGCTTCCGATGTTCTAAAGGCTGATTTGGCGGACTTTTGGGCCTTCGCATTTATCCAGGGTTTTGTTAATAGTGACGATGCCGATGTCGTTATTCCTGTCGAAAACAAGACAGCAATTGTAAATGCAATTAATAAGAATTGTGGAAGTAACAGGAGCTTCTCCTACTATCAGCTAACTTCAGCCGTTGCTCCAATGGTGAAGCCACAATAAATGGGTATGTTTGCGCGTTTTGAGCTATAGCGTTTAAAGCCTATGGGTTGGCCTAAAGTGGTATGTGTGCCGACTTTTCCTGCAAGCGGTCGTTGCATAACGACCGTGCCTATCCATTGGTGTGCGTTTTTTAGATTCTAATCTGTTAGGCTTGATTTGCAGCATGTCAAAAGGTAGATACTGGCGACCTTTTGTCCCCTTCGTCTAGAGGCCTAGGACACCGCCCTTTCACGGCGGCAACAGGGGTTCGAATCCCCTAGGGGACGCCATAAGTCCGGTAAAAAATGGCATAAAACAGACAATTAATGATTGTTGAAGTCCTCCTTGTGTTTCATATCGCTGTCCTTGGGTATTGGCTCGGGTCTGAATTCGTCATCAATAGCGAATACCGATACGTCTGCCGTGCGTCTTCCATGCCATTCTCAGAGCGTAAACGGCTTATGGAACATGTGATGGATGTCGACCAACACGTCCGTTACGCACTGGTCCTGCAGGCCGGACTGGGAACTGTTCTTGCCGCACTGCTGGGATACATTCCAGGGGGTACAACGCTGGCTTTGACGGCTGGTATCGTTGGTATTTCATGGCTCGTTTTCGTTGAAATCATACATCGCGTCAGACATGGCGCCGTAGGCCAGAATTTGGCACTGTTAGATCGTGCTATTCGCTACGTGTTGCTCATTGTTCTGTTTGGAGTCGGCGTTACTACTGCGCTCGGTGCCATAAGCCTGCAGGGGTGGCTGGCTTTGAAACTGGTTTTATTCGGCTGTGTTATTGCCAGTGGTATTGGCATTCGCTTGTCCATCATCGCGTTCTTCCGCGTTTGGGGTGACATCGACGCAAACGGCTCTACCGAAGATAAAGAAAAAGAGATCTGGTGGATCTACACATGGGGCACCGGCATTCTTGTTTTGCTTTGGGTATTCATTGCTGGAATCGTTGTGTTGTCCGTAATGAAACCTGGTTGAGAGCGCTAACGCGAAGCTATAACCGATGGATGGCGGATCGGTGTGCGGGATCAGGGGACTGAATTAGAGACGTGAGCTACTTCTCCTCTAGTCAAACTAAATCCATCTCCTAACCCTATTCTTGTATTCGTCAAATTCATCCCTGAATAATTCTAACATGGCTTTCTCTTCAGGAATAATTTGAAAGATGTTTAGGTAGAGCACAAATAAGGGTAAGAAAATCATACCTCCGATAATATTTAGTTGGAATGACACTCCAACAAGAATGAACGCTAACCCTAGATACATGGGATTTCGTGAGAAACCATACATCCCCTCAACAACTAGAGCAGATGCTGTATCTGGTTTTAATGGATTAAGACTCGTTTCGTGTTTCCTAAACGAGCGGATACAAGAAAAAATAATTCCTATACCAACTAACTCGCAACCCAAACCAATATAAAAAAAGAAATCCACACTAAGCATTGGCAACAGGTTTCGTGAAAGAAAGATACAGAGTCCAAAAAAGAGGAGTACAATTGGCGGTGGAATCCTGTTCTTCATTTAGCTTCTCCCCAAGTTTATTACGTTGGTGGTATCAACCTAACTTAGTAGCCACGGGCTTTTGGCTCTATTCGCCGCTGAAACTCACTATTATGTCGGTGACATCGCTTGGATATTCCCGATAAGGGCCGTGCCCGCACTTATTAAAAAAGTGAAGTCGGGATCGATCAACCGACTTACGGATTATTTCAAATAGATCACTGCCCATTGGGTGGGTGGCCGAGGGGTCGTTATATCCCCAGATTATCTGAGTAGGTGTTTTGAGTTTTCCAGATTCCAGCATGGCCAGTGTTTCATCCTTCACTTCATAAAGCCACCAGCCGGTTCCAGAGTTTTTCCCGAGTGCAGGCCTTGCCCTTATCTTCTCAGGGTTGTTCTCTATAAATTCCTTCCTTAGTTGGTTTAGTCGGACAGCAGCCTCCCTTCGCTTCGGAAGTAGAGCTACTTCCAGCTGAGCCTCCAGATACTCGCCGGTGACAAAATCTTTTTGGAAGGTAGTAGGGCTAGACATTAGTTGCTCGCAAATGGATTTCCTGGTGGGTTTGGGGCCTTCGGGTAGGAGGTCGGGAAGCGACGGGGGAGGATCCACAGGGGCTAGCGTGTTGCTGTTAAAGATCGTCAGAGTCTGGACCAGTTCAGGATGATCGATTGCATTTCGCACTACGGCCAGAGCTCCTCTGGAAGCGCCAATCAAGTGCACACTGTCTATGTTCATGGCCTTTATAAAACCGTGGATGTGTTCCACGGTAGCTTCCATCTTGTACTCGCGATCATTCTTAGGGTTGTCGGTAAACCCCATCCCTAGCTTGTCAATGGCGAACACGTGGAAGTGCCTGGAAAGACTGGGAAATAGAGGCATCCAGTTGGATGCGGATGAACCGGTTCCATAATGCCCTCCGTGAACTAGCAACACTACTTCTCCCTGTCCCGCTTCGAAGTAGCGGGTCCGCACGCCGTTAACACTCACATATTGTGCCTGGCCCATCGTCGGATCTTCTGATGCCTGGAGTGACTTCTGGGAAAAAGACAAGGGAAGAGCGCTCACACCCACCGCGGCGTGGGTCAGAAGACTTCTTCTGGAAATGGGCATAATTCTCGTCTCCTTTGAAACTCGCAATCGCCTCTTATAATCTGTAGGCGTCACTTATGCGAGTTCTGGAGCGGAAGGTTTTTACTCTATTCTACTCAGCAAAGGAGTAAGCTGGTTCCGTCCCAACAGTTTTTGAGGAGACCTGGTATGGCTCATTTTGCCATCGATCGCCGGACGTTATTGCAGAGCGTAGGCGCTGCGTCCCTTTCCGCCTTTGCGCCGGCCGGCGCGCGCGCCCAGAACAAAACACAGGTAGTCGTAATCGGCGCTGGGATTTCCGGGCTCGAGTCGGCTTTGATTTTGGAAGAGCAAGGAGTAGATGTTCAGGTGATCGAAGGGCGCAATCGCGCAGGCGGGCGCATGCTGTCTTTGGATCATATTCCGGGCATTCCCGAAGCCGGCGCTAATACGTTTGGCGCAGGATACGCTCGTGTACTGGATGCCGCCGAGCGCTACGGTGTGCCGTACAAGGCCAACGGTCAATCGTACCTTCGTGGTTTGGAAATCGTTATCGACGATAAAGTTGTGACAATGGACGAGTGGCCTGATCATCCAAAAAATCCCTTACCACAAGATCACCGCGACGATACGCCGTGGGGTTACTATGCACGCTTCATGAGGGAAAATGTGCCGTTTATACAGCCCGGGGATTGGCTTGACCCCAAATTTTCTGACCTGGATATTTCATTTGACGACTGGATGCTAAGCAAGGGAGCGACCGAAGAAATCATTGACATGTGCTGCAATCACAAATGGGAATACAACAATTCCACTCACGATGTATCGGCCCTTGTGGTTATGTTCGAATATCTTTGGGGACGGCAAGTCTTTGCTTCGGGCGGTGTGCGCAGTTCGTTTATTTGTAAAGGTGGCAATCAACGCATGCCGGAGATAATGGCGGGAAAACTCAAGCGCGACGTTCACTACGACAGGGAGGTCGTGGCAATTCGATCCAACGACGATGATGCTGAAATTTATTGTGCCGACGGCACAATCTATCGAGCTGATCGCGTCGTGAGTTCGGTTCCTTTTCCGGTATTGAGGCGATTAAAGATCGATCCATACTTCAGGGGTGTGCAGCGCAAAGCTATTTGGAGTGTACCGCGCCAAATGGTAACGCAAGTGCATCTGGTCCCCAAATCACCCTTTTGGGAAGAGGATGGCTTTAAGCCCGGCATGCACATTGCCGATGCGCCGATCGGAATGCTTATGACGAATTTCGGTGGTGAGGACCCCAACGAATTGACGAGTATGATGGCATTGATGCTCGGCAATAAAGCCGAACGTGCTGACCAAATGGACGAGGAAAGTGTCAATAAAATGGTAATCGACACCATTGAGAAAATCAGACCTGCGGCCAAAGGGAAACTTGAAGCTGCGGGCTACAAGTCTTGGTTCCGGGATCCGTTTGCTTCCGGCGATTGGACGAATTTCGGCCCCGGTCAGGTGACTCAATTTGCCGGCAAGATGAATGCAGCCCATGAGAGAATCCATCTTTGCGGTGATGCAACAGGGCTTTCCAACCGCGGTATGGAGGCGGCCCTCGAGTCCGCCGAGCGCGTCGCAGTTGAGATTCTCGAAGTCATTTAAGTTAAGCCGCCCACCGTCGGGGTGACCAGACGTTAGAGAAAACCCCGGTTGCAAGAAAATATGACGTGTTTTTCTTTCGATTTTTGCTGGATCCACTGCTGTCCGCTCTTATCTAATAGCAGATCACTCGTTTTAAGCCGTGAAAAGTTTTCTTTAGGGGGGCTTGGGGACATTGAGAGCTAATAGTACTGTTTATTAGCTTCAGAGCTCGGCTTCTCCCTAACGGCCCATCACCCAGAAATTAAATCTAACTACGAATTTCCAAGGGTTTACGGTTTTTCCCGCATGGGATGTCATATTATTGTCCATTATCTTCGTCCTGAAAGTGGTGGGCGGCGTGATTATTCAGTGCAACAGGCTTTCGCGCACACTAGCTAACACTATTAAAGAAACACGTCGCCGCCGTTAGGGCTTAAGACTTGACCGACATAATGACTTGCATCATCCGATGCTAGAAAAACGTACGTTCCAATTATGTCGTCAACTTCAGCCAAACGTCCTTTAGGAATGCTCTGACGAATAGTCTCGATGTGCTCTTCGGGAACAGCGTCGAGCATCGGTGTTATAGTTGCCCCTGGCGCGACGCAGTTGGCATTAATGTTACGATCTCCTATTTCCAGCGCTAATGACCTAGTGAACGAGATAATTGCTCCCTTTGCGGCCGTGTAGTGAGTTAGACCAGGCGAGCCTTTATAAGCTAGTTGTGACGAAGTATTAATTATTGTGCCCGTGTTGCGTTCATACATATGTGGAAGAACCCGGCGAGTCATAAGAAATGTTCCACGCAAATGCACTGCTAGTAGTCGATCCCATGTCTCCACAGGAATAGTTTCTACCGGCGCTGTATGGGCGATACCAGCGTTATTGACCAAGATATCAATTTGTCCACATTCGTCCAAAGTATGTTTGACCAGAGCCTCTACTTCGTCTTCTTTGGATACATCGGCTTGGAATGTACTTGCCTTTCCCTTAGAGGTTTCAATGGCCTTCAATACGGTTTTGGCTATTGATGCGTCGCTTTCCTCGGGATAATTAATTACCACTGTGGCGCCCTCCTGGGCGAATGCGACTGCAACGCCTGCTCCGATTCCGCTGGAACTACCTGTAACTAATGCAGTTTTATTCCGTAGCCGCATCACGACCTTTAAATCCATTAATGTTAATGTTTGTGGAGAGACTAATCTCAAGCAGGCCAGCCCTACCCCATTATGATGTCGCTTTTTTCTTACACCATTATGCTACTGTTGTATCGCTGCTTAGTGAAATAAATGCCAATCTCATGCCTATCCAAGATGAGAAGTATTTACTAAGAAGGACATAACAAGATTTATCCATCGCTAGTAAGGTACATTCTAAAGAATTGGAGGCGATAATGCCGCGAACCATTCTAATAACAGGAGCAAATGGCAAGACTGGTCGGGCTGTCGTGGAAGCCGTATCTAGGACAGGCGCCCATGTAAGGGCATTCATTCGAGACGAAGTGCAATGGCCACAAATAGAGGCTCTGGGGGCGACTTCATGGTCTGTAGGCAACATGCTGGACCTCGATTCAATTCTCAAGGCGCTACAGGGATGTCAGGCATTGATCCATATAGGTCCGCCTATGCATGCGGACGAGCGGAAGATTACCGGCCACTTTATTGAAGCTGCACAGAAGACTAGTTTAGAGCAGTTTGTTTATTATTCGGTTATGCATCCTCTCCGGCGTGAAGTGCGGCATCATCGACTAAAACTCGATTGCGAAGAGGACTTAATAGACTCAGGCTTAGCATATACGATACTTCAACCAATTCGTTACATGCAGCACTTGGAGCCGATCTGGAGAAATGTTGTAAGGGATGGTATCCATAGGATGCCATTTGGTACCAAGGTAAAGTTTAATATAGCGGATTTACTGGACCATGCGGCGGCTACCGCTGTGGTTGCTACAGAAGCGGGATACTTGAACGGCACCTATGAGCTTGCGGGGCCTGAAGCACTAAGCCAGGAAGACATGGCAAGAATTATTTCAGAAGTCATTAAAAGACCGGTGAAGGCGCAGTCCGTATCTTTGAAAGATCTGGCTGCAAAATCTAAAGCTAACGGTGTTAATAGCGACCGGATTGAGCAAATGACGATCATGAATGGTCATTATGACAAATACGGGTTTAACGGCAATCCAAGAGTCTTAAACTGGATACTCGGAAGGGAAGCAACACGGTTCAAAGATTATGTCGCACGCTTGGCCCGTCGTGACTCTTTGCTCTGAGATCATTTTCTTTAGGTAGTTACTTCTTCTACCTATGGTCTAGTGGTGCTGTGATTTTGTCTACCTCCACCAATTCATTCTTGCCGAGACGATAAGTCCCGGCTTTAACATTCTGCTCCACTTGTTTTGGTTTTGTAGCACCAGCAATTACGCTGGCGACGTGAGGCTGTTCTATAAGCCAACCGAAGGCGAGGTCAGTGAGGGTGTGACCGTATTTATCACATATTTGTTCTAATTTCCTAACCTGTCTAAACTTGGTATCTGAAAAGAATGCATCCGTAACCTGCGGCCTGCGTCTACCCCAGATCTCCCATCTAGTCCCTTTTTTCGGGCTGCGGCCCATACTGTATTTACCTGTTAATAGACCACTTTCGAGTGGAAAGTATGGCAGGATACTTACTCCTAACTTTTTAGCCGCGGGCCCGAGCTCTATTTCGAGGTCTCTAGTGAGTATGCTGTATCTATTCTGTGCTGATATGAAAGTGTTGAGTTGCAAAGCCTTTGATGTCCATTTTGCGTCTACAAGTTGCCAGCCCCGAAAATTTGAACATCCTATATATCTAACTTTCCCCTGATGAATTAGATCATCCAATGCTTGAAGAGTTTCATCGATCGGTGTGTCCAAATCAGGGGCATGAATTTGATACAAGTCAATGTAGTCAGTTCCTAGGCGCTTTAGGCTCTCTTCAACAGCCTGCATGATGTAACGTCTAGAGCCACCTTTCATATGAAGGCCATCGCCCATCGCCATCCCAAATTTTGTTGCAATTAGGACATCTTTACGGGCTTTTCCTAGTGCCTTTCCTAGGTATAACTCCGAATTTCCCCGGTCGCCGTAGACATCTGCTGTGTCGAAGAGATTAATGCCCAGACTCAGAGCTTTTCGCACAACTCTTTTCGTGTTCTCGAGGTTGCAAATCATGCCGAAATTATTGCAGCCAAGTCCAACAACGGACACATCTAAGCCGGAATTACCAAGTTTCCTATATTCCACCGCAGCTTCCTTTGCCACTGGGTTATTACCTGTGCAACGGACTCACGTCATTGCTTATCAGGAATTCTCATATCATCGAAATTAAGATTGTACCACCGCACCCAATCATCTTGAATAAGGCCAGCTTTCCTTCCTACATCACGATCTTTGTTTTCAAGAGCAATTACAAATAAATGTGTGCTCGCAATAAATGTTTCTTGCCATTGCTTTGGAAGCTCATGATGAACTTTTAGAAGCACCTTTTGGTCTGCTCGACCTGCGTAGTCCATAGCCGACCTGTATAGTTTTATCAAATAGCTCGTGTCCTTTTCTTCCAGCATACCACCTTGGCGGTTAGCATATTCTATCGCACCACGTACTTGTTGCATGGCCAGCCGGATATTTTGTGCATTAGTCTTTTCTGCTTCTGACCAGTGCGGCCACCAAATGGTATACCCAATTGAGCCAAGAATAGTGGCTAAGATGACACCGAACCCTACATGACGGCGCGACAGTTTCATTTCAGCGCATCAAAGTATTGTTAGAACATTCTCTGGTGGTCGACCGAGCACTGCCTTAGCACCGTTAACCACAATTGGTCGTTCAATAATGATAGGATTACGAATCATTGCGTTGATTAGTGCTGTATTACTTAGCGTATCGGGATTAATCCCAGATTCTTTAGCCTCTTTGCGTCGCACTATTTCTTTGGGGCTTTTTCCTAGTTTCGCGAGAATCTTTCTTAGTTCCGATTCAGAGGGGGGGCTTTTTAAGTATTCCACAATTGTTGGATCGATGCCGCGTTCCCTAATCAAGGCCAAAGCAATGCGGCTTTTGGTGCAACGAGGGTTGTGATAGATGGTTGCGCTCATTCGTTATCGTCCTTTTTTTGTTCATTAGAAAAGGTTGAGAATTTCACTAAAAGCTAATCCCTAAGATCACTACTCTTGTAAGATTATATGCCACATAAATCACCTTGGTCTCGCGTTTGCGAGGCTGTTTCTTTTCCTTAGCTGCGCTAATAGTCTAATTCCGTAGGCAATAACAAGGGACAGCAAGCATAGGTTAAAAATGAAAGGTGCAGTGTAACTAATTTTTAGCCAGATGGCTCCTGCGGCTATGGGACCTAGAACTCTTCCAAACATTGAGACGCTCGTGGAAAGTCCCAACATGAACCCGACGTGTTCTGGTGGACTAATCTTGGTCAAGATATGGGATAGGAGAGTGATCCATACGGCGCTACCTAAGGCCGATATCCAAAGCCCCAACACGGCAATTAGAGGGGTAGGTGCTAGAATAAGGATTAGTAGGCCGCCGAAATCTAATGTGGCACCGATAACAAATGCTACCTCCTCATTGAACTGTTTTGTCAGTGGTCCGATGAGAAAAATAGTCGATATCATGTATGCACCACCTAACGCTGCCAGGACGAAGCTCACATTAGAGGGTCCCCAATTGTGAAGGCCCTGTGCCCAATAAGAGAAAATAAAGGGCGCCGACCCGCCGATTATACCAGTAATGAGGAATTGAATAGTTAGTATTCCCACCGCAATCTTGCCCATGCGTGAACCTTGCGGTACGGAGGATGGGTATGCGGGGCTAGTGGGATTCTTGTTTTCTGCTGCTTTTCTATTCCGGTATTGAGAGTGGGACTGCTTTGTTTCTTTTAAAAACATGATTCCTATAAGTGTGGCAAGAGTGCTGAGACCTGCGGCGAAGAAAGATGGTATTTGGTGATCGAATACTGTCGCGTCGCTTCCCATGAGAAGCCCACCAAAGACGGGTCCCACGAGAAAGCCAGAGGACATTGCGCCAGAAACATATCCTAGATATCGTGCTCTCTCCTCCGGAAGCGTTCTATCTGTAACCATGGCAAAAGCTATTGCAAGGTTACCTCCAGTAAGTCCATGCAGGGCTCTAGCAAGGAACATTGTTGGTAAAGAGTCAGCTAGACCGAAGATCACAAATGAAAGGCTACCGGCGGCCAAGTTCATTAGGAAGATGGGTTTTCGGCCATAGCGATCACTTAAGCGACCCCAAATTGGTGACACAAAAATTACTATCGCGGGCATCAGAGAAAATAGGAGAGATACTTCGAATGGTGAGGCACCATACTTTTGCCCTATGAATGGCAACATAGGAATGATGATGCTAACTGGTACAACTGCTACAAAGACTGTAATGAAGAGTACGACCAAGGTGTTTCCTTGATGAGTTCTATAGTTACCAAAATAACTCTTGGCTGGACTTTATAGCTATACCACGATGTCTAAAGGTCTGCTTTTTTTTTGTGTTATAATATATTTGCAACCTTCTTAGGCCGGCTAGCGTTGGTGTAACGGGTCAAACCCAGTCTTTAAATTAGATAACGTTATAGTCATATTAAGATCCATTTTTTAGTAATGTGGTGGTATATTTTGGACCATTATTCCTCGCGAATGTTTGCTATGTCTACCGGAGTCGTCTTTGGCCATTAGTCTCTGCCCTTGTCAAAGTTGTACCGTTCTGAGAAAGGCGGCGGAATCTGAACCAGATTACGCGCGACCCAGCTTCACCCGCTTTGGCGGTGATCCTAAATGGGGTAGCGATACTCTTGGTACGAGTGGTGGGACTGTTACCTGGAGCTTTTATACGGTCGCAGTTGGGGATTCGATTATTAACAATGGTGATCCGTTCCTTACCGGGGAAATTCCTGATCGTTTCAAGAATGATGTACGGCAGGCGTTTGAGGTTTGGGAACAAGTAGCAGACATTACTTTTGTTGAAGTCGTAGATTCTACTGACGCTAATATACGGTTGGGTACTGGGACTATTAGACCTACCGTCTTGGGCCAGGCATTCGCTCCTTTCGGGCCGTCCGACGATATGATATCGGCCGTGCGTTTCAATACGCAGTTCTATTCCGATACCGATGCTCATGATCATCTCTTTCTAGAAACTGCAATTCATGAAGTTGGCCACGCTATAGGGCTTGCCCACGAGGACGAGGTCACAGCTATCATGGCCTCCTCAGGTGGTAATAGCCTTGAGGGTTTGACCTCTGACGATATAGCGGGCGCGCAGTCGATATATAGTAAGGAATTGGCCTTACCCACAAAAGTCGTATACGACGATGTTAAGGGGAATTTACATAGCTCTGGTCTTATAGCAGCCAGCGAATCGGTCAACGGTCAAATTGATGGCGCTGCTGACAGAGATTGGTATCGGATCGAGTTGACAGCGGGTAGAGAGTACATTTTCGATCTGCAGGGTAG
>Ga0315336_1002836_pt1 | contig 25019 bp, 31 predicted proteins | sample ASW5metaG_FD_204512 | JGI IMG/M metagenome (GOLD analysis project Ga0315336, IMG submission 204512) | Ammonia-oxidizing marine archaeal communities from Monterey Bay, California, United States - ASW #5 | ecosystem: Environmental > Aquatic > Marine > Intertidal zone | place: USA: California... | reverse complement strand
TCAAGATGATCAAGATGATCAAGATGATCAAGATGATCAAGATGATCAAGATGATCAAGATGATCAAGATGATCAAGATGATCAAGATGATCAAGATGATCAAGATGATCAAGATGATCAAGATGATCAAGATGATTCAGATGATTCAGATGAAGCCAAGACATTTACGCAGGGTAATTTAGATTCTCTTAAGGGTGGCAAAGGAAAATTAAAGGAAATCGTTAAGAAAATATCATCCCGAGATCCGAATAGTTATTCATATGGTAGTATCAAGAATATGAATAAAGATAAATTAGTAAAAATTGCTTTAATCTGTCAGGGTAAGAAATTCATGAAAGTTAAATCCGATTATAAATATCGTACTGAAGATGAGATTGAGTCTATGAATGAAGATGAGTTAAGAAAGATGTTAAATGAAATGATAAAGAGAGATCCTGGGACATTTAAATATTCCGAAAGTAGCTGGACGAGAGAAAGATTACTTAATTTCATCTTAACTTGTCAGGGGTCGTCAAAACCCAAGGAATTAGGGATTGTGTCTTTTGTTGGAGGGGGGTGGACATTATAAAGTAATTATTTTTCATAATCCACGAATATAAATATAACCTAGGTTTTCTAACATGCTTTTTTTTCTTAGTAAAAGAATATTTACAAATTGAATCGTCCCCGAACAATTCATTAACAGAATGTCTTTTCATATTTCTTAAATAAGAATATAAATTTATCTGTATCTAAATACGAATAATAATTTGTAAATTTAAAATATTCTTCTCTCAGTAAGATCTTCTTGGGCTCCATATGATCCCACTCAATTTTACCACCATAATAATTAATGAATTCATATTCCGTATACCATTCGCCATCAAACGGATCAACTCTCTCTTCTTCATACTTATCCTCTAGATGAACATCTTCTTCTAGCCGATCATCTTCTTCTAGCTTATCATCTTCTTCTAGCCGATCATCTTCTACTAGCTTATCATCTTCTTCTAACTGATCATCTTGAATATTATCATTGACCTCATTATCATTGGCCTCATTATCTAAATTACACCACGCATCGTTGATAACTAGATCGTCCCATCCCAAGATATGGTCATAATCATCATTCGGACATTCATCTCCCTCATCATCAGAACATTCTCTTGTCAGATCAATATGAGTCGGGAGATCTTTCAAACTCTTTGAAATAGCATACTTATTGATTAAACGAACATTAAATTCTGATGATAAATCGGTCCAATAAAGAGGAATATCATATGTTCCGTTAAATGTAGCCGTTTGTGTAAGAGTATTATTTTCATCAACTTTGTAAATCGTTAAAAAAGAGACAAGTTCCTTAATAACATTGTTAAAAGTATTTTCAATCGTGTAAGATAAGCGACTCATATCCATAATTTCAGAACCATTTAGATTCGGAACATCGTAGATCTTTGACCATACAAAATGAGTATCAAGTTGCTCTAAAAGATAGAGATCATAAGATCCATTTATGCTACTGAGCTTCCGATAAATATCTCTATCAGTAAGAATCACTTGTTCAGTAGAAATTTCATCTAGGTTCCCGTTGTAAATATTCATCTGTTCACTATAAATTACTATGTAACTAAATCTTTAAATTAGAACAAATCACAATATTTTCCTGAACTGTTAGAATTTATTCAAACCAATCACAAGATTTATCTGAACTGTCATAGTTATTATAAAAAGTATTTTTTGAGCAGTTTACATTATCATACATTGTTGTCGCGGCCGAAGCTGCTGTGGGATCACATCCCGCGGGGCAATCGGCCGTGTCGTCAGTCGTAGCGTCCAGGTCGCATGTCGGAGTCGAAGCAGCACCGTACACGCAGCCGGCACTGGTCGCGCAGGTGCTATCACTCTGATTGCCACCCGTCCACGTCGCCGCCAAGGCACAGTCAGATTGGTCGCTGGTATTCGTGCCGGTACAGGTCGCTGGGATCTCATCGGCCGTACCCGTGCAGGACGCGGCGACAGCTGCTATCTGGGTTAATCCCTCTTTCCCCATCATACAGAAAGCAAGGAGACCCGTAACAACTAAGATTAAATTACGAGTAGATTCTTTTTTCTGCTGAAAAGCAATATAAACCAAACCGAGAATTAATAAGATACGAATGACTGTCATTTATAATAAGAACAAACAAAAAAATTAATAAGAGAATTCTGATTGTGTTCATTCTATTTGCGAATAGAATTCTGAATACGTTTTTCATTCATCGAACAATCATGAACTAAATAGTGATATAATTTCTCAGAATCATATGTTGATTCGTGAATAGGAAGATTATTAAGATCAATCTTATCCTTGAATACCTTGAATAATCCTCTGCTTGCTTCATACTTCTGTTTAAATTCTTCGTGATCAACATTTTCGTTAACAAGATAATTCTCAATTGTTTTATACTTCTGAATAAATTTCATTGCTCTTACTGGCCCTACTTTAGGAATTGTTGGACAATAATCGCACCCACAGAGAATACACATATCAATGAATTCATCGTGTGTCATTTGGAAGTCTTCTAAAATCTTCTGAAAGTCAAATGTAGTGCAAACTTCGGGACGCTTGATACTCTTGTCAATACATCCCCTAATCATCTGAGGACATCCGTAGGATAGAGTATCCATATCTTCGGTAACAACTGCGTCCACAAAACCTATCTTACACAGCTCCGAAGCGTATGCTTCGGCTTCACCATCGGCATGAATATAGGATACACCCATAGTATCAAAGAGTTGTTTTAGATCATCAATATATTCTTTCTTGATCCTGACAGTTCCTTTCTCCATAGCTTGTTTTTCTTTGATATCGGTTGTTTGTTCCATCTTTTCTTTACATTCTTCGGCTTTCTTGACTCGGCCTTTAATTGTTTCACTCTTTTCTTGGGGGGGTTTCCCATCAAAGATATAAATCGGCGTGATACCAAAAGTTAAATATTGATTTGTTTTGTAGTATAAACCCTGAATATGACTAATAATCTTGCCATCTTTGTTCCGTAAATAATCCCCTTTGTATCTAACATTCATTAGACTCTTATAAAGGAAAATACTTGTATCAATAGCCACGCGTTTACCCTTCATCGTGTATAAACCGACGTGCTTGATTGAATCAGGAGAATTTTTCTTGATTAATCCAGTGAGACCTTTGATTCCCATAGTATGATATACTTTCTTGATACTATTTTAAGTAATCAAATCAAATTTAATGGGAAAAATTTATATTATATAATGGATGAGCCAATGTATGAGATAGGAGATTTTGTAAAATTAATAGATGTACAAGAGGAACATGAGTTTCACGACAAGATAGGTAAAATATTATCTATTAGGATGCAGAGAGGGACCATCTGATTCAATCCGACCCACCCCTTCAGGGCCTGCCGAGTCCGAGGTTGCCCACCCCGATAGATCTCTACTTGTACAAATAAGCGTAAGATTTTATTTCATAAAATCTGGTGAAATCGTCGGTAAAGATGCAATGATAGATCTATCGGAAAGTTTACATGTTAGAAAATGTAACCCTGCCGTGACTTTTTATTACATATTACAGGGGCCGACACGCGGGTCCGAAGAGGAAGAGGGAATAGAGTTTAATTTATCTTTAGATACAACTGCCTGGGATTTAAAGGTACACGCTGCCAATATTATTAAGAGCGAAGGCAAACCGGCTTCACTTGATCCGGGCGGAGGCAGTGCGGGCCATATTTATTTATGTATCCATCGGAAGATAAAGCTGAAATGAATACAAAAACAAAAGGCCCTCATACCCGATGGAGTTCCATAGCAGAAAAGGTGAAATCAAGTGTACCACCATTTGATGAAGATAGGCAATGGGGGGATTTGTACATGGACAGAGACGGCAATCAAGATCCCTTAAGGGATAAGCTACCCCCTAATCCGGCGATGAGGGAAGTGGCGCTGGGTGATAATGAATTAAATCGCTTGCTAGAATTGGAGCGATATATATTATTACTTCATCCACAATTCCCACCATGGGTTGGGACGTCTCCTGATTTAAATCCAGACGATCCCGGTGACATTTTAAGAACTGCGACAACAAAACTGAAGCAGGAGAAAAAGGCGGTTACAGCCTCCTCAGAATGGCAAGGACCGTACCACAATATATGGGCAGGGGTGCTTAATGCTCCGGTTCCGGTTGCGGTTGCGGAGGCGGAATCGCTTGCTGAAATTCAAGCAATCGAAGCCGAGATCGCGGCATTAGAAGGAGCATTAGAAGTAGGAGGAGAAGAGGCGGAGGCGGAATCGCTTGCTGAAATTCAAGCAATCGAAGCCGAGATCGCGGCATTAGAAGCAGAAGTAGCGGCAGAAGCAGCAGAAGAAGCAGGAGCATACGTGAAGGCTTATGAGCCTCCGCAACCGGAACCGGAACCGGAACCGGAACCGGAACATCTTGTACCTAGCAATCAAAGACAGAGTCATCCTTTAGTAGAATTGTCGTCATTACGAATGGATAGGTGGCGACAAGAGATGGGAAAGCAGGCAGCAATGCAGGAAGCAAGTGACAGAAAAGTGGCAGAAGAGTTGGCCGCGAAATCCGGCTACACTGGATCATCAACACGTAGCCGTGGCGGTGGTCGTAGAAGACGTCGCGGTGTCCATACTAAACGTAAATCTAAAAAGCGTACGTCTAAACGGCGTAGACCTAAAAAGCGTAAATCTAAAAAACGCACGAAATAATGCGTAATTCAGTTTAAGTTTAAAAATATGATAAACATTATTGTATCATTTAAGATGTCTTTTGAAACGATAACAACAAAGTTATTAGATTCAATGAAAAAAGAACTTAGGAAGGAAGAACATATAAATACAATCAATAATGATATCATCAAACCTATCGTTGATAAAGTCTTGGAACAATTATATCCTTATTTCATGGGAGCCTCAATGATAATTACATTCATTGTAATATCTGTATTTGTTATCCTATGCCTGAATGTTAAGATTTGTTATTTTTAACGACGTTTACTTTTCTTAGATCGGCGTTTAGTAGATTTTCTTGTCTTTTTACGTCTTCTGGATCTGCGTTTCTTACGACCTCCACCTGAGCCTTGAGTATTTGCTTTTTGTAATTTCTTTTTGCAATCTTCATCTGCGATCTCCGCAGTAATTCGGTCTCTGTTCACTTGCCTCTTTTCTTCCATGCACCGCTGTAATTTTAATTCACCCAACGCCTGTAACTTCTTTGCCTCATTAATGCTGACCTCCCAAAACTTTCTGTAATATTCCGCAGCAGCAGTCAATTCTACACCTTTAGTATTACACGCAGCCATCTTCTCAGTCAATTCGGTCACCTTCGCATCCAATTCGGTCACCTTCGCATACAATTGTTCCTCCACATCACTGCGTTGCCGTCGTTGGACCATTTTTTCTGCTATAAAAGCGTCCATATATAATACTAATAAATAAATTTGATTTCAATAATTAATTTGTTTGGTAAATCAAAATATGGATCAAAAGATCGTTCAGTGGGTTCAGTGTGATAATCAGATCAAAGAATACAATGATAAAATGAAAGAGAAGCTAAAACCGCTCAAAGAGATGAAAGATAAGATTGAACAAGAAATTATTGTTGAGTTAGATGTTCCGAATGCAGAAAAATCAGATTTACCAACGTTTAATATTCAGACTTTGAATGCCAGTATTAAACCGCATGTCAATAATTCATATGAGGGATTAACGAATAAATTCCTGACCGAATGCTTCAGTGATTATTTCAAATCAGAAGAAGAAGCCAAGAAATTACTCTTATTCATCAAGGATAGGAGGAAAGTTGAAAAGAAATTTTCATTGAAGCGAGATATCCTAATGATTAAATAAATTTAAAATGTAATGTTTTCACGTCTAAATTATGATTAATTAATGATCTATCATTTAAGAATAATTGATTCTTTCTTAAAAGATCAAATAATAATTTATGATCTTTTTTATCTACTTTATTTTTTTGAATCGATAGAATATATTCATATAAATTATGAAATCCTTTCACAAAAACCTTCCAAAAACCAGGATATGATCTATCTTTTACAGATTTTCCATTTTCCATTCTATCACAATCGGTTTTTATAATCATAGTATCACTTAATATCATTTCTTTACAATGAATATCATTCCATAATGGATTTGAATTATATTTATGATTAATACGACTTGTAAATAAGAATTTAATTTTATCTTTTTCTAATTTTGTGGTAAAATCTATAAAATTATGTTTCGGATTTAATTTCATTCGTTTGAAGTATTTATATAAACTTTCTGAAAAATTATCTAGTTTGACATATAGACGATATTTTGGCGAATACTTCTTTTTTGTAAGTTTTTTAGATTTTCTCTTTTTAGTTTTCATATAGTAATAGTAATATATTAAACTATCGGATAACTAGGTTCCATAGCTATCCCACATAATCCTCTGGTATCGTCGGTATCTCTAAGAACCCTTATATAACCATTCTCGCCCCAATGAGAACCCCATGAATTTTTTATGATCCAATATTTCATATCATAGTCTTCATCGTAACCATATCCCACGAGTAGAACACCGTGATCCAATTGATAACCACACGCTAAATCATTATAAATACCCGATTGATACATTTGAAATGATCTTTTATTAGCTTGTATTGCGACGGATACAGGTTGCTGGGAAACGGCATTCTTTAATAATTTTTCATTATTCTGATAAACATCTGAATAATTACTAATATGAACGACTGGTTCACACTGATTGATTGTACAATTACTATTATTCGCGATGTAAGGATAGGATAAGTTAGTACAGAGACCATTATTCATGATGTACTTAAACGCGAGATCCATAGATCCACCCTGACAACCATGATTAAGCGAAGAGCAATCAATTAATTCTTGTTCAGACAGATTATATAACATATTATGTTTGATAGCCCATGCTGATTCGGTGGCACCGACTGAGGAGAATGCCCAGCAGGATCCACAGGATAATTGATTTTTCACCGAAGAAACTTTATGTTCATCTCTCCAATCGACAGAATCTTTATCTGTAATCGGTATATCATGATAATTAGATGAATTATGAATTGAATAATGATTGGTATGATTGGTAAATTCATCGACGTAGCTTGTATTGATGAATTGATTTTCCGTAACAAGATAGGAATGATTTCCTGAATTATGTTCTTTGATAAAATCTAAATTATTCAATGCAAATGCTCCTAGAAAGATATTCTTAATCAATGATATCATTTATTAATGATAATAAATTATTTTAAATCTAATCATTTAGTAGATGAAAGAGTATATTGTAAGGAAAATTAAATCCAAACGCAAAGATAAATATACTTATGAATACTTTGATAAGCGTGATTGTAAGATTGACCAATCAATCATAAAAAATTGTTTAGAAGGATTTTATATCCCTCCAGCTTACAAAGATGTAAAAATTAATCTGAATAAAAAAGATAAAGTTTTAGCGATTGGTTATGATGAGAAAGATAGACCTCAGTATATTTATAATAAGAAGTTCACAGAAAAGAATAGTAAAAAGAAATTCATGAAAATGATAGAATTTGGCGAATCATATCAAAAGATAATGAATGCCGTGAAAAAAGATATCTATTCTGAAGGCGATACAAAAGAGAAACAAATCGCTTCGGCTTTAATGTTAGTCGTTGAGTGTGGAATAAGAATCGGTTCAGAAAAATATCGCGATGAAAATAAATCCTTCGGAGCGACTACTCTGGAACCACGTCATATTAAAATCAATGGGTCTACCGTGACTCTTGATTTTATAGGTAAAAAAGGAGTTCAAAATACCGGTAAAGTTCGGTCTAAGAGATTAAGCCGAAACCTCCGGATTAAGAAAAGAACACTTAAGAAAGATGAGCCCATTTTTACCTATCGTCAAGGATCTAAATGGTATACTCTGAAATCTACTGATGTGAATAAATATCTCAAGAAATTCGGAAATTTTAGCAGCAAGAATTTTAGGACATGGGTCGCGAATCTAAGTTTTATCACCGAAATACTCAAATGTGATGATCCTGAAAATGATACGAAACGTAAGAAAAATATTAATGAGGCTTTACAAAAAACAGCACATAAATTGAACAACACATCATCAGTCTGTAGAACCAATTATATAGATCCATTCTTAATTAATCTCTATTTGAATGATACCAAGAGATTTATCGGAACATTTAAACATACATCGTCAAAAGATGAAGTCTCCGAAAAATATATTCAACTTCTACGGAGTAAGTAACTTAACTTTATACTTTCCTTTTTCATTCCTTGTTCGTGTTCCAACGACCTTTTCGCAGAGTTTATCATCATTGAACTCGTATAACTGCTGAGGATTTTCTTTCTCATAGACAAAATACTTAATACCCTTTGATGTAATCTTCAAGAGCTTCCCCTTATCAGGCTCCTTATCAGGTTCTGGTTCAGGCTCGGGTTCAGGTTCTACCGGAGCCTGGGCCTGGTATTCGGCTTCAAGCTGTTCAACTGGGACTCCTAGAAGAAACTTATGAAGAGGTGTCTTTATAATAAATCCTTCATCTTCATCTTCATCCTTGACTGATCCGTGAGGCGATGGTTCAGATTCAGTGGGTCCCGAATAAATAAAATTAGGATTTTCTTCTTCTGTTACTGGATCAACAGGAGTGTCTGTAACTTGGACATCAGATTGATTATCTTCTTTTGCTTGAACTGTTTCCAAAACTGTCTCAATTTTCTTATCTTTATTCTTGTGATGGTTTAGTAAGCTATTCAGTCTATCAATTTCTCTACCCTTCTCAGAAATTTCTTTGGCTTGAATTCGTAGCATATCAAACTTATTATCTTCTTTTTCATCTTCTTCAACTATTTCAAATTTACTTTGTAGATCATTAATCATAACTTCATATTCATGAACGGTTTTCTTTAATGATCTAACTTCATTATCTTTCTCTACATTAGATTCTTCTAGAGAACGAATCGTCGTGATCATCATTCTCATTTCAAGATTTGATTCACATTTGGATTGAATTTTAGTTTCATTCATCCGATTGTATTCATTAAAAATATCATTTAGTAAATCTTGGATTTGATTTTTCTTGTCACAAATATCCATTCTACAACTACTCAATTAATCAATTATCACTTTAAATAAATTTCTAATTACAATTATAGATCCCGAATGATAAATGATTTACAAGGTTATATAGGGAGAAATCAGGGCGCTACAGGAGGCTCTCAGGATATTTATACAGGAGGCTCTCAGGGCGCTACAGGAGGCTCTCAGGATATTTATACAGGGGGAAATCAGGGCGCTACAGGAGGCTCTCAGGATATTTATACAGGGGGAAATCAGGGCACTATAGGGGGCTCTCATGGCGCTATAGGGGGCTCTCATGGCGCTATAGGGGGCTCTCATGGTGCTATAGGAGGCTCTCAGGGTGGTGCTCGGAAGAAGATGTTTAAAAGTAATCATTGCTCACCGGGTAAAAATGATGTTGAGGGATCTTGTTTAGATGACGATATAGTCATTAAAGTAGCCACGGCATTAAATAAGCTATGTAAGAAAAACAATAAGAAAAAATTAAATGAGATTGATTTATCAAGATCACCCGAAGATATTCACGGTGATGTTTGTGAAGAAATCGCAAAAATTTCTAAATGTTCATCAGAAGCCTGTTGGCAAAAAATTAAATCATTGATGGATGAATTAGGATCAGATAAAGAAGAATTTAAAGATAGTTTCAAACCACAGATGCCCAAAAAATGGGTCAAAGATTATAATGAATGGTTATCAACATTTGAGATAGAAGATTGTTTAGAGCAACACATGGAAGCCGATGATAATTTTTATTTCTATGGTGCTGTTCCGATAGATTTTAAGAAATGCTCCGTGAGTAATTTATGTAGTTTTGATATGAAAAAACATCTAGACAAAGGACAATCAAAAATTGGTATTGTCTTCAATACCGATCCGAGTACAAAAGATGGTCAGCACTGGATATCTTTGTACATGGATTTGGGAAAACATAATAGTGATAATAATGCTATTTATTATTTTGATTCGTTCGGTAGAAAACCACCCAAGCAGATCAAAGAATTAATTGATAAAGCGAAGAAGCAGGGATCAAAACTAGATTGTGAGCCTCAATATTTTTATAATGATCACTCCTATCAGAGAGCCAACGCACAATGCGGTATGTATGCGATTCATTTTATCAAAAAGATGTTAGAAGGATTATCATTTGAAGCATATTTAAGAGAACCATTGAGCGATAAATTAATGAGAGATTTAAGAAGTGATTATTTCATTAAATTGTAATTTGAATAATTTTAATTATTTAAGATAGAGAAATCTGATAAACTATATAGTAAATATTAAATTCTAAATAATCTCTTCTTCTACTATTTCATATTTAAAGTTAGGATTTTCTGGATCCTTTATCATTCTATCCCACCCCGGAACTTCATAATCATTCATAACAGTAGGATGGTCATTAGGGACATAGACTATAGTTATTTCATGATCATTATCTAATTTAACATCTAGCCAAAAATAACTATAGTCTATATCATATATATCAACTAAGTCATATGCCCTCATTATGTTAATAGTTTGAACATTTGCCGTATATGATTGCACTCCTTGTGGCGAAAGGGCCTCATCCTCTGTAATTCTCCTTAGTTTATATCTATATGTATCACCCTTTTTAATATAAAAAAATGCTGGATATATAGTTTCGGGATGATTACTACTTAATTCATCTATAATTCTTTCTCCTATTGGCAAAAGTTCCAGTCCTTTTATATATAGTTTGTATGCATTTTCAAAACTAGGATAACTTAATTTTATCATCACAGCCTTAAACCATTCGGTATATTTTAATGCTTTATCCCATAAAGATTTTTTTAAACCTACTCTTTGATAATCTACATAGTTAATTTCTTTTCTACACATCGGACAGATATTAGTTCGCTTCATTGATTCTCTAATACAATCCTTATGAAAAGCGTGCTGACAATCAGTTAATATAAATTTACCTTTATCTTTATCATATGATTCTAAACAAATAGAACATTCAGTATTTGTATCACTAAATTGTGTTTGTGTTTTCCAAGGAAATAAGTATGACCATATCATGTTTTCTCCGGATTCAGGTTCGGGTTCAGGTTCGGGTTCAGGTTCGGGTTCAGGTTCGGGTTCAGGTTCGGGTTCAGGTGGGGGTGGATCAATTGGTGTCAATGGAACTATCGGTGTAGATTGATGTTTCATTTTAGCTTTAGTTATTGATTTTCTGCGGGTTATTGATTTTCTGCGGGTTCTCTTTTTCTTATTTCTACTTGATTTTTTATTATGTTTTCTCCCACGATTAAATTTATTCCGTTTATTTTTTGATATTCTATTTGATTTTTTTCTCATATATAATTAAATATAAATATTTAATTTTAAAATAAAATTATATATATACGATGTTTAATTACTTTTTCGACACACGTGAGTATACAGAAATATTACAATATCTATCTTTATTCTTATTATTTGTAATAGGGACAATGGTATATTATGTGTCTGCCAATACAAATAAAATGAATCAAGATATTAAAGATGATATTGCTAATTTAGATTTAGAATGTCCCAAGTGCCCAGAACATCCAGGAATACCAGCTTGTCCTAAATGTCCCGATTTAACGTGTGATACCGATGGCAAATGTCCAGATTGTCCTGCGAATCCCGTATGCCCGACCTTACCTGAAGTTAATTGTCCTAATGTTGAAGATATTGTTTCGGGTATTTTCCCTGGTAGAAACCCGGGTATTACAAGTGGTGGTAAATATTTCGATATTAAAGCAAGTGAAAGTTATGAATTAATGCCAGATTATGATTTCTATAGCCCGGTTGAAGCTTTTCCAAGCGATTCTATCTTATCAGTACCCGACTCATTAATGAAAGAAAATATTGATGTACCGCCAACACAAATTGATAATTCAATCAATAATAATAATATTAATACCTCTACAGATGTTTCTTTATCCAGAATGAATATGTCTGGTAGTGGTGAAAATACAGGGCCTAGTAGCATTACTCAAAGACCTACCTCGTTATCAGCAAATGATTCAGCAAATGATTCAGCAAATCCATAAATATTATCTAGATTAGATTAAATGTATAAATTATTATTGTCATTATTATTGATATTAATAGTGATAACCATTTTACTATCAGTATTATTTTTCTCGGTCAAGCCTCCCGGAAAAGAGTGTGATAAAGTAACAGATAAAGATACTTGTATTGCCGCTGGATATATATGTAAGACTGATATTGAGAAAGAGAGCGATGAGTGCGGTACATGTTCTACATCAAATCTGTTAGAGAATGAATGTGAAGATAATGATAGTATATGGACATCAAATATGTCCTCTTGTTACTGGGTAACACCCGATCCACCCGATATTAATAACCCGCCCCCCGAAAGATGTGTCTACGATCTAAACAAATGTAATGAGGTAGATTGTAATGATTTCTCTCCAACAAATCTATTTAGTGATTGTTGTGTTGTTAATGATTGGAAGAAATTTCTGGATCAAATAACAATGAAACGAAGAAAAGAAGGAAATATCACAGAAGATGGTAAAGTAGGCTCAGGGGGACGCAGTGGAGATCTCGAGATAGAATATGATCTTAAGAGAGCTTCTAGCGAAGAACTACATAGAAGAAATGAATTAGATCGGGGTTTATATGAATAGGTCCACTTTTAAAATATTTAATAATTATATATATGAAATTTATTTCATTTGGTTGTTGGAATAAAGGTGATCCTGATAATCCAAACTTACCCTTATTCTGGTTATATAAAAAACTAGAAGAAATAATTAAAGATCAGAAAATTGATTTTATCATGATAACTGGTGATAATTATTATTATCATCATAAAGATGAAAAATATGACAGAACTGAAAAACAATTACGAAATATTGATTTATCTTTTAAAAATAAAGTTGGTGGTGGCTCTGATAATTGTAATAAAGCCGATTTAAAAGCTTCTTTTCTTAAATTAAATCAATTGGATGTTCCTATTATTATGTGTGCGGGGAATCACGAATATAAGAAACATAAAATGATAACATCTGGTATCGGGGATGAAGAATCACCTGTCATAGAAGAACCATCGGAACCATCGGAACCATCGGAACCATCGGAACCATCGGAACCATCGGAACCATCGGAACCATCGGAACCATCGGAACCATCGGAACCATCGGAACCATCGGAACCATCGGAACCATCGGAACCATCGGAACCCGTTAACAAGAAGGTTAATCTTCTTAAGATAGAAAAAGAATTAATAGAAAAGAAAAAAGATAATCATTTCATAATTGAGGGTGAATTCAATACTGTAATTAAACAAGAAAAGTCAGATATATTATTTTATATAATAGACACTACTAAACCAGACGATTATCCAGCTATTGAAATACCAAAAGAGAAAAATAAATTATATATTTTTGGTCATGTACCACTATTATCTTTAAAACATGTAAATAAGAAAGAAAGAATAAAAGGAGGAAAAATAAAAAAAGCAGAAAGAGATGAATGGCAATGTCTATCAAAACTCCTCCAATGGTTTAATGATCTTGAACTCCCTAAAGACTTGGAGATACATTATATATGTGCCGATACACATAATTATCAGGAAATAGATATTACTTTATCTAACGACAGAATAATACATCAGATCGTTGTTGGATCCGGTGGGACATTCGATATGGATCTGTTCGGCGAACGTAAACAAATAACCAATAAAAATAAGAATGAATATGAATTCATACCGTGTAAAAATGAAAAATTAGATAGTTTGGTTGAAAATGTTCGCATATTAGCCCTGACTGGTATACATGGAGTCTGTTTATTTGATACGGATAAAGGAGAGAATCGGTTTATTCCTTTTTTTAATGCAGAATTAGGATTACCTATTCAATTAAGTAATGCACAAGGGAAAAAAACAAAGAAGAAAAAGAAAAAGAAAAAGAAAAAGAAAAAGAAAAAGAAAACCAGAAAGAAATCAAAATAATTTGTTTAAAGAGTTAAATTATAAATTTAGTAATCTTAATTATGTCTTTATATGACATGTATTTTTCCAAGAAAAATAAAAACTACATGTTTGATATGTTGTCCCAAATCATCTATGAAGAAACTAGTATTCAGATAAAAGATTCTCAAAAATATATGGATTTATACCGATTACATTATCCTAGTATTTTTGAATCTGTGATGACCGATGAAATATCCGTTTTAAACAAGGAGATCATTAATAGGATTGGTAATCTGATCCTGAAAGATATGAATGAAAAACCTACAGTAACATCAGCCATACCTACTAAAGAGACAATGAAACCTTCTGTAACCGAGAAAAAGAGAAAATCTCTTTCATTATATTCAAGTCAGAGGCTAAAGGAATCATTTAATCGGTATAAGTTTTCTTTATCGGTGAATTTCACGGAATTCCAGCCTATGACTATTACTTTACTCAGAGAACAAAATTCATTATTCAGTAATCCGAATATCAATATCTTATTCAATGATACAGAGAATCTGTTATTTAAGTTAAAAGATATAATTAAACTCGGTCCCAATGAATATTATACTTATGAATGTGTAACCGAAGATAAAATTCAATGTAATGATTCATTAAAAATTCAAATTAGAAATTATTTAATGAATGATCCCTTACAAGAATCTGATTTATATCAGATAAAGCAGATCAAAAGAATCATATATGAAAATCAAAAATATCTTTGTTTACAAATAGAAAATCATGATATTATAGAAGGAGAAGAATTAGGATTATTATCCGATGATAAGATTGAAACAAGCCTCTTTGTTAAAAAAGTCTTTCAGAATTATCTGTTAACAAATAAAGAAGAAATAGATCTTACTAAAGAATACAGTTGTTTACAGATGAATAAAAATATTACGATTACGATTTTATCTGATTTTAAATAATATTCACGTGATTATTTAATATATTATATTTAATATAATGCCCCGTCACCCCGAACCTGAGCCAGAGCCCGAACCTGAGCCGGAACCTCAGCCGGAACCTGAGCCGGAACCTGAGCCGGAACCTGAGCCCGATGAAGCTAATTATAGGTCAGCCACATTAGACTATATGTTAGGAGCGGCAATGTACGCCATGCAAGCTACTGGAGATGCTGCCCAAGCCGCGGCTCATACAGTTATACTATATACCACAGAAGCTGTAGGGGGTGCCACCAACGCCGCCACCGACACCGCCAACGCTACCATCCAGCAGGCTAAAGATAGATACATTATAGCTATCCAAACGTTAAAAGGTGCCGCGTCAAATGCCGCGCAAGCTGTCCAAGCCGCAGCCGTGGCAAAAGCTGAGGCTGCCCAAGCCGCGACCGCACAGGCTGTCTCAGATGCCGCAACAGCTACCAGAGATGCGGCCGCACAGGCTGTCTCAGATGCCGCAACAGCTACCAGAGATGCGGCTACACGAGCTGTCTCAGATGTCGCGACAGCTACCAGAGATGCGGCCGCACAGGCTGCCTCAGATGCCCAAGCTATGGCCATGGCAAAAGCCACGCTAGCCGCCAATACAGCTTATGAGGCTGCGAAAGCGGTCACACAGGCTGCCAAAAAATACCTGCAGACAGTCGCATCTTCTGGACAAGAAAAAGCTACAATTATAGCAGCAGAAATGGCAGTAAAGACCGCTGAAGCAGCGGAGATGGCAGCAGCGGAGGCAAGTCGGGTAGCCCAGGAGGCCTATTCAAGTTTGCCCGGTGTTGAGGGAATATCGGGCGACGATTTTTCAACTGTCTTAAACATAATTGGCGATATGGGTGGCGGTCTAATGCGCAAAGGGGGAGGTGGATCTATTCGCCGTAAAAGACGTAAAACTCTCAGAAGGTCTAAAAGACTCAGGACTAAAAAGAATGTTACTAAGAAACGTGCATCTAAGAAAAGCACGTCTAAGAAACGTAAATATAAAAGAAGAAAGACTCATAAGAGACGTTAGTCTTTGATATATAATTCACCTTTATAAATCACTCTCGGCTTAATATTATCAATCTTGTAATTATCTTGGACGTATATTTGATAAGGATAAATTCTCTGAATACATTTATCAGGTAAAATACTATCGGTACCCATGTAATAGAAAGTATCATTCACATTATATTTTAATTTGTATCCTTTTAATGAATCTCTTAAGATTACTTTGTCTAAAGGAGGGAATTTATCAACAGATATATATTCATCGATAATATTATCATCTAAGGTATAAATTTCTTGATAAACCGAGAATTCTTTTCCCAGCGAGGAATTATAGTGATGATCTTTAGATACATAATTTAAGATCATCATTGTATCGATATAAACATCACATAATCTTCTACCCTTCTCTCGTATGTATCTGATATCTGGTTTTTCCGATCCTTCCGATCCTTCCGATGAGGCATATTCATAGTAAATATAGAGATTATTCCCTTGATCATTTGATGCCGATATAACATATACATTCGGTTTAATGTGATATAGATATTTAGCTTTCAATTGAACGACATCAATATTTTCAAGTGTTCTTGCCGATATTCCGGGGAAATATGCGATTTCACCAGATAATCTATCTGAAAATCGGATACATTTATCATTTAATTCGGGATCATCGCGTGTATGTTGGATACAATCTAAGGCTGATTCTTTAATCACAGAATTAATCGCGAGGGATACTCTATATTTACGTTCCATAATCTCAAACAGATGATTATCAGCTGTTTCTCCACCTGAATCTACATTAATTCTTATGATTGAATCTAATATTTCTTTGAATTCTCTATTCTCGGATTTACTTAATTCGCTTTTTATTTTATCATCTGTAAACTCTGGGATTATCCAAGTCTTATGAGGATCATTTTTCAAGGATTGATAAGCATCTTCTAAATTCATTCCCTTCGGTAAAACACTCAGATATAAATATTGCTCAACATTTCTCTCTTCTTTTGGTAAATCTACGTGTGATTTCATACGAACAGCCCTACCTAAAACTTGATCAATTCTTACATAATTCCAGAAAGGTTCTAAAATATGAACTTGTCTTACACAGGTTAAGGATATACCTTCGGCACCCGCGGAAGAAATAATCATAATCTGAATATATTCGCCATATTTATTCTTTTCATCATTGAAATGATCTTTATTAATACTTCTTTCTTCGCCACCTTCCGAGCCTGTAATAAATGTATATCTTTTTCCCTTCTCTGTTTGAGGATCTTTATGATCAAACTTCGTATATCCATTACTCTTTAGGACTAACTCAAAGGCTTCTGAACCACCATCAGATCTAAAATCGCTGTAGAATAATATCTTGCCCGTAGGTATCTTACTTATAGTTCCATTTTCATCATTTTCTGTAGTACTTTTTTTCGTAAATTTATTAATGTTATTCATTATCTCAAACATCTTTGGTGATAAATTTTTGAGATCATTCGTTAATCCGAGACTATTATCATCAATAATTTTTTGAAAGCTCCGAGTTTTTAATGATTCAATTTCATCACCATTATCGGCTGTTTTCTTTGTTGTCCTGAAATCATCGTCAACGTAGACTATATTACAAGATTGTCTTGTTCTCATATGATAATGAAAAGGCGATTCTTCATCATAATTTCTCATTCTAGCTAAAGCGTCGATAGATTTTTCTTTTTGCCACATTTCAATATATTTCTCAAACTGTGTTTGGCTCATCATACACGGGACAACATTCAATTGTTGAACGATCTTATGATTTTTTAAAGTTTCATCTATTAATTCAGGTTCTTTTGTAACGGGCATATCTACAATTGACGAACGATCAATGGGATAATAAGAAGTTAGTCCCATTAGCATTCTCTTTAATAAGATTATTTTCTTTTCAGGTATCTCAGAGCCGCTCTCAAAGAAATATCTTAGAAAATTGTCATTATCGGTCATATCAATTAATTTGTTATCCTCATCTAGAATTTCAAACAATGTCTGTCTCTTATTAAATGTTATCTCTACTTCTTTATCATAGACAACAGGTGTACCCTTGAGAAGACTATTTTTACCACGAGAAGATAATTCATCATAAGTTTCTTTTGAAGGTATAATTTCATCTTTCTTGAACAATTGATGTAATCCCTTGTAAATTTCATTCATGAATTCATCAAAAGATCTAAATCCTTCTTTTTTACTCTGAATTGTATAGATGATATTATTTTTATCGTCAGGATTCATGATTGATTCATAGTTTGTTCTTTCTTGAATAAATGAAATCACTACTTTCCCTTGTATTCGTTCAACATAAAATAATTCAATTAGAGAGGATTTATTTTCATAGAAAATATGATTACATTTCTTTGTTATCATATCAGTATCCATATCCGACTTAATCGTAAATGAATAAATCTTAATACGCCCTTTTAACATATTGTAGAGAATAGCAATCTCGGCTGGTTTATTAATAATGGGAGTCCCTGATAGAAAGACTAACTTAACATTCTCGGCATTAACGATCCATTCATAAAAAACCTTTGATGGTCCCGAATTATTTAATATCTCTCTTACAAAATTATGAACCTCATCTATAATTACACATTCACCATAAAAAGGTGACTCAACATTAAAGTTTTTACGATTGAATTTTAATCTTTTTTCTAAATCTTTGACGATCAAATCATTATTTGTTTTTACTGTTTTGATATCGGTTTCATCCAGTAAATGAATATCTTCATCTTCTTCTTCATCTGAACCCTGGAATTCCTTGATTGAAGAACGTTTCACTTTAGGGAATGGATTGTAATGAATAAAATTATATTTTGTCCTCAATAAATAAAATATTTCCTTTGTTAAAAAAACCCTCTCAATTTCAGATAAATCATCATAACCCTTACCTTCCTTATCGGGTACAAATAAACCACGAATTTGTTTTGCCTTTTTTTTATCAGAATCTTCGTTACATTCTCTAACCGTAGCACTCTGAATCTTTCTTAAGACTTTCCCATCTAATTTATATTTTTCCTTAAATTCTTCATCAATCTCCGATAATTTAACAAATTTCCATTTACCCTTAATATTTATTTCTTCACCCCAGCCCATTTTACCCTTAATTGGATCGCCCATAATCTCACCGATAAAATTACTCTCTAAGCTCGCAGGTAACAAAGTATTAATTCTCATCTGACCAGATAATCCCTCTGCCAAAGAAATCGCTGTGGCAGTTTTCCCAGTACCTAACCCATGATAAACAAGTAATCCACGATAAGGAGTATCCAATGCTAAATATTTCTGAACTAGGACCTGATAAATCTTAAGAGAAGAATTTTTTTCTAAATCTTTTAATTTTTCATAAAAAAATTCATTAACCCACTTTACATAAGCTTTGCGATGCTGAGAGATTGTATGCTCGGTCATTTCATCACTTTGAATAATTTCAGCACTAGGATCTGATTCATCATCAGATGATGAATCATCTGATTCTTTATCATCTTCTTTATCATCTTCTTTATCATCTTCTTTATCATCTTCTTTATCATCGCCAGATTCTTCTACTATACGGCGCGGATCATTTTCCCATTCGGTACCCCCTAGTCCTTCGGTTGTATGTTCAAAATCTGGTTCGGGTTCGAATGACATTAATTATATATTATCGTATCATTAAAATTATTCAGAAATAACACAGAATTTAATTAAAGCTCGCCTAGAAGCATCTTGTTCGGATTTCTTTTTACTGATACCCTTCCCTGTCTCAATATATTCATCTTCTTTATAAATTTTACAGAGATATATATTTTCTCCCTCTATCTTTTCACTCCGATATGTCGGATATACTTTGTAATTATGTTGAAAATATCTTAAGATTTGATCTTTATAATTATTATCTCTTAAGATTGTATCCGAAAAATCAACATATTTTTCGATGGTAGCAATGATAAATTTTTCAACTAATTTGAAATCGTCCGTATCGCGATACAAAGCCCCGATAAAAGCTTCAAAGGTGTCTTCTAAAATATTAATAGTATTTCTTCCATCACGTGATTCATCAATATACTTTGAGATGATCATATATTTATCTAATCCTAAACACTTGGATAAATATGCGAGCTGTTCGCCACATACAAATCTTATCTTAAGTTTTGTTAAGAATCCTTCTTCTTTCTTATGCAAAATGAAAAATCGTTGATACAAATAATTTGCAATGATATTCCCCAAGAATGAATCACCTATAAATTCTAATGTTTCCCTGGCGACGGCATAGGAAATCTTGAATAATGGTAGTGTATCATCGGGTTTAACATATTCTTCATAATCTTTCATCTTACAATAAGATTTATGAACAAATGCTCTCTGATACAAATCTAAATTATTTATTTGAATATTTTGAATATTAAGGTTATTCAAAATATTCAAAATATCTTTTTCTGTGAGTAAAACATTCTTAGGATTATAAGGATCGGACTTAAATTTATTATCTTCCATTATTTAATACTTCATATTAAAGTTTTTAAATAATTATCAAATTTATCTTTACTTTGCTTCCTTTCAGCACCAACTGATATAATTATCTATTAAGCCGTGGCGCAGTTTTCACCGACCTCTAACGGTCTGCGAGGAAGATCCGGATTAATCGTGGTATTCATCCACGGACTTACATTGACCTGCGGATTCGGAGGCTCCGATCTTAATTGTTGGTTGGCGTTTCTTAAACTCTGACCGACGGTATTAACACCGACATGATAAGAAGCATCAAGCATATTGACACCCTGAAGAATACCTTCGCCGACCGGCTTAGCAATATTGAATTCCTGAATTGCCTTATTTTCGTCGGTCGGAAGTAAATCTTGCGGCGTCAGCTTCTGCTGAGGATAGCAAGTAGACGGAGTTCTACCCAAGCCAGTGACGGCCTGCTGAACTTCATTCTGACCTGCTTCCGAAGCCGAAATCTGACCATTTGAGAAGTCGCCCATTTCAAAACCCTCTAAACCACACATGTTCAAGATCTTAGATAAGTATCCCGTACACTGAAGGACAATTAATAAGAGAACGAAAATACATATATTTTGATTATCATTACACCAATCCATTAAATCAAAACCCATTTTTATATATATAGAAATAAAAAAAAATTTAAGAGAAATTACTAATTCAACTGGTTTACTAATTCAACTGGGCTAGTTTATTTTTAAGGTTTTTTATATTACTTTCTTGTTCACTTAATAATTTTCTGGAATTTTCTAATTCAAGTTGAATTTCACCTCTTTCCTTTTCTTTATCCCGAATACTTTCTAAAAATTCATTGTCTAACATTAAATCTTTTTCTAATTCTTTTAATTCTATTTCTTCTTCTTCGGCGTCATTGAAGGCGTATGATTCTAAGATCGTAAATTTATTATCACCCTCCAAAAAGACTTTAATTTGGGAAATATAAATATCACAATAGTAATGTTGTTTCAAAAATTTTAGACCCTTCAAATGTAAAATGCAAACAATTTCGGTTCCCTCTTTCAATTGAGCCAGATCAACACAAGTCTTTTTTTGATCATAGATTTGACACTGAATATTTCCTTTACTTATCGGAACTTTAAATGAAAATACTGGCTTACTATCTTTTTTAACAGGCTTATTTGATCTCTTATACATATTATCAATAACTTCTAAGGGAATATCTTTTCCAAACCATTCAGTATTATTTTCAAAGGTTTTCTTCACATTTAATTCATCAAAATTTACAAATGTATCATAAAATGAAAAATCATTATTCAGAGGCTCCATCTCTAAATTATTATTTTTACTATCATTGATTTCAAAGCCATTTTTCTTACATATCATTTTAGGGGACTGTAAATAAAATGGATTATTATCATAATCAATCGCTGAATAATAAATCAAACCTTGCTTCTCGGGCTTCTTATAATTAATTTTTTTTAAATCCAATTCGGTATGTCTCAAAGTACTCATTATTCTAAAGATTAGAATAAATCTCTTATAGAGAAACGCATCTAGAATATCTAAACATCTTCTTCAATTAATTCATCATCGGTTACATTTATAATGTATTTATAACATAGAGAACTTCTTAATCTTTCTAATTCGGCTGTTCTGTCTGTTTCATTCATAGATTCATGAAATGTAATCGTTATCAATGATTTACTAAATGTATCTTGCATGTTACTCTGAAATACCCTTCGCTTTACTAAAGACATATTCATCTTAAATAAGTCATCATTTTCAATGAATTTTAAATCTTCCAATGATTTCACACCTAGCTCATCAAAATTACCATAAAATTCTTCGCAATCAATACCCTCTAAAAATTGATAAACCGGATTATGAATTGGATCATTGATTAAATCATTTGGATTTTCATATTCAAAATGTAATGTGATAGAAGAATTAGTTCTCCACAATTTACCCAAACATTCCATTGATTTGACATAACCTAATCCCCTACAAGAAGTATCATTTATCTGAATTACATTCATCCCTATTTCCAACTCATAATATTCCGACGCCACTGAACCTTTCATAATACTCTTAATGCTCAGTAATTCATTATTCATGGTAAAAACAATACCTAGAGGTCCGTCACCCTCAAACTCAATCATTTTTCTCCTAAGAATAGGTTTACCCACACTCGGTTTACCCACACTCGTCTTAATTTCTCCAATATCTTTTCTCTCTTTTACAGGTAATTCACAATAGACACTTTGTCTTCTTTTTCCACGATATAATTGATCGTCACTTGAAGATTGGGCCAAATCTTTATCCATCTCTGATTTAGATCCGAAGCTAAGTCTTCTCCTCATCTTTATTATTGATAGATGATATTTATTGATAGATGATATCTAATTATTAAATCAAATTTAAAACTATCTTAATCATATATGTAATGTGTTTCACCAATATCATCTCAATAATATTCTCTAAAATGAGAACAAAAGATGTCGATCAATATATCGTTGAAAAAAAATTAATCGGTTATGAATGTCTTATCTGCCTAGAAGAATATGATGAAGGACAACAGCTTACAGTCATAAAATGTGGTCACCTCTATCACAAACCTTGCCTAGATTCTTGGTTCATGAAGAAGAAGACATGTCCCTTATGTGATGAACAACTAAATATTTAATTAGTCATATTTTACAATTACTTGCCAAACCCACTCAGTTCCGCCATCGTACATCAAACCTCCAAGAGGTGACCATCCTTGATTAATTTTTAAATTAACCACTGATATTAAGCCTCGGGGAAATCCTTTCCCCGCTGCCTTAACTATATCATACGCAATGATGGTTTTATTTATAGACTCAGTAGTCCCTCCTCCACCTCCACCTATCTCAAGGGGGGGCATCGGTGATATTTTCGGGGTCAAATTAACTGATTCCATCAGGGTGTGATGTTTTGGCATTATTACTTGATTATGTATTACTAAATATTAAATCAAATTTAAACAATATGAATGACTTTACATTTCCATTTCATATAGAATTTATCATTCATTCGCCATATACGATCAACATATAAATCACACTCCATCTTCTGAAACTTATTAATTGAAAAGATATTGACACCAGAAGAATGATCTGAATATAAATCAGTTAAGAATTGATTATATTGAAAAGGTAGCTTCACACTTAAATTCGGCTCATAGATTTCTTTCTTATCATAGTAAATCTGTGAAACAAATCTATCAGCATCATCTCCATTTAATCCCAGATATTTCATCACCATAAATTCACAATTCTGAACAAACTCAAAGAATTGTTTCATATTCGGATCTTCTTCTAAATCAGTGAATTGTAAATTCATCTGAAAATTACAATTACCTTTCTTCTGAACACCGAATAAACATTTCATAACAGGAGTAGTCACACGTAACTGAGGATTCTTCATATATCCAACTGTAAGATATCCGAAACAAGGATGATCTTTATCTTCAAAATCACATTCCATGAATGTTTTATCAGATGATTTAGTAATACTCATATCTTCACAGTGATAACATTTAATTTTCAATCTATCGACGGATAATTTATCACTCGTTACATATTTACACTTGATTGGTTCAACAGACATTTATTTACTATAAGTAAAATATCTTTAATTTACTTCAAAAAACTTATATATATATATAATGAAAAGAACATATAAATCTAAAAATAAATTCAGGAGAAGAAATACCAAGAGAAGAAATACCAAGAGAAGAAATACCAAGAGAAGAAATACCAAGAGAAGAAATACCAAGAGAAGAAATACCAAGAGAAGAAATACCAAGAGAAGAAATAAAGCGATAAAGCGATTACAGGGAGGTACAAAGCGTGGCTCGGATAATAATAGCGGTCGTTGTCAGAAATGGATGTATTGTGACGAGAGTTGCGACGATTATCGTGTTTGTACACAGGATTCCGCTGGTAAACCGACAGGGTATGGCTGCTGCGAAGATGGATTTTAATTAAATTTATAAATATCGGTGAAGAGACCATTTTACTTTGTTCTCAAAATTAAAGATTTGATGAAATCCTTCTTCATCCGTAATCGTGTTTTTAGTGAATGGTCTCAATGTCTGACTACGATAAAGAGAACCAATTCGGGGTTCCAAATAACGACACTCGTGTAACGTTCCATTTAAGATTACGAAATCACACTTCTTTCCATTGTGATCATGAATCTCGGTCCGCGCCTTGGGATACCATCTTATTAAATATAAATTTGATATCGGTAAGTTATATTTAATGTATGCTCCACCAACTTTCACTGATCGTAAGAAATTCATATTTAAGTTTATCTACTTTATAATAGTTAATATGGATCAAATTTTAAATCCATTTGATAAGATCAATCCTTTTCAAATCAAACCTTCCGATTATCTTCAATTCAAAAAGTTAATCACAACAATCAAAGAAAAAGAATTATTAATTGAGATCGGTGGATTACTAGAAAAGAGATTAAGAGAACTCAATTAGATTAT
>Ga0315336_1002835_pt1 | contig 25020 bp, 28 predicted proteins | sample ASW5metaG_FD_204512 | JGI IMG/M metagenome (GOLD analysis project Ga0315336, IMG submission 204512) | Ammonia-oxidizing marine archaeal communities from Monterey Bay, California, United States - ASW #5 | ecosystem: Environmental > Aquatic > Marine > Intertidal zone | place: USA: California... | reverse complement strand
CTACGTGACTAAGCTTCATGGTGGACTCCTTCTCTCACTGTGACTGGTTCGTAACGCTTTCCAGTCTGGCACTTTAGATGCCGGTAAGGAGAGGAGGAGTCCATCCCATTGAAAGTGGCCGTTCGCGTCGAATTTAGGCTGCTCGATGTCCGGCGGCTCCCGCCTCGGTAACGGTCGTTCGTCGGCGAGCGGGCTAGATTCACTAAGTGCCGAACTTGTTTTTTTAAGACTCTTGGCTGCAGCTATTTATTAGGCGGTTGTCCCAGTTCGCTTGGAAATCTATATCGCGCTAGCGGTCAATCATAGATTCTCGCTTTTGCATGAAAAGTCCAATCAGTACTCCGGTTTTCAGATCGTAGACTGTTCAGATAATCTCGAAATTTAGGACTAGCTGGTACAAAGCCTGCGTCCCATATTCGCGTGAAGGCATCATATTGAACCATTCCAATTAACGTCGTCTCGTGAGCCGCCCACGCATCCTCAGGGAGGGACCCGTCGGCGTATTGGAGATACAACGCGTCTGTGGCGACGACGTGCTGAACGAACCAAGCGATAAGTCGCTCGCGCTCCTCGTCGTCGAGGTCTTGCGCATTCTCAAGGCCCCGCGCGAGAATCCCTGCCATATCTGGGCTTACCGCTAGCTGAATTCCTTCTTCGGACCAGTACCGGCCAGATTCGATTCGGGCGGCCGATCTTATTGCTTTCGTATTGGCGTCCATCGACTGGCGCGCATAACGTGTCTGCACGGCCAGATAGCCCAGAGTAGCTACCACCGCGATCGCGCCAACTATCTCCCCGATTGCCCCGATGGCATCCCAGTTCATTTTTCGACCTCCCGTTTTTGAGTCCGTCGGGCAGCATATCCGACGGGGTCCGCACTGCGAAGGTCGCTTAGTGGCCGTTCGCGTAGGTATTGGTCGCGAAGCCCAACGACCGCTTACAGGAGCCTAAGCCGACGTTCGTGGTGCACTGCAAAAGGCGGCAAGCGGTCACTCACTCGCACGAAAGAGTCGACAACTTGGAGTCGGCAACGGGATAGGACGCTACCGCTCTGCCTATGAGCGCGTTCTATAGGATAGATCGCTAAACGACGGAACCGAGTGCATTCATCCGAGCCTCGCTACATCGCGCGCGGTCAACTTAGCGTCAGGCAGCCCCGACCGCGATCAGACGAAATCATTGCGCGGTTAGACCACCGTCCAGGACCAGTTCTGAACCGTTTACCCAGCGAGCAGCCCCGGAGGCGAGATAGAGAACGGCGCAGGCCACGTCCTCGACTGTCCCGTAGCCCATTGGGTGAAGCGATTGTATCGCCTCCTGCGCAGAGGCAAGGTCTGGCGCGAGGCCGAGTTCGACGTAATCCTTGACGTAGTTGTCGCCCATCGCCGTTTCAACGATACCGGGGTGAATTGAATTTACGCGGATACCGGACTTCAGCGCGGCGCATTCGATGGCGGCGGCCTTGGTTAAAAGGCGCACTGCCCCTTTAGAACTGTGGTAGGCAATATGGGCCGCCGTTCCGATGATGCCGGTAACTGAAGACATATTGACGATGGCGCCGCCTTTGCCTGCTGGGCCGCCGGGAGACATCGCGCGTACGGCGTGCTTCATACCGAGGAAGACCCCGTTGACGTTCACATCCTGCACACGCTTGAAGTCTTCGAGTGTGCACTGCGAGACCAGCGCGGCTGTCTCGATCCCGGCGTTGTTGACGAGAATGTCATAACCGCCGAACAGTTGCGTCACGGCGGACGTGGTCGCTTCCCATTGCTCTTCGCTGGTGACGTCGTGTTCCAGGAATTCGGCGCGACCACCGCTTTCGCAAATGTCCGTCACTATTGATTTACCGGCGTCTTCAAGAACGTCCGTAACCAGTACTGCCGCACCACACCTCGCTAGCGCCTGGGCCACTGCCGCGCCGATACCGCGAGCACCTCCAGTGACCACCGCCACCCTGCCATCGACTCGAAAAGCTTTCTCGTAATCCATCATGCCTCTCCTCGTAGTGTGGGTAGGTAGCTGGACTATACAACCCCAACCAACGGACTTCAGCAGCTAGTCGCGCCCGGTCGAAATTAGAAATATGGCTCCATCTAGCAAACGAAATGACACCACACAATTCGCCCACTACTCCAGTTGCATCCCCGTCTAAATTTGTCACTCCGGCCAGCTAAAATCAGTGGGCAGCATATCTGCGAGCGGTCCGACGGTAGAGGTGAAGGTCGGTTCATGGCCGTTTTCCGCCCGCTTGAGATTTGTTGCCACCGTCGGCTTACGAGCCGTGAACCGTCATTTCGTTTCGCGCTGCGATATACGGAAGAGTACCCACAACGGTCATTAATGAATCGTTTCCATGTCCACGTTACCGTTCCCGATCTCGACAACGCAGCCCGTTTTTATTTGGCAATGTTCAAAACTGAACCAGTTTCTAGGGTCCATTTTCGAAAATCACTGACATTAGTTCATCGTAAGGCGGGTATTCGTCGATTGAGGCGTCAATTGCCGCCTGTAATTTCGGGATAAAGTTCGACCGACCGTACTCCCACCATGTCAGCCCGCCAAGCATGCCTAGTGTGGTACCTACATAACCCGCCCAGGCGACATATGTCGCATCGTCCATCAAACCTCTATCACGTGCTTCCAATACATCTTTGAACGACATTACAAACGCCATAAGGACGCCATCCAGTATTATCCGTTCGTCGACGCTCAGAGCACGAAAATCAAACATCCCTTCGCGAAATATTCGGGCGTTCTCAGCATTGGCCGATTTCCAATTTTGAAACGGGTTGGTCAGCGTGACGCTGTTCGTATGATATTGACTGCGTGCAAGTTCGGTACTCTGCCGGACTTGCACTGCCAGATAGAGTAGTGAGACGACAACCGCAGCTGCGCCAATGATTTCGCTTATATCTCCCGCCACGTCCCAGTTCATCTTCCAATTCCCGTCAGTGAAACCAATCGGCAGCATATCCGACAGGACTAGACGCGTGAACGTCGGTTAATGGCCGTTAGCGTCGATCGCCGCCGAGATGACGTGCGTGCAGTGCGCGGCCGTCCAGGTCCGCTCTGCTAGTGGCGGATGACGACCCTGAATAGCTCGCTCAGGGTGTCCGCTAAACCGCAAGATTTGTCGTTCCAGACTCAATCGCTTGTTGACTCAGACGGGACGTTGGGTTCGTTCCTGAATGAGCTGATGTAGCCTTTTTCTTTGGCGTTCACCAACATCCGATCAGTATGGGAGCGAAAGGCTTCATCGAAGAACTGTTTGCTTCCCGCCCACCATTGTTGGATGCCCGGAAACGTTAAACATTCGAGGTGCACGGAATCAATCGAACGAAAAAACCCGGGATCTAAGTTCCCTTTCGTTGTGTGTAAAAACACTTGCTCCAACTGCCGGAACAGTCGCTGGAAGTAAATCGACAGGCGTAATCGTTCCGTATTTGGTAGCGAGTCGTAATCCTGAACGCCTTTCCCGTACAGATCTGTCAGGGTTGGATCAGAAGTGAGTGACGCAAGCAATGTCTGATAATGTTCGTGTAGGTCTCTAGTCGCGGAAAGGCGAGATTCTTCGATCTGTTTTCGTACCTGAACAGCCAAATAGACGACTGAAATCACAACGGCTAACGCGCCGAAAACTTCGCCGATTGCACCAATTGCGTCCCAGTTCATCTTTCAATCTCCCATTCGCGAAGCCAGCGGGCAGCATATCCGAGCGCACTGACGGCGTGAACGTCTGAAGGTGGCCGATCGGCGACCGTCAATCTGAATTCGCGAAGGTCCGTTCTCTGGCGCTAAGCCGTCCCTCGAACCTGTCCTACGAAATGTGGTGAAATTAGAATCACATCAGTTTCGCTATACGGACTGTGAGGGGTCTGTATCGTGATAGTTAGGCGGAATTAACGACCGTCGGAAAGCGGGAGGAATTCAGGCTCCTGCAGTGTTCTGGGAATTTATCTGTCCGGGAACAGACAACTTGTGTCTGGCCCGATTACTTGATAACGCCTGATTAATGTAATCTCGGTATGACTGAGAGTAGGCCACCTCGTTTTTCTCCCAGCTGTCGATCATCACTTCAACGTCCAAAAAACCAAGCACTGCGGCCAGATACGATTCCCACGTTTCATCAGTTAATTGTCCACGCTGGTGTCGAAAGTAGGCGCTCTGACATAGGAGGAGGTACTCGGCGGCAAACCACTTGAACCGTGCAACGTCGATTGGGTCAACTAGGCTATTACTTATGCCTAAATCAAAAACTCTGAGAATGTCAGTATTGTTCGCCGCTCGCCCATGCCAAGCGGCCATCTGCCCGGCAAGCTCAGAGGACGCATTCGACTCAAGTGTTTTAGTGTTAGTTCTTAGTTCGAGAAGTAGAAGTATCAACGTTACTACAACCGCAATACTGCCTACGAACTCGCCGAGCGACCCTAGATCCGCTAACGTCATTTGCATCTCCCAAAATGGTTAACATTTGTGGTGTTCAGTAGGGATGGAAAGGTAAATGGTTCGCGACGGAAAATGAACCTGTAAGAGGAACTCAACCGGTTGAACTTCGACTTAAAATACGCGTTATGCCTGAACAGCCTTGGCGTTAGAAGAATTCCATCGACCTTAGCGACCGAGGCCGGCACTTGGCCGCCCGTTTCCCGGCACCACCGCTCTGGTCGGCCACCGTCAACTACGACTTATCGCTACGTTGAACGTCCGCTTCCGCTAGCATGAACGTCCGCGTTTGGCCGATAGCGTCAATTCTTAGCCCGCGGGTGAATGACCGTTCATGAGGGACCAACGACCAGACGATATTGCGCCGCAATAGGCGGAAAGTGCCCAACGCCGCCGTTTAGAGGATCACATCAATCGATAGGCCCATTCCATCGGGCTTTCAAATTACCCAGTCGTTGAGCCTCAGTTTGAGCTAGGTAGCCACGCTCGGAATTACTTTCTCCGCCAGGATTTCTACTCGACGCTTATACGCGGTCGCATCGGCATAACCGTCGCCATGTGAAATTTCGTAGCAGCCGGCTTCGGCGTAAGCCTGCGCCATTTCTATGGCCTCATTCACATCGTCAAGCGGCAAAGTTTTCATCACGATGGTAGTGGGTGTCGGCTTCCCAGCTTCCTGGGCTAATTCTGACAGCCGCGCCATCGGTTTCGCGATCTCATCAGGCATCAATCCGGAGGCGAGCCAACCGTCGCCAAATTTAATTACGCGCCTAAGCGCAACGTCTGTCATTCCGCCGATGTAAAAGGGTGGTCGAGGTGGACGCGGTAGGGCGGGTAGCATTGCCCCATTTATAGTGATTGCGTCGCTTGCGAAAGCTTCAGTCATCAACGCTAGTGTTTCGTCGGTACGCTTGCCGCGTTCCGCATAGGGGATGCCTAGCGCTTGAAACTCGTTTTCGTTCCATCCCACACCGACCCCGAATCGAAATCGCCCACCCGATAACTCCTGTAACGTCGCGATCTCTTTGTACTGTTGAAAAGCGGGCCTATACGGAACGATAAGTATCCCAGTACCCAAATTAATTTGATTGGTGCGACCCGCCAAAAAGCTCAGCGTCATGAGCGGGTCCATAAATCGGCCGCCGTCGTCAGCACTCCAGCCCTTGGCCTCCGGCGTGCTGAGCAGATCATTTACCCACACGGTGCTGATTCCGCCTTCTTCGGCCACCTCTGCGCATTCAATTAATGTTTTGAGATCAGAACCCGGGCCCCAGTTGCGAATATTCGTGCTTACCAACACCGTTTCGATTCTCCGTAGGTTACGGAATGTACTATGCCGACTTGCTCATCATACATTGCTCCAACGTCTGAAATTGGCCGCTTTCCGCCCGATTGCGATTTGATGCGTCCGTCTGCTTACTGGTCGTGAACAGTCATTTCATTCCGCACCGCACCGCAACAGGAGGAAGGCGACCCTCTTCCTGCCTACGCGATCTCTCGGCGGTAGTTTATTCTCGCACCAAGCTACCAGTCGGGAGAACAGACATGTCTTTGATGGAAACAACTCAACTCTTGGGTAACGTCGGCGAATTTGTCGGCGCTATTGCTGTTGTGGCCACGCTTGCGTATTTGGCCGTTCAAGTTCGGCACGGCAGGGAGGCAACGGAAATTAACACCAATCAGCTCAAAGGAGAGGCGATCCGCGAAATCAACAATACGGAAATGGAGTTAACTCGGGCGCTCCGTGATGACCACGATCTTTTTGTACTTCTTTTGCGCGCGGTTGCAAATTGGAATGACCTGAAACCCCAAGAGCAAGCACGAGTACATTTATACCTTCACGCATATACTCGTTGGCTGGAGACTTGTTGGAATTTGTGCAACCAAAAAGCCCTGGATGACAGGATCTACAACTCTCGGGAAAAGTTCATTATTGGACTCATAAACCGCCCCGAAGGTGGGCGTGTATGGTGGGACATGTGCAAGCCGATATTTGATCCAGACTTTTCGGCGCGGCTTGATCGGCGATTTTTCGAGTTGGGAGACGATATTCCTCTTCTTTTGGATATCCCTTTCTATGCACCAGAACATTGGCAAGAGTCTGCCATCTAGCAAGCGACTGTGCTGTCGCGCCCTCTTTCGCGTTGGATTTATCGCGTCTTACTTATCGGTCGAACGTCTCATATTGGCCGGTAGCCGAAGTCGCGGTATCAATCGCCAACGTCGGCTTTGCGGTCGGTAGCAGTCGTACCCATTCCGCACCGCAGCCGGCGGAACAGTGCCCAATTCCGTCGTTTATCTCTAAACTATTACAATGGGAGAGAACAGCGTCGTCCCGTTTTGCGTAAATATCGATTTCCTAGAACTTGCCCGAGGGTTAAATTCAAATGACTCCTAGACCAGCAGCCGTTGATCAGACCCGAAATCGCCTATGTCCCGTTAATGGGCGCAAGTATTCGTTGCTAGGCACTGAAACTATTAAGCACCATTTGCGAAAGCCTTGGCAGCGAGAATTAGAAAATCATCGCTTCTACGGTTGCGACGATCCCGATTGCGATGTCGCGTATTTTAATGAGCTTGATGAAATCATATCGACTGACCAGCTACGAGAAATACCAGGGCTAAAAACAAGAAATTCTGACGATACGTTATGCTACTGCTTCGGCGTTGCAAACGCCGAGGCGATTAACGGCAAAGCCAAAGCCTTTGTTATCACTCAAACAATATGCGGATCATGCGCGTGTAAAATTCGCAATCCCTTCGGTCGATGCTGTTTGAAAGATTTCCCGAAGTGACGTCACCAACAAAGTTGGCATGGAACAGCCCCTAGCTCTTTCACGAATGTCTCTTCATGGCCGGTTTCTGCCCGATCGGGATCGAGCGCGACCGTCTGCTTATGCGCAGCGAACAACCGTCTATTTCCACTCTACTGCCGGAGAACGATGAGGCGATTTGCGATCATCGCAGGAGTCCGAAAAGCAACTGCAAGAATTGGAATGCGGCCAATACGATCCACAGCCAAAGGCCCAATAGAAAGGTGCCGGCGGATGACGGTTGCGGGTATCCCAAAATACTGCCGGCCTGGACGAGAAATGCCAGCACGGCAATAACCCATCCGATCCCGAAAATTGTCTTCGCAGAAACAGTAGAAATTGGTGCCTTTGCAGCGCGGTGCATAATTATCGCAGTCGGCCAAACGACAACCGTTTGGACCAAACAGACAGAAAAGGCAGAATATCGCCAACTGCTGCTTCCGAAGCCCAATCCGAAGAAGATTAACGGCAGGAAAACGAACACGGCCGGAAATAGTGCATTGAGGACCATATATCGAAAGGTCAGCGCGGTTTCTGTTGGGACCGAGTCGAGTCGTTTGGTCAAGACCAGAATAATCGCAGCAAATCCCGACAGGCCCAGGCCAACCTCTGCCAATGTGAGTAACGGCTCGACACCCTCTAACGGCATTCTGCGATCCTGAGTACGAAAGTCGTCAGGGTATCCGAGCAAGACGGCGACGGGAACTTCCGCTGCTGGCCGTAAGCGCTGATCGTAATCGTGGGTCCGGCGTTTGTTAAGGGGTGCTTATACCGACGTTCGTGCAGCGTCGCGACGTGCGGGATAGCGCCCGTAACGTGCTTTGAGCGCGTACTCTAAATACGTATCACGACGGACGGCGCAAGCCTGGGCATCGGTTCTAACGCAACGACAGTGGCAGAATAACCAGGCGTTCGGGCGCGACTTATTTGCGTGCTTTGGTCGCGTATGTCTCAAAGGTCGACCTGATCCACTTTCCTTCCTCCTGGTCGAATGTGGCCGTTTCGATAAGTGCGACGTTCGCCACTTCGTCGACGAAACGCGGTAGAAAGTATTGTGATGCGGCTTGCCACCACCCATCAAATCCGGGACCACTACGCACCGCCGCCAAAATCCGACGTTCGGCAAGCCAGACATCGTCTTCAACAATTCCGATTTCATGCTGCAGATAAGCATCTTGAAAATGGGACATGAAATTTATCATTAGTGACACGAACCGCTGAGAATCGATTTCATCGTCAGGTTCGCCAGCCATGCCTTTAAAAAACATGCTTGCAACTTCTTTGCTTCTTACGACTTCGCTAAAAAACAATTCTCCACGTCTCGTGACGAGATCGTGGTAACCCTGCTGGCGGGTCGCCTTGGTGTTTTGGCGGATCTGTACCGCCACATACGCTAAAGAACCCACCACGGCTAAAGCACCTACTAACTCTCCAATCGCACCAATCGCATCCCAGTCCATCGCTCAATATCCCGCGAGTAAGTCAGACAGGCAGCATATCCGACGCGGTGAAATGCGTGAATGACCGTTGCTGGCCGATTTCGTCGAAAGTTATCAAGGTACTGAACGACCGTTAACGAGCGGTTAAACCGACGTTCGTGCTGCGCTGCGATAGGTCGAAGAAGCTCTTCCCCTAACATTCTCGATTCCCCGGCAGTAGTTTATTCTCACGCCAAACTATGGGATGGGAGAACAAACATGACATTGATAGAAACAACTCAACTCATGGGTAATATCGGTGAATTTGTCGGCGCTATCGCCGTTGTAGTTACGCTTGCATATCTGGCTGTACAGGTTCGACAAAACACGGCACAAATTCATCAGGCCACGGAAGTTTCGCGAGGAACAGCAGAACTCGAAACGGCGAAAATGAACATGTCGTACTTCCAGACTCATCTGGATCCAGAAACTGCGGCTGTGTGGAAGAAAGCGTATGCAGATCCAGAAAGTATGACGGACCAAGAACGAACGCACTTCGCCAGCCTTATGGCGGTTTGGTTTCACCTAGCACAAGGGCATTACCGCCAATACCAGCGTGGTCTTTTACAGGAGGAATCCTGGGAACCGATCGCCCGAACCCTCGCTGGCGCGATGCGCCAAGACGTAATCCAGCGCTGGTGGTCGAAGAACGTTTTCTACTTAGCCACCGACTTCCGCTCGTATGTGGATGGGCTTGCGATCGAATACGCGGACGATGTTTGGCTTCCTGAGCACGGTTTTTAAACCTCAGCGCCGTCGCTATCCGATGGAGCAAGGAGATTTTTTCCAAACGCTAGAACCAGTGGGCAGCATATCCGACAGGAGTGAAGGCGTGAACGTCGCTTAATGGCCGCTTTCGGTCTATTGCATTGCCGCAAGCGAATGACCGTTAGCGAGATCGTAAAGCGGCCGTTCTAAAAGTCAGCGCGATCCGGGCGTGTCATCTACCATTCGACAGTCGCGAACGCGCCTATCTATTTATTCGACCATTACTTCACTTGAACATGAGTCGGGAATACGCCCCCACGTTCATACTCGGGCGGCGGGTTGCTCAAGAGGTTCTCAACTATTGCTCGAAACTCGGACGTGAACCACACCTTGCGTTCGTTCCACCATTGAGTACCGCCCGGGAGCAACAATACTCCAGGAATATTGTTCTTAAAGATCGTTAAGGAATTCTCGGGATAGTTTCCTAACGAATAATCTCCGTACGCCTGCTCGATTGACGCAAGCCATGTGTAGCAAGCTATATCGAATTTATAACGTTCGAGCTCCGAAAGCTCGTTTAGGTTTTTTTATACCTTTCACGAATACTTCCGATACATCGGGAGCTTGTATCGCATATAGCGACCTCGAGTGCTCACCAGTGGTTTGTTTTACGTTTGCCCTTCTTAACGCGGTCGTATTCTGCCGAGTTTCAATGGTTAGGAATATCAGTGTTACGAGCACGGCGATGGACGCAATAAATTCTCCAATAGCGCCAAGGTCCTGTATCTCCATAAAACTCCCCTTTCGACTTTCGCGGTTAAGAATTAGACAAGCGACGTGAATGACGATGGTCAAACTACATAAGCGAATAAATAGGCGCAACGAGACGCCTCTCCCGTTCGCGATAGTTCCAACGGTTTTCCTATGCTGCGCTCTGGTCGGCTGAACTCAGGCGCCGAAAAATTCTGGATTGAGACCCTTTAATAGTAGCGTCAACGTCGTATATTGGCCGTTCGCGCTCGTTGCTGTCCCGGTAGCATCCGTCTGCTTACCGGCGGTAAACGCTCATTTCGTTCTGGATTGCAGCAGGCCGAAGGCGACCCTTGGCGGAAGTTTGCTATCGGAATGACCCGAAATACGTAATCGTTTCGGATAAAAAAGGGGTTGGCGACAGATGATTCTCAGCGGTCACCGCCCCCTTTTCTGTTCGTGCTAAGGCGTAGACCTCAGGGGGCAAGGACTGACTGCATACTCGCAGTGCCCCAAGCCTTGACGGTGCGGCTCATAGACGAACCCAGATGCTCCGCACTTTCGTTCACGGCGTCGAGCAGTGCCTGCCAGTCGGAGTCGCCTGTCAGGCTCAATTGCGCAGTCTCCATTTCCGCCTCGCTCGCGTAGCCAACAGTGACCAAGTGGCTCATCGGGGTCATCCCGGCGGCGATAACCTGCGAAAGATGGACCTGACTCGGCTGCTTCTTTCCCGTCGCAGAAGCGCGGAACTTTTCGATCGCAGCCGCGAAGGCCTTGGAATCCTTCACGTCGAAAGCATGTCCCAACCAGACCTTGTCGCTGTTACTGATCTCGCCCCAGCTTTTCAATACCCGGTAACGTGCGGAGACCGTGCCTTGACCGAGTTCCGCAAGCGTGGCGAGAAACTGTTTATACGCCGGCGATGCCCGCAACTGCGCGACCCACGCCTCACCGCTTGTCGCCGATGTGTATATTGGAACAAACGTGTGGGTACTCGGATTGTTACCGTTCGCGACCGACATCTGGAGGAGAAGCCGTCCGGGAAACTGTTTGGCGACTTCGGAAGCCATTAGCTTATCGGTAGCGGCCACCAATTCTCCGGTCTTACCTGCCGGTACAGCGACGGACAAGCCAGACCAGGTTCCTCCTGCACTCGCAAGGGTTGCGACCATCATTAGTCCGACCACAGAGAGCGCCGTTCTAATCGGACGAAAATACTTCAAGGATCGTCGTTTCATCGGATGTCTCCCTTAGATAATTCTTATTGACGGCTCCACTATACCCCCGCGACCGTTCGTTGAAAGCGAAAGTTCGGAGGAATACAGGTCTAAAAAGGTATTGCCCGGTTACCCACGTAACCTTGAGTTACACGAGAGATTTATCAGCATTTGTAGCTGCTCGAATGTCTCATCCTGGCCGGTTTCTGCCTGATGCGGCCTGATGTTGGGCGACTCCTCGCAGCTCAATAGCAGACGCTGGCCTAATGGGCGACTCCCCAACCCAATAAGAGGAAGTCGCCCATGTATCCATTACTCGAGCACAAACCAAAACGAGCCCCGTGGAACAAAGGGAAGCTCACCGGTCAAAAACCACCCCTGAAGGCGCAACAAATCTGGGCGATCCGCATTCGGCTCCAGATTAACAATAGCCTGCGCGATCTCGCGCTATTTAATCTGGCGATTGATAGCAAACTTCGAGGCTGCGATTTGGTCAAGCTCAAGGTGAGCGATATCGCCCACGGGGACCACGTAAAATCGCGCGCCCAAGTGATTCAGCAGAAGACTGGGCGGCCGGTTCAATTCGAGATCACTGAGCAGACTCGTCACGGTGTGGAGCGTTGGATTTCGGAAGCGGAATTTCAGCCCTCGGATTATTTATTTCCAAGCAGAATAAAAACATCGCCCCATATTTCGACACGACAATACGCCCGGATCGTAGAAAAGTGGGTTTCAGCGATCGGCCTGGACCCGACCGTATACGGGACCCATTCCCTACGGCGAACCAAAGCTACGCTGATTTATCGGCGTACCAAGAATCTGCGTGCCGTTCAGCTACTTCTTGGGCATACGAAGTTAGAGAGCACGATCCGTTATCTTGGCATCGAGGTAGACGATGCCCTCGAACTCGCGGAGCAAACAGAAATCTGAGCCGTGGCACGGCGATCGTCCGTAACCGGTCGCTGTGCCGACACTCGCCTGCACGACAGTTCGGGCGGCAAGCGTCCACGAGAGGGCATTAGCTCCGAATTAGTTCGGGGTGCTAAATTTTAATTACCCTCATCCTCTTTTCTCATTTTTCCGAACCGGTCAAGCCATCGAGGAGCGATTTCGCGTCGACCAAGACTGGCGCGTCGAGGTCTTCAGTGAACGAGTCGTAGACGAGAGCGAGCACATCACACGCTTCTTTCGATCGGTTGCGGTCGCGCCAGAGCCGGGCAAGACTCATTGCGGCACGCAGCTCCCAAAGCTTCGCCTGCTGCGCGCGGGCAATTTCGAGCGCTCGCTGAACACTCGCGATGGCTTCATCGGCGTTGGCTTCAGACTGCTGAACCAGCAGCTCTCCGCGCAGGCGATAGAGTTCCGCCTCATAGAAACGCTCATCGCTCTGTTGAACGAATTCAAACGCTTCGTCGAGCGTAGCGAGAGCATCTTCTACGCGCCCTGTCGCCCGTTGCGCCTCTGCTGACAAGGCAAGGGAATTGGACCACCACAATCTGGCACCCGATGCGCGCCAGTCACTAATAGCGTCGCCGCCCTCGCTGGTCCGACCCAAAACCGTCAGCGCCCATCCTCGATAAAGCTTCGCAACTGCCATCCAGTAGGTATAACCATGCTCGCTGCAGAGCTCGATAGCGGTCTCGGCCCGTTCCGCAACGGCCGCGGGGTCTTGCCTCCATTGCAGAATCCGCAGAATGTAGCAGTGCGCGCAGGCCTCACTGAATGGATGACGCAGCTCTCTGGCGAGCGTCACAGCGTCGAATGCTTTCTTTAACCCCTGGTCCGTGTAACCGAGACAAGCGAGGGTTTCAGCAAGATAGACAAGGGCGGCCATGCCGGGATCGTAGGAGCCATAACTAAAGGCCAGGCTATGGTGTTGCTCGGCGTTATATAGTGCATACGCGCGCTCCGCGTGTACGCGGCTCGCCCTAAAATCTCCCAGTATCGTGAGTGTTGGGGCCATCGCATTGTGCGCGATCAGCAGCAGAGCATTGTCCTGCTGCTCTTTGGCAAGGCGCAGGAGTTGGTCGCACAGTTCGCTGGCTGCACTGTGTTTCCCGGCGACAGCGTTGCTAACCCACAATCCGTACAAAGTCGGAAAGACTTGTGGAGAGTCTCCTACTTCATCGCACAGCTGTCGTGCTCGCTTGTAGGCCGCGTCCACTTCGTCGGAAGCCCAACCTTTGGTGACCTGGAGCGGAACACCGAGCGCGACTTGCAGCTCAAGCTCGCGTCCACTGCGCTCCGGCGACGCGGGCAGAGTCCGGATCCGGTCGATTGCCGCACTGAACAGTTGAATCGCTGCATCATAGGTCGATCGCTCGACCACCTGGTAACCGGCCAACGTCAGATATTCAATGGCTTTCTCCGCGTTGGTGCTGTAACCATAGTGATGAGCAAGTGCCTGGTAGTGATCGACGAGTTCATGCTGATAAAGATTCTCAATGGCAATCGCCGTTTGTTCGTGGATGGTCTTGCGTGTTTCCTGGAGTAACGAGTTGTAGGCGACATCCTGCGTCAACGCATGCTTGAAGATGTATTCGACTTCCGGGAACGCCGGCTGCTCGTACAGGAATTCTTTTTTTTGCAAAGCGGCGAGTTGTCGCAAAAGCTTGTCTTCGCTGATTCCCACGACTGCTTTCGCGAGCCCAAGCGGAAATTCCCGGCCGATTACGGACAGTTGTTGCAGCAGTGACTTCTCCTCTGGTAACAGGCGGTCGATGCGAGCGGCGAGCACGCCCTGCACAGTCGTTGGCAGTTGAATGCTCATCACGGCTTCGCTTGTGACTGTTAGCCGGCCGTCCGCGTTGCGCTGGATGCGCTTCTGTTCGAAGAGGTCCTCCACCATTTCTTCCATGAAAAACGGTGTACCTTCGGTCTTTTCCAGGATCGATTTTTGAAGCACGGTCAGCCGTGACGCGGTGGTTGTGTCGGCGGGAGCGCCGAGCAGGATTCGTAAGAACTCGTCTGCCTCTGCTCGACCGAAAGGTGCGAGCCTGAGCTGCGTACAGTACGTCTTGTTACCCCAATCGTGCCGATACTCGGGCCGAAAGTTCGTCAGCAACAGGATACGGGAACTGCCCAGACTTTCGACGAGCCCGTCGAGGAAGCCCTGCGTCTCACTATCGATCCAATGCAAATCCTCAAAGATGAGAACCAGGGGCTCCTCCAGGCTCGCACTAAGCGTCACCTTTTTTAGCGCCTCGAACGTGCGCTGCCGGCGGAGCTGGGGGTCCATCTGCCGCAGAGGAGAATCGGCTTCTTCGATGTTCAACAGGGCGAAATAATAAGGCAAGGTCTGCTCGAGACCGCGGTCCATGCCAAGAAGCTTACCAATGACCTTTTCACGGCGCGTACGCTCGTCGTCTTGTAATTGGAACTGGAAATACTCCTTGAGCAGCTCAGTGATCGGCAGGTAAGGGGTCGCCTTACCGTGCGAGGTCGCGTACGTCTGGAGGATGCCGAAGCCACGTACGCTCGCCTTGAACTCGTGCATGAGGCGTGATTTACCCATCCCGGGCTCACCCATAATCCCAATGACCTGGCCGCGGCCCTCGCGCGCCTCGTCAAGCGCCCGCTCCATTGTCTCAAGTTCGTGCCGCCGCCCGACGAAGCGCGTGAGCCCGCGGCGCGCTGCGACCTGCAGCCGGGTGTGTAGAGCACCGGGTCCCGCGACCTCGAATACCGGCAGAGGCTGGTCCAGGCCTTTAATGTCCGCAGCTCCCAAGGGCTTCAAGGTGAAATATCCCTCGATCAATTTCGCGGTGTGCTGAGTGGCGAGTATTGACCCCGGGTCGGCCATCTGCTCCATGCGGGCTGCAAGATTGATCGAATGCCCGACCGGCACGTAGTCGGTGTGCAGATCATCCTTGCGGATGGACCGTACGACGACTTCTCCGGTGTTCAGGCCGACCCGCATCGCGAGCGGTGCGCCGTGCTTGAGCCGGACTTGATCAGAGTAATGATGCAGATCCGCCTGCATCTTCAGGGCCGCTAGTGCCGAGCGCTGTGCGTGGTCTTCGTGGGCGATCGGTGCCCCGAACAGGGCCAGGATACCGTCTCCGAGGGCCTGTGCGACGTAACCCTCGTAGCGGTGAACGGCGTCCATCATTAACTGCAAAACGGGGTCAACTACCGACCGCGCCACTTCAGGATCGAGGCCGTCGAGCAACGCGGTCGAGCCTTTCAGGTCAGCGAAGAGCGCGGTAATGGTCTTGCGCTCGCCGTCTATGCCGCCTCGGTTTTCGAGCGCCTCTTGCTCTGCTCTGATGCGCTCAGCGAGATGCGCGGGAGTATAGGCGACAGGAGCTTGGGCAGAACTCCCCGATGTGGGTTCGGTTCGATTTTCGGGTTTCGCGACATCCTGTTTTCCGGCTCCCGGCTCTGAATCTGCACCGATCCATATGAGCGTCTTACCATCCTTGTCTACTGCGAGCTCTTGCCCTTCGATGAGCTCGAACTTCAAGTCGTCCAACGCTTCATCGTCAAGCTCGAATTCGCGCTTCAGCGTTCGGTACGTGATACGCCCGGACTCCTGAAGGAGTTCAATCGCTTGCTTGAGGATCTCGGAAAATTTCATCGTGTAACCGATTGGTATTAAATGGCGCTATCGATTTAGTCCAACTGCGGATGTCAGCATATCGAGACCCTGACTAAGTCGCTACATAATCTAGTGCCTTGAGCCGCGTATGATTCTTTATCCGAGATTTCGATGTCGCTTACGGGAGATAGACCGTACGGCGAATTTGGGCGCTTACTCCTGCTGCGGTGCGGAATGGCAACGACGGCTGCCGACCGTAAAGCCGACGTTGGTAATTGATTTCGCGACTTCTGCTTACGGCCAATAGGCGACGTTTGACCGCCAAACACGGCGCCGTCGCGGGTCAGGCGTTCTGTCTCGTTGGACTGAAATACTTGTCGAGTGCGATCAATAGCGGTGGCAGAAGCAGAAACACCGCCGTCAGCGCGAGCGCGATGACCAGCGCGACCATCACGCCCATGTATGAATTCAACTGGAAGTTGGAGAAGGCCAGTACGAGGAACCCGGCAATCAGCACGATCGATGTCACCAGCAAGGCGCGCCCAACAGTGTTGATGGCATAGCGCACAGCCTCGTCACTGGCGAGACCCCGCTCACGCCGTGCGCGTAGATACTTGCTCATGAAATGCACGGTGTCATCGACGACAATGCCTAAAGTCATACTGCCAACGATAGACAAAGCAAGTCCCACGCTACCATTGAATATCGCCCATATCCCGAAACCGGCCGCAATTGGCACAAGATTGGGAATCAGGCTCAGCAGGCCAAGGCTGAAAGAGCGCAAGGCCAACATCAGGACCGCACCGATCAGGACGATGGCTACCCCCGTGCCGAACAACATCGAAAAGGTGTTTGTCAGTGTCAGGTTGGCGAACATAACAACCATTCCGGTGCCGTCGTGGGTGCGAACATCAGGGCCATTGTCGGCCAGCCAGCTTTCGGCACGTTCCGCGAGCGACAGGACTTCGCTCATCTTCATCGGCTCTATTGTGATGACAACCCGGGTCGCCGACTTGTCGACATTGACCTGGTTGTTGAGGTCGAGTCCATAGGGAAGCGACATCTCGTAGAGCAGCAGGTATTGCGCTGCAAGTTCCCGATTTTCCGGCAGCACATACGCGTCCACGTCGTCGCCGTGCATATTCTTGTTGAGCCTGCGCACGGTGTCGCTGAGTGCGCTCACATGAACGACACTCGGCTGCGCGCGCCACCATTCGGCCCAGGCGTCGAGCTGGCGCAGGTAGGCCGGCTCGTTAATGCCGCCGGAACCGTCTGCTGCCAACGAATAATGAATGCGGTACAGGCCGGTCAGGTTCTCGATAGTGAAATTGGCGTCGCGACGAAACTCCATCGATTCATTGAAAAATTCGACAGGCTTGTCGTCGATCTCGTTACGCGGGAGCTGCGCTATCAGGAGCACGAAGATCAGGCCCGTGCCCCAAAGCAAGGCGTTGTGGTGCTCGACAACAAATTCGCCGACACGATTACTGCCCACATCTCCGGCAGTACCCGCGCGAACTTTGCTCTGCGGCAATACGGACAACAGCGCAGGCAAAAAGGTTATCGAGAGGAGAAAAGAAACCACTACCCCGGCCGCGATAACGTTGCCCATTTGCTGAAACGGGGGCACGTCGGAAAAATTCATGGTCAGAAAACCCATTGCGGTTGTCAGGCTCGCCAGTGATACGGGGTGGAGGTTTATACGCAGACTCTCGCCAATCGCCTCGGCCTGGGTTTCGCCCGCGCCCAGGCCATGCAGGTAGGAAATGAGAATATGCACGCAATTGGCGACGGCAACGGTCAGGATCACGTTCGGCGCCGGCGCCATGGTCGGGGTGATCAGATAACCCATATAGCCGGCAAAACCCAGTGCGGCGAGGACCGAAAACGCGATCACGAAGATTGTCGCCAGGGTACCCTTGATGCCGCCCGCCAGAACCGCCAGCAAGATCAACATTAGCGCAAAGCTGACCGGTATGAGCAGTGTCATATCCTGGAGCGCGGCTTCGGTAAACGCATAGTGCATCGCCCCGAGCCCGCTCATGTAGAAATCAATTTCCGGATATTCTTGTTCGGCCTTGGCAAGTAGCTCGCGCGCATACAATACGGCTTCAGGGAATTCGCTAGTTTCATCAATCCCCGGAACCTGCAGATTGATATTGATAGCGCTGACTCGTGCATCTGCGGATACCAGACTGTTCGCCAGAGCCGGCTCCGCGAGCGCGATGGCCCTTATACGTTGCAGGGCCGGTGCATCCAGCGCAAGTGGATCCGGCACCAGGTCGCCAACAAAAATGTCGTCGTTCTGCGCCACACTGTGCTGGAAGTTCGTGACCGAATCGACACGGTTCGAATGGGGCACTTGCCAGCTTTTCTCAGTTAATTCAGCAATGACTGCAAGCGTATCGCGCGAGAAAATCTGGCCGCTCTTCGGCGCGACCACGAGCAGGAGGCCGTCGTCTTTCGTGTAAGTATTCTCGACGAAATCAAACGCAAGTCGGTGCGGGTCGGTCGGTTCGAAATAAGTGCGATAACTGTTCGAAAAGGCGAGATGGCGGGTGCCGGTCGCGGCAAGAGCAACCAGGACAACACTACAGACAATAATTGGCCATCGATAGCGGATAACCAATTGTGGAAATCGCGCCTCGAATCGTGCCCAATTGATCATGTTTCCCCTTGTATTTCGGCGTTTGTTATCGGCGAGGCTGAAAGCCTCTAACAACGTTGCACGCCGCCGGACTTACTTCACAACGGCGACTCTGTGCGCCCCTGGCCGGAAAGGATCCTGGAATAAAGCGGGAGCTATCAGTGGCAACAATGGGTATCAATGGGGTCAGACTCGATTGAATAATGGTGTTCAATCGAGCAGCCCGTCTTAGTTTCATAGTATACGAATTCTAAAGTGAGGGGATTTAACGATGAACCGGGATGCGATTGGCGGGGTTGCAGAATTGGTGGCGGCAGTCGGCGTGATAACCAGCCTGTTCTATCTCGCCGTGCAAATCCGTGAAAACAGTTCCTGGATGAAACGTCAGGCTATCGATTCCGGAGTAGAAGCGTACGCAACGTGGTGAGCGCGGGTAAGAGATAACCCCGATGTCCTGGCTAGTTATCTTCAGGGAGCGAATAATTTTGAATCTTTTGATCAAGCCGAGAGGCTCCGTTACCACTTAACGAAGATTGAGATCATGGCGAAAATCGAAACAACGCTGGAGCATGCGAAGATCGACGGCGTAAAAAAAAGGAGCAGAAAGCGCTGTCAAAAGACTACTCGCGCAGGATTGACGGGTGCCGGAAATAAGTGTCGGTGGGAGCATATGGGACGGGAGTTTTTTTTCGACGATTTTGGACAATTGGTAGATGCCTTGATTGGCGATGCGGGTAGCGAGTTCGTTCCGACCGACTGACAATTCTAATCCCGATAAGCGACGGTGGGTAACGTCCTGGGTGACGGCCTAAAACGGCGGCGACAGAGTGCTCAATTTGCGGGCCAGGCGGGATCGTCTCCTCAAAGCGGGGAGCGAATCCGGAAAGCGAAATCCGGAGGGGAGAGTATGATCTTCGAACCACCACAGTCGTCCTAACGCTGGCTTGATTTGCGAGCCAATTTCGCTAACGAAACCGAAATGCACAAGCGCGCCACGAACGTGACGTTGCCGGATTCAAAGGATTACACTGACTCGCCAGGCATCGCCCGGACAACCTAAGCAGGAGCATTCGCAATCATGGGCATTCTCGGTTCGTTATTTCGTCGTGACCGGAAAACCCCGAAACCTTCCGGCCTATCGTTTGCGGTTGATCTCACCCGCTTTCGATGCAACGCATCGTCGTTGGCCGAGGTGCCGGGACCCGAGGACGGATATTACAATCTGTTCGATGCCGGAGGCGCGTTCTATGATCCCTCGGCCGGCATCGAATTGGGCGTATCGGGTGCGCGGCTCGACTACATTCATATCGCGTTGGGACAATTCGCGGGCGACATCCTGGCCGACGGCCGCACCATCGAGGTCGGCGCCAATTCGCGTGAAGCGGATATCGCCAGTTTGTTCGGGCCGCCGTACTGGCGCGACGATGACGACGACGAAGTCATCCTGTTCTATGAAGACGGCCGCGTGGAACTGCAATTCGAGTTTCCGGAGAAGCTTACGCTGGGGTTCATCACAATGTCGATTACACCGATCATGGCCAACGCCAAACAACGTGAGGCCTACGGGGTTAGCCGGTCATGGCCCCCAACAGGACCGATATTTGTCAACGCCTGAACGCTGACGCATTAGCTGGAGTTATCCCTTTCGCACCACAGGACACGGGGCCGCTCGGCGCTCGATAACGGTCATTCGCAGGAGAACAGAAAATCTACACGAACGGCCAGAAACGGCCGTTCACGCCACCAATCCCCTTGGATATGCTGCCATCTGAATTTTCTAGCGGGGGATTGCGAGATGAACTGGGATGCTTTGGGAGCGATAGCTGAGTTTTTTGGTGCAGTCGGCGTTATTGCCACACTGATATATCTCTCGATCCAAGTACGTGTTAATACAAAAGCGACGAAGGACGAAGCTACGCGGAGTCTAATGCTAGCGAATTCCGAAGCAGCGATGGACGCGGCTAAAGATGCGGAACTGGCCGATATCATTCAGCGTGGATTTTACCGTCCCGGCGAACTCACGCCCGCCGAACAAGCCCGTTACAACTTGTACTTTTTTTCCTACTACAATCAAGTGGACTACGCATACGAGCGATTTCTCGAAGGCGAATTGGACGAGCGGTCATGGAATAAAATTGCAAAAGAAATCCCGGCGTATATTGGTGCACCGGGCGGCAGGCATTGGTGGGCGTCGGACAAAGTTCGGTTTTCGTCCGCATTCATTGCCTACGTCGATGATGTGCTGTCAAAAGCGGGTATAGCGTCAGACCTTCCTACTGTGCCTTCGCCAAGCCAGGGTTGACCGTGCTGTCTATATCTCGATAACTGACGTTCGCAAGGCAGTCGAGGATCGACCCGATCGGCCATTAACGGACCTTTCCACCCGCAATCCTTGCCGTTAATAACCCACGACGTCTGGCTCCTGTGCGGCGCCCCTATTATTAATATGGCGTGTTCGATAAAGTCGAGGCAAATTTCATGCGATTCAAAGGCATAGCACCGTGAAATGCTTGCCCCTGTTATTACTAATACACGGACCTTTTGGCCCGTACATTAACTGTTGGGTGTTTTGATCCGAAATGACCGAAGCCGAAGTCATAGAATCAATGGCTGTCCTTGGACAAGGAGCCGTCAGCGTATTCACCGTTTTCGTGTCCGTTACATTTGGCTATTTGACGGTTGCGTACTTTTTAGGGCGTGAGCTTACTAAGTTCCAGCTATACGCGATCACTGGAGTGTATCTTGTTACGTCTGCGACGATGGCCTGTACAGGTGTGGCGTGCGTGCTGGCTTGGGAAAAGCTGGTACAAGAATATCCGTCTGTGCTGGATACTATTCCGTTTTTCACGATCGGGGTTTGGCATTCCATTACGGCAGTAATCTTCGCAGCAGGAATGCTGGTATCTATATACTTCATGCGAAATATCCGGCATACACAAAAAGTCATGCAACCACCTAACCGAGCGATGAACAGTGAGGCTTGACAGAACCCTCCTTACGCTGCCGCTCCAGTTGGCTACTATCAAGCGCACGTTATCGCGACGTTAGGCAGATTGAGGATCTCACTGTGAACTGGCAATTTGTTGGCATTCTGGCCGAGGTTATTAGTGCAGTTGCCGTTGTTGTCACGCTCATATTTCTAGCCGTAGAGGTTCGAAACAATCGAAACGCGACCCAATCGAATTCACTAGATGTGCTAGCGGCAGGGTTCAGCGATATTAATTACAACGTCATTGGCGACGGCGAATTTGCGAGCATATGGGAGAAGGGATTGGTATTGCCCGAAACGCTCAGTTCACAGGAAGCGATCCGGATATGTTTGTACATGCAGTGCTACGTAAACCATTACACGGCGTTACGGAAGTATCATGAGCTTGGCGTACTGCCGGACGAAGAGTGGGACGCCTATTTGGCTGCGTTCGCGGGCATCGTACATACGCCCGGCGGTCAATGGATGGTTCCTCGACTAGCAATAGCTCCCTCGCTTCTAAAAGAAATTAGGGATTACGGACCTCCCGACCAGAAATATGGTTGGATTCCCCAAGCCGAAAATCCGCCTAATAAGGCGATCGAGTCCGATGCTTGACCGCTCCTTCACCTGCGCTGCCGCTCCACTCAGTCGCCGTCAAGCGCGGCTCATCGCAACGTTAGGCGGCTAGAGGAGATCTATGAACTGGGAGGCGGTATCCGCGTCGGCCGAAATAATCGGAATGATCGCGGTAATTATTTCTATTATTTACTTAGCAGTCCAAGTGCGGTTGAGCCGAGTCTGGTCCCGAAAGCAGGCATTCGAAAGCTATCTAGCGCTCCTTTTTGGGTGGACGGCAAAAGTATCGAGTGATAGCGATACAGCACGGTTATATGTGGCGGGTAGAAAGTCATTCGAGGAACTTAGTGAAGAAGATCAAATGCGATTCGCACATTTGCTTCTGGAAAAATTCGCTTGTCTAGAATTGCTCCGTGAATACGACAAGGATCAGCTAGGAAAGCTCGAAACGGTCGACAAGGCTATAGACTGGATTCGAGAAGAGCTTACACAACCGGGCAGCATACAATGGTGGAATGAGCGCGGTAGTAAAGCGATGTCGTCCGATTTCGCGACATACGTAAACGGTTTAATCAGTACAGATCGGAACAGGTCTAAACCGTGAAACGCCCGCCACCTGACAAGGCGCTGGAGACCGACGCTTGACCGCTCTTTTCACTTCGCGGTCGCTCCGTTCGGTCGCCGTCAAGCGCGGCTCAGCTTAGCGTTAGGCGCCACGAACGATAGAATGTCCCAATTTGAATTCTTCATGATCATCGCCTCCATCTTGGTGGCGATAGCGATTACAGAAGTAGTAAGTTGGTGGGGGAAACTGTTACGGAATGGGAGGGTTCGGGACGTCGGCGCCATTAACTTAGCTTGGTCGGGTCTACTGGTTTCGAACGTTGTACTCTACTGGAGTGGGTTTTGGGCTTACGAGGGCATTAGCATCGTTACTTACCCGCAGATTTGGATGCTATTGCTGCCGACTCTTCTTGCAATTTTGGTTGCGTTCGCTATTACTCCAAATAGCATCGAATTTGCGAACGGTTTTGCCAATTACTACGAGGAGAATCGTAAACTCATTTTTGTCTGTTGGGTCTTGTTCAATATAGGCGCGATCGCCGCTGATGTCGTAATGCTTAGAACGGTCAATTTGGAAGGTCTAATATATGCATCCGTCTTAGCCACCGCGCTTGCCTCATGCGCATTATCTAGTAATACTTGGGTTCACTACGTCGCCTTGCTGATAGTGTTCGTTCTAGTTCTTCTTGTGCCGTTCGCTCTTGGATTCAGCGGGACATTGGAGTTTCTTATTGGCGCCTAACAATGCGCTCAATGCTGACCACGGATCACTCACTCGCCTTGCAACTACAAGCCCAGATCGTGTTCAAGGGCAGGTTAGCTTCGTTAGGTGGCTAGAGAGCTGAAACGATGAATTGGGAAGCGATAGGGGTAATTGTCGAGGCCGTAGGTGTCATCGCAGTGTTAGTCACCCTGATTTATCTCGCGATACAAACGCGACTGACACGAGAAGCTGTAGAAAGCACATCGGAACATGCCAAGCAGCAGGCGACTCACGGCGCCGTCGGCATGTACTCGGACTGGCGGCGGTCATTGATTGGATCTCCTGGAGTCGCAACCGTGCTTGCGAAAGCCCGTAAGAATGAGAGCCTCACTGATGAGGAACAAATACTCTTCGCAGCGTACTTCGAGGATCTATTCTTCGCAGCAGTAACTTCCTATCGAAGTGCCCTTCACGAAACTGTTCAATACGCCGATTCAATAGACGTTCTGCACATGATTAACGTGCTGAAAGAAAATCCACAAGCAATTGCGGAATGGGCGCGGATATCCGCAATCGTTTCAGGGATATCACCAGAATTTGTAACCGCGATTAACGATGGTCTGGAAATCAACGAGCCACCTAACAAGGTAGTGGAGACCGACGCTTGACCGCGCCGGCCGCTTCGCTGTCGCTTCGTTCGGTAGCCGTCAAGAGCGGCTCATTGCGGCTTTAGGTTTCACTAGCGATGACGTTAGAACAACTCGCATTGTTAGCCGAAATCATAGGCGGTATTGCAGTCCTAGTAACGCTTATTTTCCTTCTCATCGAAGTGCGAAGGAACACTGCTGTTACTCGGAGCAGCGCACAGTACTCTCAGGTCGATTCGATCGTGGCGGTTAATCTCACAATGGCTACGGATCCGATTATTGCGCCGCTAATTGTTAAAGCGAATGACGAATTTTCATCCCTATCTTCCGAAGAGCAGCTAAGGCTACAAACTTTCTATGTAAACTATTTCAACCTTTGGCATGCGAGTTATTGGAATAATCGGGAGAAACTGCTCAACGATTTCCGGTTTGAATTATGGGACAAGGGGCTAATTGCGACATTAGTCAGCCATAAAGCATGTACTGAAGCATGGATCTCGATGCAGAATTTTTATGACGAAGATTTTCGAAATCACGTAAACGCCTTAAGAGAGAAAGAAAAGGCCAAATTCGATCCGCGTTCGGTAGCGCTTGAAAGCGGGGAACTAACCCGTGAAACCAAACAAGGCGTTCAACCTGGCACTTGACCGTGCCTTTCCTTTCGCTACCGCTCCTATATTAGCAATCGCTAACAGGCAGTTATGGGCACGTCGGAGACAGTCGCGTTAATTTTCCATCAGACGGAAAGCGGCGATGATCTCAACCGGTGGACGCAACATCTATTCTCTAATGACAGAGACGGAGATGTTGTCGATGAAACAAAGACCAAGAATTTATTATTCGCAGGCGCAGAAATCGTTGATGTGGGAGCGTTGGCAAAAAGGTGACTCCTTTCACGCCATCGCAAGGCTTTTTGATCGAAATCATTCGTCGGTTTCACGGATTTTATCGGAGACAGGCGGC